>JAAUYH010040626.1_pt1 | contig 18971 bp, 14 predicted proteins | sample 7278061 | NCBI WGS metagenome assembly JAAUYH01 (sample SAMN14350203, study PRJNA611818) | marine sediment metagenome | isolation source: surface marine sediment (0.6m) | place: French Polynesia: Moorea | collected 2018-08 | reverse complement strand
TTGAAGTCTTTTCTGCTGACTGCAGCTAACTGTTCTGCCGAAAATTCTCCAGTTCGCGCTATTTGATCAAAGCTCGAGTAATCTTTTCGGTCATTCTTGTTTACAACCGATTTGATACTTCTTTCAAGGAGAATTCCACTGCCTCTGATAGTTCAGTACAGCTTTTCAACCTCGTTCAGTTTTCTGAGCGACACGTTTCTGAAAACGACACGCTGTAGCGAAAGATTCAATTTTACATTTCTCTTCAGATTATAACTCATGTCTTGATTCCAGGTTGCTTGACTCCCAGCCAGTCCACTTCGTTTTCAGAAACACGGAGGGTATAGACGTCGTCGTCGTTCAATGTGAAGGGAATACAGCAGCCCACAACACAACTTACGTAGGCAAAAAGGCGGGGGTGTTATATTATTTCGTGCGAAACAAATGGTGCTAACTTTGTTTTACTTCATGGATGAATTTGTGGTTCAGGATGGAGCGTTACGGCTTCTGAAGGACGAATAGCTACATTTCGAACTTTGTGTTCGTTCCTATTCAAATAGAGTTGATCATCTGAGATGTACCGTATTTACTTCTCCGGCAATCATTGAGGACTGTGCTCACTGTATTTCGGTCACTGTTCTGTATATGATGAAATTAAACTTAGTCTGGACTTTTAGATATTAGACCTAGTGCGAATATTGCATTCTTTCCCGTAAATTTACTCATATTTGTGTATTACTCGGCACTATTCTATTACCACTTTCTGTCCTTTTCAATGACCCTACACAATAACGTTTACTGAAATGCCATAGTCTAGATTTTCAGGATTCCATCAGGAAAGAATTCAAAATCTTTCAGGTTACATTACTCATCCACGAGCAAGTATAACCTAGTGGAAATGATAATAAAGAAGCAGTCGCCTGCAGCAGTGGCAAGTGCGCAATCAGATGAGCTTGGCCAAGCATGCCCAATTATCATGCAAGTTTAAACCACGTAAAAAGCTCTCGCCTGACTCACTACACTTGTATACAACGGAGTTCACTTTGTAGTGATGAATCGCTTATAATTTGAATTCATATTACACGAAATACATACTGGGCAACGATGCAATCTACACACTACCGTCTCATAAGGTCGGACGTCACGAGAACATTGTGGATAGAAATCGCACCCAACTGCGCATATCTAACGATAACACTGTAAATCTGAGTGATGACGCCCGGTTTATGACAAGATACTACCATGTTGCTCCCCCTAGGCCGAACAGAAGTTTCAAGCCGGCATGCTGATGCAGCATCGAGCAATGTCAAAACCATCTACAGGGGATGAAAAGGGCTATCAACCTGGTGTTATATCCAAAGTATTCCCTCCTTCCTTTCTCAATCACCTACTCGATCATGTAAGGCCGTGCAAGCATAACATGGCCTCAATATCTTTTTGACTTTTTCGCTAGTGATATTTCTTGCCTGCTTTTCCTTGAACCGTGCGCAAGAACTCCGTTCAGTAGACGAGCATGGTGTGTACGAGCTCCCGCAGCCACGCTCATCGAGGATTGTGCAACTTTGCATCTTACCCGCGAGGACTGCGTAGGGATGGAGAGTAGCAACAGCCTGTTCATCTTCTCGGACTGATCCAATCAATAGAACCTCCTTATACTGAAGCCGTACTGTATCGACTTCATGTCGACATCGAAAGTAAGACATGCATTCTGTAAAACAACCTATCAATCCACCCAGGCAAGAGTCTAGACTAATTTTGTCGAGTATGATACGGTACAGTACCTATCCACGCATCATATATTTCTTATCGAAACACATCGCATCAGGGTAATGCATGATGAAAATTAATTGAACAGGCTTGTGACTAAATCGCACAGGAAAATAGTTTTAACATTCTCGGGATAGACCGACTTGCCAAATAGCCAGCCGCCGCTTGCCGTGATGCTCACAGCTGTCATCCCAGCTACACTTGCATCACAACCTTGCACAGTAGCCACATTGGATCCTGTCACCAAACTCCCATCGCACCCACCATAACCGTCACAAACCCCTTTTTTGTCTCCATCTCATCATGCGTGCTGGCGGTGACCGCGTATTTTTTGTTCTGCATAAGTCCCGCGCAGCAACTTGGCTTGTAGAGTGCAGGACTAAATCCCTGCCTACTGTACAGGATGACGAAAGACAAATTCGAATGGTATCGTTTGTCTCCAAGTTGATGATACGATTGGTGCTGGAGTCATAGATTCTATAACATCACTTGACATCAATAATTCATTATGTACGATGGTAGAATAAGGCTATCAATTGATATATTTGGACTGAGAGAAGCAAACAGAAACGGTGCAATTTCGAACATTGGGTGGATTAATTAGAAATATATTATGGCACATGCATGGACGAAAACTATGAAACGTCGATTAGGCCGGGAGTAGTGACTCCTTGAAGTGTACGCCGATAAAATTAAATAAAATTTCTGAACACTAGAATCAATCTAAATTCAGGGAGGGAGTCCCAACATATTTGTTATGACAGCCATTCATTTTATTGAGGTCCATTTTTTATGGAACCTAATAGACTTGCTTCTAGTAATTAAAACTCATACACATATCATTTAACGAAGTGTAATTTTGAAATGCGTCCTGTAGAGCATCGTTTGTCTATTAATTAGCAGCAATTTATCTATTTTTGTATGAGGTCTAATTTGAGTATTAAGTTTCGCGCAATGCGCGACCGGTTGCGCGTGCAACGAGGATGCTGTGCAACAGATCCCTATCGCAGCGATGAAGCTAGAACAATGGCCGCCGCCGCCGCCGCAAGAAGCGGGCGGCAGCTCGGCGTTCACGACTTTGCCCTATTGGTTTTGCGGCCGGAAGATTGACATGAATTGTTTGGCCCCGAAACGGACAACGGTTCAACGCGAGCGTGGTGTTTTCTTACCCACCTTGAAGGGAACGTCGAATCGGCTATTACGAATCATTAATGATTGCGACAAGAGTATGAATTAGTCACTTTCGGCAATACTAATCGACAGTGAAACTTTATAATTAAACCAATGATGATGCCGAACTGTTCTCCTCCGGCGTGAGTAGACCGTGCTGGGCTTACTAATTTGAATTCAGCGAATAATGCTGCAGAAAAAGCGGCGAAGCTCGTCAGCGTCGTCGCCGTCTCATCCGAAACGATCAACCGACCGACATTACATTATTTATTTTGGAATTTGGATATGGTACTTGCTTATTTTGACCTTAGCGAAGATTAAGTTTACTCCCACAAACTAACCGTTCTTGTCAATTAGTTCAAACTCGCTATCCCACATACTCATCGATTCAATACTCGAAAGCTGGAAAAGCGTACTTTGTTGACCAGCTAGGCCAAAAGACTTTGTACAGCGCGTTTTTGACGATATTTCTAATATTACGCTACTTAGAATTCGCCAGTTCAATCATCATGCGCAGTGAGGGTCTTTTATGAGTTGGACCGAACGGTACATACGGCAAGTAGACCTTAAGACGCTTGTTTTTCCCATCGTGACAGGTCCAGACTGCCGCGAAGGTATTCCAAATAGATTCCGGATGATAAATGTTCAGTCAGTCTAGGTAGTGACATGAAAGGGGGGTTGAGTACAACCGACAACAGCCATTTGGAATATGAATCGACAGTATCATGGTATTGACATTCGGAGGGTTCGAGATTGACATTGGTATGGCTCCATTTCACATATGAACGAGAAGTATTCCTTCAGGTGCTACCTCAGATACCTCTCTCACGATACTCCACGAGACGACGAGGCAATCGCGTTCTTGACTGACCGCTTCTCGAATGAGAAGCTTGTCCTTAAACTCAAGGTCCATGCGGCGTAGCGGCCAAGTCCACTCAAATTCGGAAACACCCTAGTCAATTAGTTGACTTCAGCATCATTTGGAGAAACAGCTGTACAGACATCGACCGAGTCGTCCGTAGCTATTGCTTCCAGCAGCCCTGTGATAGCGTCATCAGAGCAATCCGCAGTAACACTTTCGCGATGTAAACGATCGTCTTGATTGATTATGTATTGTTCAGATTGCAAAATAATTGGCTTGTTGGGCGCTGATAGAATAATTTCGAGCTTGTCGATAATGTGCGAAGGGAGTTCTGCGGAAACTTCAACCAGGAAGCCTTTCCAATTTCAAGTCGCTTGCATCACCCTGTCTCTGCCGATGTCTCTATTTATTTTGCTCGGATTCCAGCCACTCGTACGGAATTGGTGTATCAGTATTGCTATTTGACATTGTGTTAGTCGATCATAGACTTAGTAGTGCACACAAACAACGAATCTTCGTCGAACTGTGCTAGTTCCACGATTTTTTAAGGACCAATTCTGAACAGAACGTGAAATTCCTAGCATCAATGGAAGCATTCACGCTTGCTGTACGCTGAATTTGTGAATCAACGAATTTTTAGACCTCCGTCGGTTCGGAAATTTCGAAGCGTCTTTCACTCAAGAGGGATATCAGGTATCCAGCCGAAGTAGATTCCTTGCGTAGCCATGTATCCAATATTGCGAATCCGTGCTTTTTGCCAGATTCTCGAATTTGATTTTTCGCTGGCAATGCGTTTCGATTAAATAGTATAGAGATGATCCTAGTAGGGCCATATATGAAGCTGCGACTTCATGTAGGCACGGCAGAGTCAGGCAGCTGTAGATTATCTGTTTCTGATTAACTAGACGAGAAGTGCTAGAATATTCCTTAGCCCATAGTTCATTGAAAAATTTTGGGATGAGCTCCGATGATTCAAGTGATGTCAATCTCGAAAAATGGTCCATGACTTCATCGAGACAAAGTAAATACTCCTGAGGTTAAGTTGTGCTTGTCGAGGAAGGAAATCAAATCGGCAATTCAATTGGTTAAGAGGATACCGAATTTTATGCTTGAATTTGTGGTTGCGGAGTTGCTTCGACTTCGTGATTTTGGGCAATTTTTAGCGTTATAAGATTGAAGTAGTACAGAACTTGATTTGCGACTAGATAACCGCGCCTTGATAAATTTAATGCAGCATGGATGAAGTTGGAAAAATGGTAAGTAGCAGGATCCTACTGCATAATCTTTTTCAGGCGCTTCCAACGTCACTTAGAGCACTCTTTGCCCAGTCTCATGCCAAGGTAGATAACGGCGGCGCCTACGGACCAGTGTAACATCTCACTTAACTTGAATTGGCAGCGAAATAGAGCAAGAACACGAAATTCCTTGATCCACTTTCGACAGAATACTGCGTAAATATAGTCGAAATGACAACACCCAAGGTTGATGCGCGTACGTCTTCGAGTCGCTGTATATTTCAGCCTTGCGCAAGTAGAAGAGATCACTCATACAACATGGCCAAACGATAGTAAGTTCAAGTGCACGGCCATCTTCAGACTCTTTTAAGTCGAGGTCTCGAGGTGGTTCAAATCCTCCACTCAGCATTAGTATTCCCAGTGTTACACGTTGTTCTTCACGGCGGTCCTCTCACTCACCTATCACAAAAAGTTATTTAACAGAAAGAGTTGGTGATCTCTCGCTTTGTCATCCGCTAAGACATTTTCATTAGTCAACTCACCAGAAAATGCCAATTCATTCGCATCTGCACTCGTGCAATTAGAACGTAGTCGCTTAATACCACCACCTGAGATGAGTAATGTAGGATTTTCGTCATTGTCACTTGGATTCTCCGCAACAGAGTTTGAAAGTTGTTAGCAAGGCAAGAGAAATTTTTAAATTTACTAACGCTTTTTGGATATTTTTCCAGAATCTGAGTAATTTTTCTCAGCTTCCCACGAAACGTATTAGAAATCATATTGGCATAGTCAGTGTAATCTTTAAGAATTTCTTTCGGTTCTTGGCCGTCGACATCCCCAGACCTCACAAGATCCGTTAATTTTCGGGAGAATTGACTATGTTTGCCCATGTCGATGGTGTGCTGCTTAACTGAATGAAGGCGCGCTTAGGAAAATTTAATTCAGATTGGTTACGGAAATACGTAACGAATTCAACATGATGTACATCCATTTTTGTTTTTCCGTAAACATTCGCTATAAATATTTAGGGTAAAATTACAACAGTGAAGAATTTTACCGTTACAACTAGACGTGCAGAAGTGACCAGCAATTTTATCGTTGACCTGATCGACGTTTATCAAAATCTGAAATTTTGGACATAACTATTCAAAGACTAAAATATGTAGCAATAGCCAGAACTAAGATGAATATCTACTATGCTACAGTATTTATACATATAATTTCTAATGCGTAGTGCTTGATATGTAAAAGCAGCGAGAAATTCTATTCAAAATCGCAAACTTAGTAAAAGAATCTCGATTTCATCGAGATTTTCAAAGTAAATTAAGAGTATGAATATTTAAGTAGAATCTCTTGTATGCAACAATATACTGAAGCAGATAGATTATCATTGATTAACCTCTTCTATTTTGCTATTGGTCTCTGCCACAGGCTTCAAGAACCGTTCGAAATCTAAGCTTTATTAACGATTCGATTATGTCGATGCAATTTTGAATTGATCTGAGGCAGCGATATGCCCAATCTAGATGCACTTAACTATTACAAATTATGCACTTTTGAATGCAGTTTTTGTGATTCAAATCGATGTCTCGCTCTCTATAAAAACGCATCTTCTAGTATATATCAAATTTTCTACTCGTAACGAATACATGGAAACTAGCAAATAATCTTTGGCAACCGGTACTGAGATATTTAAAATCACTACCAACCAACCTATTCAACCTGCTGTTTTTCGAAAAATCGGGTCATTAATTGGAACACGTTCTATGGATGTGCCCAGTGTATCGAGTAGACGATTTCGCAGGCTGTTTGGAGTTTCGTGTAAAATTGCAGCGACTTGTAGCGCTCGTTACCTTACCGCATTGATGGAAAACCGAAGTATTTGTTCAAGTTTCGACGTTTTATGAAATTTACGACATCGAAATCGTACATTGTTCATTTGCTGGATGTGATGAGCAGACATTTCAGAGACGGTCGAAACAATACAATTTTTGTTGGCCAATATTTTGACGGTGAGTGAGTATTATTTTGTATTGAAATCTTTATCTAGCAATGATTAGATTTTATGAGAGTACTGAGAATTGGGACGATTATTGGCTGGCTGCTACGTGACCGTGGATGGTACGGACTGCCCCCTTCTTGAACCAAATGAGTTTAACAAAAAATGGTGTGGTCATTAATTGAATGCGGCAGGATTGAGATATGAAGTTGGATTATCATTAGATACAGGCGGTATAATACGGATACATGGGCCGTATCCATGTGGATCCCAGATTTTCCTATTTTTCGGAATGGTATGAAATAACTAATGGAGAATAATGAGCGAGTAATAGCAGATAATAACTATTCAGATGACTTGTGCATCACACCGGACACTATAATTTCCCCAATACCAAATGCTTTGCACAAGAAGTTCTGTTCATGGCACGAAACTACTAACGAGCGACTTCAGCAGTTCTCAGTTCCAAAAAGTAAGTTCCGACACTCTATTTAATTTCATGGAACTTGCTTCCATGCTATCGCAAATATTACCCAAGTTATGTAGAGTGATGAACTATTATTTGATGTACAATTTTAAGTGGCATTTCGAATTACTAATTAAATTTCCCGGAACTCCCATATTAAAAGTAGACTGATCTGGGTAGCCTCGGTGTGCTCACTGTTTCCAAATAAATTTACGAGATTTTCGATTTCGCTTCCTATAAACTGGAAGCACGTTAGACGTCTATGCGTTGATGAATTTTTCGTGTGTTGGGTATACCGTACAGTATTTGCATAATTCGGTGCAAGGGATATCAACTTACGATGAAATAAAATAATTTACAATTGATTCTAGTTTTTTGTTTGGTTCAGGTACTGTACTACAGAGTTTCGTTGGTATCATCAAAGCATCGTCGGACATATAGGACGATACAAGTTTTGCAATAGCTACGATTCAGGACCATTTCAACTATGGACTCTATCCTATCACAATGACTGTACTACCGGTATTTGAGACAAAGAAGAGCAAATACGACAAAAATGTTCGATTTTCTGAAAACAAAGCAAAATGTCCTGTACTCTAGTAAACTCATAACTGTTTCGATCGTAGAAGTTCACTCGTTTTAGTTTCCATTTACATACGATGAAATCAATGCTGTACTGTACAAGCTTATAGACTTCGTGAGTTGCTCGATCAATTTGTGGGAAGCACGAGGAACAGATGAAATCAAGTACCTTTGGCAGATGCTGGTTGGACACGGTGGTAAAGATTGCGCAATCATTCGTCCAGCACCTTTGCATCATTCAGATTCGAACGTAGAATTTGAATGCTGTCCAACTCGAAGTGCTTCTTTTCTTGGGATACAACCAGAAGCATGGAAGGACGGCACTGCCGTTTGGTTGTGTTGCCATAGAGCAGCGGCGGTTTTTCGTGTGATGGGTATTATCCTGAACCTATTGGGGCATGTTCCATAACGAATTTCGGCCAGTGCATTGTTATTGTTGTCCTCTCTAATCATTGCCTCGAGAAGAAATGAATAGATCGGGCATCGATTCACTAGCACAGGGGACTGCAATAAACTTCGGAGTTGTCGAATTTATGTGATCTTCTAAACTTGCTCTATACTGGAAGGCACGGAACGAAGTAAATCTCACGGTACTGCACGGCCCTTCGGTGACTACAGAATAGAATAGACACAAGACAGGATCCCGTATACGAAACACAGAACGCAATAGGTAAGATTACGCCAAGTTATTGCTAATTGCCAAAAAACCTACCAACGCACCACACACAATGGATCAGGGTCTGGTAGTGGCCAGTGTAAATGGAGTAAAAGTAACCGAGTCGCAAAAACGAAGTGCAGAGCCGGGTAATGCGCGAACATGATTGGATCGCGTGTGGATTAGTTGGTGAGCACTCCTGCGGTACTTGCCACACGGCCAGTGGCTGCTTGCCGCGATGCTCACAGCTGTGCGCCCGAGCTCGTTATGTCCTTTAAATTTGCATCACCACCTTTCGTGATCGCCACACCGCACCTCGTCATCACACCATCGCACCCGGCATGACCGTCACACCGCCCGCCTTCGTCTCCACCGCGCCTTGCGTGCTGGCGCCGACCGCGCGGGGCGCGTTCTGCACGCGCGCCGCGCCGCACGCCGCGCGCCCCGCGAGATCCCGCCACGCACCGCGGATGTGCGCCGCCGAGCTGGCGCGCCTCGCGTCGCTGCCGCTCGACGGCATCATCCAGGCGGAGTACGTGTGGATCGACGGGTTCTACAAGCTGCGCTCGAAGGGGCGCACCGTTACCGCCGGCGTCTCGTCGCCGGACCAGCTGCCCGAGTGGAACTATGACGGCTCAAGCACCGGCCAGGCGCCCGGCGAAGATTCCGAGGTGATCCTCAAACCACGTGCCATTTTCAAGGACCCGTTCCGCCGTGGCGATAGCATCTTGGTCATGTGTGACACGTACACACCGGCGGGTGTGCCGCTACCGACCAACACCCGTCACAGTTGTGCATCGGTCATGACCAAGGCCAACTCGCACGAGCCATGGTTCGGTTTGGAGCAGGAATACTTCCTCATCGACAAGTCCACCGGTAAACCACTCGGCTTCCCCGCCAATGGCGAGCCCGCACCCCAAGGTCCCTACTATTGTGGCATCGGCGATTCAAATGCGTTCGGTCGCGAAGTGGTGGAGGCCGCATGGCGCGCCCAGTTGTACGCCGGCCTACAAGTCGGCGGTATCAACGCCGAGGTGGCGCCCGGACAATGGGAATTCCAAGTGGGTCCCTGCGTGGGCATCGATGAAGGCGACCAGTTATGGATGGCACGCTACATCCTCGAGCGTGTAGCTGAAACCGCGGGTCTAGGTGTGAATTACGATCCAAAACCTGTCAAAGGTGATTGGAACGGAAGCGGTTGCCACACCAACTTCTCGACCGCGCCCATGCGTGATGAAGGTGGCTACGAAAAGGCCATCAAGCCCGCGCTCGAAAAGTTGCGTGGCAAACACGAGTTGCATATCAAGGCCTACGGCGAAGGCAATGATCAGCGTCTAACCGGAAAGCACGAGACCGCGCCTATCACCGAGTTCCGTTGGGGCGTTGCCGACCGTGGCGCTTCTTGCCGTGTCGGTTCGAACGTTGCCGTAGCCGGGAAGGGATATTTCGAAGACAGGCGTCCCGCTGGTAACTGCGATCCGTATGTGGTTACCAGATTGCTAGTACAGACCTGTGTGTTGGATTAGGTGTATGCCCAATAAGGTTACCTTAGTTCTGTGCTGATCCTGCCACAATAATTCTTTCTATTCTGATGAACAGGCTACTTCCAAACAACATGCCATATTTTTGACTTAGGAAAGTGTTAGAATAAGAACTTTAGGTAAACTGTTGTTACATTACGTTGGCTATATGTCGCGCACAGTCCATTAACCCCTCCAGCTCTTGTAACTCCTTGCCTACATTAACCTCAGATTTCACCTTGACAAGGATCCTCTTCACTAACTCCATAAGTTTCTCGGACGATCCTATGTCGGCTTCACGTACATCCAACACGATATTCACAAAGTCAGTCAGCCGCCCCGTGAACTGCGGAAGGTCGATGTTCTTCACAGTAATATGCAGGGAATCGAGAAGACCTTCTTCACTGCAACTAATGACTGCGTTCCGCAATCCACGGCGAGATGCCAACTCTTCCACAACGCTGACAAGGATAGCCGCATCTCGGGTTTTGGCTGCAGCTCCCAATGCCAAGCCGTAAGAAAAACTTCTCAAGTACCGGTCGTAGAGCATCTTAGTCTCGGCGTACTTCGGCGCAACGACCACAACATCATCATCGTCGGGCTTCGAAAAAGCACCGCGGTTGAAGTACCGCCTCGTTCCTGCTCTTGGCCCTTTCCGTTGATTTTCCTTGGCGAACCCACTACCCCAACCTTCGAAGGGTTTTTCCTTAAGCCCACCGTCAGGCGGGGCATAGGGCAAATCATGCGTAAACGCTTTTGCAACTCGGATTTCGGCTACCCCTTCCATGGTCCCAGTTCCTATCCGTTTACCATCAGGGCTAATCCCGAGAGATATTATCGCACCCTGGTAATACATCGCCGCACACACTTTGAATGTTGCCAGGCTCAGCACTTTAACTTGACCGTCAAGGCCGGCAGTTAGTAGTCGATCGTCTTCCGGATGGACTACGACCGATGTGACAGCCTTCGCGTGGTTCGAGACACGATACTCCAGGCGCCCACTCAGCAAATCCCATACTTTGAGACAAGTTCCACCCACAGTAACTGCACGTAGGCCACCAGGCAGAATGGCAACATCATCGACTTGAGAACCATGATCCAACTCGCACACAATTGCATCCTTCTTTCTCACATCATAAATACGTGCTTGCCTGTCGTAAGACCCGGCCATCCAAATGTGCTTCGCGGCGGGAGAGGGTGCTTGAGCACGAACGTAATCCTTTGCGTCATCAAATATACGAAGGCTTTTCTCGGATGCGAGGTCCCATAATCGGACTGTTGAGTCATCGGAACCACTCATCACTCGGAGGCCATCAGCAGTAAACTTAGAACTCCAAACGGCACTGTTCATACAGACGATGACAAACATGTTAGAACATTGCTACAGTCGCGGCGGATAGGATTCGTTCAGATAGGAGCGAAAGACTAATAACGCTATTAGCTTTTCGTCAGCGACCTAGTAGCAGCCTTCAGAGTGAACTATTGCTAAATTATCATCATAACGAGACGCTGTGGATTGGTTTAACTTACCCAGTGTGTCCTTTGAACTGCCGCAGAATTGAGCGACTTGCCAGTTGAAACAACTGGACGACTCCATTATCACTGCCCGCAACCAGGAGGCGTCCATCCGGCTTAAAGTCGGGTGAGTGGGCGGTGTCCTTGAAACGACCTATTGTTCGTCGCACTTCACCGATGGTTGAGTTGATGAGTGAGACACTCATGTCTGAAGCGGCGGCCATCTCATATGGTAGGCGTGGGGAAAAGGCAACTCCGGTAACGGCCATCTCCATTTTCTCCTTGACAAGACACTTGTAGGAGCCCCATTTCTTTTCTTCTCGTGTCGCCCGTGCAGGTGCTAAGACAGACTGGCGTCTAACGACAACCGGAGCAAAGTCACCCATTCTCAGAGACGGTCGATAGCTTCGAAAGATTTCTTCTTCTCATTGTAGAGCACCGACGGTGGTGCTGTTGAATTTTATTCAAAGAGGTACGGGTAGGTCTTTATACGATTTGAGTAACGCCGTCGGTGAGCTACAATCATCATACACGTGTGTTACACTGAGACTTGGCGTGCCATCATTCGTCAGAGCGGTTTGATCGCAACAACGATATTATTATTATCAAATTTAAAGGTGCGATTTTTTCGCGCTAAAACGTGAATGAATCGAAAATGTAATACTCGCGCTTTGGGTCTAAAATCTTGCACGCCAGGACCACGCACAACACTGCACAACACACTTCAACACTCAACCAGAGGCATCGGCACAAACTAAGCACCATGATGGACCTTACTCGAGGGGCCATCACGCACATCTATGAGACCCAGAGCACCGACATGAAGCCCGTGCTGCAAATCGTGGAATTGAAGAAGATATCGTCGAACAACAACGTGAATCCATCGGCGCCACCACGATTCCGCCTTGTCGTGAGCGATGGCGAGAAGAGCCAAGACGCCATGCTTGCGACGCAGCTGAACCAACGTGTCGTGAACAACGAAATTCAAGTTAATGCATTAGTACGGTTGGAGGACTACATCTGTAACCAAGTCGCAAACAAGCGGCTTATCATTATTCTGCGCTTCGAATTGCTCTCCAATGCTCCGTCCAAGATTGGCATGCCCGTACCCGTCGAAGGCGCCAAACCAAGTGCACCCAAGCCAACCCCGGCGTACTCGAATGGCGGAAGCGCTCCCTACAGTAACACTATCTCCGCTGTGAATGCGTACGGGTCTGCGCCACCGAGCAGACCGTACAGTTCGAGTTCTGCTGTCACGACCACTGCTGGTCGTGGCTCTGCGACGTCCCAGAGCTATCGCCCGATTCAAAGCATCAACCCGTACCAGAATGGATGGACCATTCGCGGTCGTTGCACGTACAAGGCCGACATTCGGCGATTCCAGAACCAACGCGGCGAAGGGCAGGTCATTTCGTTTGAGCTAACGGATGAGTCGGGCTCTATTCGAATCACGGCATTCACGGAGTTGGCACCGAGAGTTGATGAAAACGTTCGTATGGGCCGACTGTACTACGTAACTCGCGGTAACCTGAAGCATGCCAATGAGCGGTACAACAAGAGTACATCTCAGTACGAGATGACGATTGACAGTCGTTCCGACTTCGGCGAGTTGCCCGATGACGGAACTGTTGTGAAGGTGAAGTACAACTTCACGAAGATTGCCGAGCTAGAAAACATCCCGAACAAGGGTGCATGCGATGTGATTGGAATCGTTCAGTCCGTTGGTCCGATTGGGGAAATCATACTGCGAAGCACTGGTGAACCGTGCACGAAACGCAACATCGTGATTTGCGACGATTCGAATGCAAGCGTGGAAATGACGCTGTGGCGAAACCAAGCGGAGAACTTCCTCAAGGAAGAAGATGCGAATCGGCACCCCATTCTATTGATTAAGGGTGCGCTTCGTGGCGACTATGGTGGTGTCTGTCTGAATGTCGGTCGCGGAACCGCACTTGAACTTGACCCGATTAATGTTCCCGAGGCGGATCATCTGCGCGCGTGGTTTGATTCCAGCGGTGGCAATGCACATTCGATGACGCAGTTGACGGCGAGCAGAGGCGGTGGTGGTAAGGTTACAGGTGAGCGCAAGTCGTTGGAAGAGGCAAGGGCAGAGGATATCGGGCCCACATTCACGGGATCGGGTGGTGGACAGGCGAATTTCACAATGCGTGGATTTGTCAGCTTCATTCGCTCGGAGAACGAGCTGTCGTATCCAAGTGACCCGGATACGAAAAAGAAAGTTGCCATGGTATCCCCGGGTGTCTGGCACAGTCCTAGCACTGACCGTCAATTGAGAGACGAGGAGGTCGTGCACCGTTACATCATGAGCCTGAAGATTGCGGATCACACTGGCTCCCAATGGTTCACCGCGTTCGATGAAGCAGGCAACGTCATCTTGAACAAGTCGGCAGGTGAAATGCGTGACATGAAACAGAACGACCACGCCATGTTTGAGAGTGTCATCGACGATGCAAAATTCCGTCCACTGCTGATGAATGTGAAGGTGCGAGAAGATGAATACAAGGGCGAGGTAAGACTACGTTACACTATTAACCGATGTGAAATGATGGACTTCGCGTCGGAAGCGCGACAGCTGCTCAATGAAATCAAGTCGTACGATGGCTAAATAAGATAGTCGATGCATTGTACTCGTCTTTGTATATGGATGAGAGAATGGAATGGACTGTTTCATCCCGCACAGTCAGTATGTGCGAGTTATTGTAAAGACAATGTACTCTAGGTTTCTTTTTCCTTGTTGGAAAATTCGTATTGTCGCATGTGTGCCACCATCTTCCGTAACTGTGTCCGTAATAACGTAGATCCCAATCAGCACGTTGTACCAGGGATTCATTCGTGATGATGCTACGGTGATTTTGGGTTGCAGATACATGAGTATGTGCGTCGAGGGCGAGTCCTCCTAATCATTCATTGCACACTGATGCATAATCAAACTAATCTACTCCACTTAATATCCAGTGATGTGAGCACATGAGTCATGCACTAATTATCATGGTATACCTCGTTCGTCACGGGCACCTCCAGACTATCCCGAACATCTGACCCCACTTATTCTCACTAGGAAGGGCATCAGACGACAAAACTGAATAGCCAAAAGGTTATTCAATCCTGGTACATTCAGTTCAGTCGTTTGACATGAATTCGGTAGCGTAACGGGGACGCTTGACAAGAGAATCAATAGCTGCCGTGTTCGCGCGTAATCCAAGAACATCACGCTCCACCTGAGCGCAAATCTCATCGAGCGGCAGTAGACGGCAAGGATCCTCGCATTGCACACCCACGTCATCGATGCCAAGCACAAGGAATGTGATGAATGCGCTGGAAACGGCGGCGTTGATGAAACCAAGGTCATTGTAGAACGGCAACGGTACGTAAGCGCACCACAAGAGACACGCTCTTGACGTATGTCTTGTATACGACAGGGGTATCGGAGTTCGGAACAATTTCTCTAGCACGGTGTTGTAAGAGTCGAGTAATCCAGTAAAACAGCCATCCAACTTGACTCTTGCATGTTCGTCCATGTGCACACCATTACCACCAGCGTGTGTACATAATTGTAGCACCGCAGCAGGCCGGTTAGTAGCGGCTAGAACGAGGTCAATTTCTTCGTTCGTAAGCAAAGAACGGCAACGCTCCCGCAGTTTTGCGTCATCAGCTGCTTCCAAATGCGAGCGCACGACATGTGGGAATGCAGCGACGTAACGCGCGAGTTGTTGACTTCTAGAGCCATCGCCACTTGTCGCAGGTCCGTTGATATACTCCATAGCTATACGAGCAGTATCAACACACTTCGTACTGATGGCAGCCCACGCTCCTCGCGCCTCGTAATAACGTGCTAGCGATGCATTCGTTCGGAACGCCAGCAATAATCCGACGATTCCGGAAGTGAGTGCGGTGGGACCCGCTGATATATGTGGCACGCTGTGGTAGAACGATTCAATTATTCGCATCACCACGCATTCCGCGACTGGTAACAAAGAAAAAGGAAGAAGCCGCCGTCCTAGTTTAGACGCAGGAAATCCTAGGATATGCCGTGCGTATCGTTGGCGCGAACGATGTCGCTGCCATGCTTCTTGTACGACAGTGGTAGAAGGGGATGCGAATCGGCGTGTTCCAGAGGTGTTGAACAAATCGCGAACAGACTCCGGTATCGTGATTATTGCTCGTGTTGTATTCGAACGAGAACGTCGTCGTTGCAGAGTGTTGCTCGATGGATTAAATGTCTGATGGGAATCCAGCAACGGAGGAACTGTGTTTCTTCGTTGCCAGTTAATGTTCAGGGGAGTCGCAAATGCTTGCATGCTGAGGATGTTTGAGGTGAGTGACACTTGATGCGACGCATTATTAGTCGCAGAGCAGGATTCTTCGAACGAACGAATGGCGCAATAGGATCCGTGTGTCGAGCGAGGTCGCTCTAGCAATGGTGCAGAATTGCAAAATATGAGTAGCCAATAGGATCAGCGGTAGTAGCCTTTTCTAGTACAGATCAGGGTTGCATCATTGAGTGCCAAGCATTATCACTCAAGTAATTACGGTCAGGATCCGAGGCGGTCGAGCTATACGTGCACTAGTTTTCGCGATTACTGAACAGCTGTTCTCGCAATTTCGGCGTCAGCCACAAACGGAAAAAGGTCGAGAAAGTAGTTTGAGTCTATTGTATTTCTATTATAGTGCAAAATAGGGTGAACTGATTTTTACATGCATTGTCTCTCAATCGGTCTGCTCGAACTGGAAAATTTGCGAAACGGCATTCGCCAAGTTCTTCGCATTCCCGGCCTCGCGGGCGGCCTGCTCAGCTTTTGCTTGCTTCTCTACGGCTTCCATCCTCAAGGTTTCGACGAACTTTTTCATGACCTTACGGCACTCAGGGTCGCTGTGCATCAAATTCATCAACGCGTTATTCCTCTTCTCCACCGCCAATTGATTCTCAAGGTACACTACATGGCACTCAAGGCCAGCGTTGGCGCTCTCCAGTTTTTCATACTGCTCCAGCAATTGCTCTTCTTTCCTTTTCACCATATGTGAATAGGCAAAGGGCGTTGATACCATGCTCTCTTCGAGTGCCGTAGGTTACTCTGCGAGCACTCTGTGAGTAGTGCGGATCTAGGTTGTATAGCCAAATAAGTGCGCCACGGCACATTTCAGTACGCAGTAGGCATGACCAGACTGAAAAGGTTTGCATCAGCTTTGAAGGAGTCGATTTGCCGATTGGCTCGAATGCAATTGTGTCGTGCAGCAACTTATGGGCTTTCTTGGCAACAACGGATTTCTGCAGACAGTGAACGGACAGAGACATTGCTTATTTGATCCTCTCTCAGCCAATTGAAAGTTAAGGAAGAAATTAAATTAATGAACTTTCACATTATGCCTAGCATTCTGCAGAACAGTAACCATCCATCAATATGAACTCTTTAACATGGACGACATCTCGATGATGTTCTTCTGGCGGTAATTGTATTCAACTACCTCGTCGGAAGCGGAAATTAATTGCCGAAGCGCTCTTCAACATCGTGCTAAACACTGGATTAAAAGTTGAGGACTTGCGTTTCCTATTTGTTCGAAAGATCAAAGCTGCTGAATGATAGGTAACGCTATATTCGACCCCCGTCACTGAATCTAAACTCATTAATAAAATTCAGTATTGATAAGAAATGATAGAACTAGTTTGTAGTATTATCCATAGGACGTTTTACGTCATCTAAAAAAAGGTAGCAAAGCACGTAGCACTAGATCGATCTAGTAAAAGAACAAACCTCTATTCTTGCTTATTGGCATGTATGCCGAATACCCACAAAAGAACTTCTTATAGATGGGAGAATCTGAGCGAGTGATTGAAATAATTAACTTAATAATTATACTCGTTCCAATCCACTTTTCTTCACTATTTCTGTTTTACTTTCTCTATTAGTTTGGATCACTTTGCTCATTTAGGGTACATTGACGGAAGCCGACTAGAGTGTCACTGAATTTGTATCATGACGCATAAATGGTAGTAGATCAATAGACGCGCTAATACATGAACTATGCGGCTGTATAAGTTTGTAATAAGGAGGATAGAAATTTAAACCCCTATGAGAGGAATTACCGCCGATTATTGAACGAAAGCGCAAACGACAATTATTGGAACCTGAAAACAAAGTGTATTGTCGAACCGATGGAGCCTGTTATGTCCTAGCCTAATCGTCCAAAGCAATTCTGCAACCAATTGAAAACAGGGAACGCATCCTATCGGCAGCGGCGGTAGCTATGATTCTTCTAGTGTGGAATCTATTTGATTGGACACCTCCTGACTTCTGTAAAACGTTCAGATCCAATTACGTACAGTTGATGATAGCAGGTCAAGTTCGATATCTTATTTGTTATATGGGTATTAAAACGGTTGGTCAAATTGGTAATTCATCTATATCTAAGGTCTGAAATCTCAGTACTCTACTACTTTGCTGTATTGAAACAATGAGTATTACTGCAGAGGCAATTTGGGACCTTTTTACCAAAGGATGACAATGTAACATTTGTTACGGATATTATAAAGATAAGTTAGCTCAGTTTTGTGGAAATAATTGAATAATTTTGTTTTTTAGAACTGTACGAATTAGACAGACTATCTCTGAAATCAACTTCGATAATGCCCTGACATGAAAGCTATTCCAAGGAGTTTAGAGCCTCTACAATAGAGGAGTCTGAATAACACATCTACGATATCGGAAAGGAAGAGGTTGTAATTTCACTGAGCTTCGCAAATATTACATTGTCACGATTTGATCTGGAACGTCGAATTTGCCTATGGTGTAATTTATACACACCTTTTTCAGGCTACAGTGCGAATATTTCGCGCTTTCGTTCAATAATCGACGGCGATTTCACTGATCCGGTTCAGTAAGTCAAAAAGGTTTTGGTAAAATTAAAACGACAGAGGACAGTCTACAAAGATGTTGAAAGAGGACGAAGGGAAGAGGACGTACTGTTGATGGATGAAAAGTGGATGTGAGGTCAACTCTGAGGTACTTAAGTTAAAGGTTTTCTGACCTTGCAGTGTTTATTGAAGGCTGGAAAGGTTCAGTCCATTGTGCCTGCCCAAAGAGCAAAGCAGAGGAGTCTCTAAATCTTAGTACTAGTTGGTAAACTACCTAGGTTAACTACAAATCAGCAATTCTAATTAAAACTTGAACGATCAGACTGTGATCACTGACTTAAATGGCTAGA
>JAAUYH010013262.1_pt1 | contig 18971 bp, 21 predicted proteins | sample 7278061 | NCBI WGS metagenome assembly JAAUYH01 (sample SAMN14350203, study PRJNA611818) | marine sediment metagenome | isolation source: surface marine sediment (0.6m) | place: French Polynesia: Moorea | collected 2018-08 | reverse complement strand
TTGCCGCCGGCGATCTGGCCGGTTTCCCGAACGGCCGCCGTCCGGGTGACGACAGCGTCGACATCGCTCTGCGTGTCGTCATGGGCGCCCTGTGTCATGACCTGCCGATCGGCGAGAACGGTGCTGGCGTCAACCTCGGCCTGTGTTCACCGGCAGACGCTGTCGTTGGCAACCAGCCGTTCACGGACGGCGCGCCTTTGCAGGCGACGGACCTGAACAACAGCTTCCCGTACCTGCTGACGCCGTATCCGGGCTCGCCCGTCGGCGCACCCCTGCCACAGCCGATCGACTGATCGTCTAACTGAGGAGAGCAACATGAAAACGAAACCTTCAGTATTGCTCCTCGTCGTGTCGCTGCTCGCCGCGTGCAGCAGCGACTCGTCGGGGGAGCGCGAGAACATCGCGCCGATCCTGTCTGACATCGCGAGCGTGAATACGAGCGCGAATACCGTCAGTCAGCCGATCAGCTTCAGGGTGTTCGACGAGAACGTGTCGACGCTCAGCTTCGACGTTACCTCCGATCGAACGGCTGTCGTGTCGAACGACGCCATCCAGGTTGCCGGATCCGGCTCATCGCGGTCGCTCGAGATCACGCCGGTCGAAGACACGATCGGCGACTCGATGATCACGATTATCGCGACGGATGCCGCCGGTCTGTCAGCCAGTACGTCTTTCCTGCTGACCGTTGTTCCCGAACAGAAGTCGATGTCGCAGTTCGCACGTGACACGTTCACGGCCACTGAGGGCGATACGCCTGAGTTAATCAACGCCGTCGAGTTCGATCAGGACGCCGATGATGACGACTTCGCCGATCTTCTGGCCGAGTAACACTAAAGCGCCGGGGACCACGGTCCCCGGTGCACTCTTTTGGAGAGACAGGAATGACGACGCTATACAGACGAAGAATCCTGGTTACTGCCCTGACGCTGCTGCTGTTGGCCGCGACGCCGGCGCTGGCTCACGACATCGATCAGCATACGCAGCACGCAGCGGACGTAGGGCCCGACGATATCGAGGCGCTCATCGTCGCCTTTCGTGAGACCGGCAACGACCATTTTCTCGACGACGCCCGGCAGCGGGTCCGGAAGGAGCTCGAGACCCGGCCTGAGGACCCCGCGATGCTGGTCCTGGCCGCAACGATCGCCCAATCGCTTCATGACTTCGATGCCGCGCTTGCACACATTGACCGGGCGCTTCGGGAGCGGCCCGGGTTCGATCAGGCATGGTTGCTTCGCGCATCGATTCAGCTCGTGCGCGGACAAGCGGAAGACGCGCGGGACTCCTGCCGGCAACTGCGCGAGGTGCATATCCTCGTCGCTGTCGGTTGTCGCGCCAGGGTCGCCATCGCGCGCGGCGATAACGCAGACGCATGGAAGACAATGACCGCAGTCATCGAGTCGCTGGATCGTCACACGCTAGATCCTGCGCTGTCCGCATGGGCTTTGAGTATTGCAGCCGATGCCGCCGCGCCAATTCAGCGGGAGGCCGCAATCGATTTCTACGCGCGATCGCTCGCGCTACAGGAAAGTGTCCAGGTCCGATCGGCGCTCGTCGACCGGCTGATCTCCGCAGACCGTTTCGATGATGCGCAGCAGGCCATCGCCGACGGCTCCGGCGCTCTGCCGCTGCAGGTACGCCGCTTCATCGTCTTAAAGCGCCTTGGTGAGATCGACCGGATCGCCCAGGAGATAGCCGTTGCAGACCACCGCTTCCAGCATTGGATAGCAGCAGAGGACTGGGCGCACGCGCGAGAGATGGCGCGATTCTATATCGATGTCATCGATCGACCGCACTTGGCGCAGAAGCTGGCCACGATCAACCTCGGACTGCAGAAAGAAGCTGAGGACCTGCTGCTGGCCCGACGCGCTGCGGAGTGACAACAATGCGAGTCACCCTGATCATCACCTTGCTTGCGGCCTTCTCTGCCGAGAAGGTTTGCGCAGACGATTTTGGTTGGCGGACTTATCTGACGTCCGACCAGCACCTTGAAGATGTCAACGCCGTGAGCTTCGAGTACGACCGGGAAGCCTTGACGACCACGGTCGAAATCGGCTTCGAGCGTGTCGCATTGACACTCAGCGTGCTAAACGTCTTCGAGCTGCCGGAGCCAGAGCTGCCGCCGGGTACCGGTTTCGACGGAAGTACGTTGTTAAGCGAAGAACTCGGTGGCTTCGACGTGGATATTGGCAACGAGCGAGTGTTCTCGCTCACGTTCACGGTGCGGTGGTAGGAAGCTTCTTTCGGCGGCTGCCTGACAGCGCCGTCGGCCGCGACAGGCCTATCGGCGCCAGAGCACGCTCAGCATGAACTGGTTCTGGTCATACTGCGTGCGAATGTCGTTGGACGCCGTTGACCGGTGCCGACCATCTGCGACGAGGCTCAAGCCTCGAGTCAGGCGCCAGCTCGCGCGCAAGCCGCCGGACACCGATTCCAGCGTGCGGCGATTGAGCGTGTCGTCATTGAAGGCGAAGGCGTTCGGGTAGTCGTAGAGGTTGTAGCGTCCGTAGACATCGAGGTCGAAGCGGCCCGGCGACCAGCTGAGGTCAAACTTGAAGGAGCTTCGCGTGTAGTCGTAGTAGCCGACGTAGCCATCGATGCGTTCGGTCAGCTCAAAATCTACGCCGAACCACAGGTCGCTGGTCACGCGCTGTCTTGCGCCAACGGCTACCGACAGGTAGTCGTACTCGACCGACGGATTGTCCTGGCGCTGGCGTCCGTCGAGGTCATACGACGGCCGGTCGCCGTAACGGCGCGTCTGCGCCCTGACCTTGAGTCGTGCCAGTGTCGTCGGGGCGAACTTGTATTGTGTATGCAGTAGCAGCTTCAGGTAGTTGTGATCGTACTCGGGGACGACTTCGACGTCCTCGTAGTTGCGAAGCTGGGCTTCGAAGGCCATGCCAAACGCGAGACGCTCACCGGACTGGCGAAACTTGAATTCCGGACCGTAGCGTCTATAGTTCATGCGTTCGCTGATGTCAACGTCGTCGATGACCCGGACGTCGCCATTGTCCGGATCGAAATAGGTTTCTTCGTGCTGCGCGATCCGGAATGCGCTGTAGACTTCGCGAGTGACACCGTTCTTTTCGCGCTTGTACGAGTTACCGAAACTGAACTCGTGTACGAACTCGTTGGCGTTATCGAGTTCCTTGTCCTGGTAGTACTGGCCCTTCAGGCGATACGCGCCGTAGAAACCCTCGAACTTGAAGCTGTTGATGTTGTAACGGAGGTTCAGGTCTACCGGCATGAATGCACCGCTGACTACCTCGGGCGTCACGAGGGGGTTGCCTGCCTGGGCAAAATCGACATAGGCATCTGACGGGCTGCGATAGACGTTATCGTTGTTGCCAAAGCCGATACTGGCACGGACATCGAGGTCAGCGAGCGGGCGTTCTTTCTCGAACCTTCGCTCGATTGATCGCACGACGGCCGGGTCTTCGACCTCCTGCGCTTTCTCCGCATCACGGATGAGCTTGATGGCCTTCTTCGACAGCGAGGAGACCTTTCGGTTGCTTTCCTGGTCGCGAGACAGTCGCAGCCAGCGTATCGCCTCCTTGGACGCCCCGGCCCTGTAGGCGGTCAGGCCCAGGTTGTAATGAGACAGCGCTTCGAAGCGGGGCGAACGTGCAGACTGCCTGAAGGCTTTCCTCGCTCGCTCGTACTGGCGAGCCTTGTAGTGCGCGACGCCGGTGTTGTAGTGCAGTGCCGGGGTGTCGAGTCCCGCGGCGCGGGCTTCCTCGTAGCGGAGCAGAGCGGCCCAGTACAGGTCCTCGCGGAACAGCCGGTTGCCATCTTCAAACAGTTCTGTCGCCAGGCTGGCAACAGCGGGCTGGCTGACGCCAAGCGCCAGCAGGACCAAAAGACATCGCAGGGTATCGGCGGCTCTCAGCACGACGACTCCGAAAACATTATGTAAGGAGGGTAAGGGTACAAGACTGGCTGGCGAAAAATATGACGTGGGTCAAGAAAACGCCTCCTGCATGCGTACATGCAGGAGGCGTAAATTTCCGGATTTCGAGCTATTCGACGTCGTCGTCGCCCTCCTCTTCAACGGGCTCTTCGCCGTCCTCGTCGTCTTCTTCGTCCTCTTCGTCTTCCTCATCTTCCTCGTCGTCGAACTCGTCTTCCTCAACTTCTTCGCCTTCCTCGGCTTCGTCGAAGTCGTCTTCCTCGTCGAGGTCATCTTCTTCGTCGAGTTCGTCTTCGTTCTCGAAGTCGTCTTCGTCTTCGAACTCTTCTTCGTCCTCTTCGTCGTAGTCGTCGTCCGACTCGTCTTCGTCGTCGTCGTCGAACTCGTCTTCGTCTTCCGAGTCCTCTTCGTCGTAGTCGTCTTCCTCGTCGTCGTCGTAATCGTCCTCGTCGTCGTCATCCTCTTCGCCGTCTTCCGGGCCGCGCATTTCTGCGATGGCGTCGTCGAGGTCGTCATCATCGTCGAGCACTTCGAAGGTCACCTCGAGGTCATCGATATCGTCGTCGGCGCGAACTGCGGCGGGCAGGAATGCGAAGCAGACCAGCACGAAAACCGCGATCAGAATCTGTAGATGTTTCATTTCAAATCTCCGTTGAAAAAGGCGGGCGTCAGTGCACGCGTCACGAAATGTTTACTCGTAATCGAAAAACCTGGTCCTTATCGCCATGTTCCAGTTTGGCGAACACTTCGCCTCCGGCCGGTGTCAGCGCCACCAGCGTGAGCGGCAGGACGTTCCTGCCTTCGACGAGGCTCGTTTCCCATGTAATCTCGCGCTGACCGGGGAAGCCCGATAGCTCGACACCGTCGGGCAGGCTCACGGTCAGCATGGCGTTATCGAGTGACTCTTTCGATGCGAACATCAGTCGAACGGTCTTCGGTTCCTCGAGCGCGATCGTCACGCCGGGAATGGTCGGTTCCGCGACGTCCTGCGTGGGCGCTCCCAACAGAAACGCGAAAACGACCCACGCGGCGAGACCGGCCGCCAGCGCAGAACCGAAGCCGGTCGCCAGCCAGCGGTTACGCTGTTTGCGTGTGCCGCGATGCGCCGCCTTCGCGAGCGCCTGGTCATAGAATCCAGCTTCTGCCTGTGGCATCGGGTAGTCCTTCAGCAAGTCGAGCAATTCCTGCTCTTTGTGTTCGTCTGTGTTCATTTCACTACTCGTCTGGGTGGTTACACGGCAACTAGCGAGAAAAGGTTCCATCGGACTCGAGAATCTCCCGCAGCCGCGCGCGGGCCCTGTGCAGGCGGGACTTCAACGTGCCTACCGGCGTGTCTGTAATTATCTGAATTTCCGCGAGTTTGTAGCCCTCGGTGTCGTGCAGCAGCACGACTGTGCGATGTTCTTCGGAAAGCTGGTTCAGCGCGCGATCCAGCGAGGCGAGTTTGTCATAACGCAGCTTATCGGCCACCGGGTCAAGATCTGAGGCGAACGCCGCGAGGCCTTCGCCCGGCAAATGTCCCTCATCGACGGTCTGCAGGCGTTGCCGGCGAAAGCGCCGCTGCTGATCGATAAACAGGTTGTACATGACGCGCGACAGCCACGTGCCAGGCTCTTCGATGTCGATGAGCTGATCGAGCATGCCGTAGGCCTTCAGCAGCAGCTCCTGGAACAGGTCCTCTGCTTCGGCTTTCGATCCGGCAAGGCGCCACGAAAGCCGGTACAGCCGATCGAGATGCGGCCGCACGATGCGTTCGAAGATGGCGTTCTGCGAGTCCATGGTCCCGCAGTGTAGCGCGACCGCTCGATCAGGCCGTGTGACACGTGCCTGATTTCCCGCCCTGTCTTGACCAGGCGGACAATGCCGCGTTCAGCGGTCCGGGTGCGGTGTCTGGGCGCCGGAGAAGAGACTGTCCGTTATCATCGGGCGCAGTCTCGTCCCTTTTTGACGGCGAGGCATGAAACGCGAAGAATAAGCGTAACCAATCCGGACACAGGATCCAGCCATGAAACGAGTTCTTCTCTTGTTGTTGCTCCCGTTCGCTGTCCTGGCAGACACACCGCAGGAGCCGGGCACTCGCGATGGCGAAACGCACACGCACAAGGATACGTTCTACGTATGGGATGCCGGTGGCGAGCAATGGCTCTCGCCCAATGAGTTCTGGGCGGCCTACGCGGAACGGGCTCGCGGCAAGAACTGGGGAACCGGCGATCGTTTTCCACCGTACGACGACGCTGGCGAGCACGATGTCTTCCTGCTGGAGACTGAGAAAGGCGCCTGCCTGATGTACTTCTTTCACCGTCGCTGGCGGCGTGCCAACGACGTACGTCGCTGGGACCCGTTGTTTACGCACCACGATGGCTGCCCGTTTGTGTTTGACCGGGACCGCTTCTAGGCCCGCCCGAGCTCACCGGCAACACTCGTTGACCACAGCAGGTTGAAAGATGTCGTGCAGCTACTTCTTAAGGTTCCTGCGAGACCCCGTGGCAACCTGGATCGCAACGATCGATGTCAGCGCTGACAAGACGCCAAGCCAGCATTCCAATCGATGTCGAAGACATCCAGCCGATTATTTGAATTCCTTCGTTTCATCACGCGTCTTGAGGCATCATCAACGCTGTTCGACACGACACAGGAAGAAATCAACTTGTGCCAGAATGAATCGCGATCAATCGCACTAACGAACATACGCCTGGTGTCTTGCGCGGCTATCCTCGTCGCATTGTCCGCCTGCACGAATGTTGACACGATACCCGTGGCATCTGCCGCTCCCGGCGACACGCCCGGAGCAGAGTCACTGGAAAGCTTCGACCAGGTCTGGGATCAGGTCCGAGAGCAGTATTTCGATTACCCGCGCATTGCTGAAGACTGGGAACAGGCACGCCAGGCACTGCGCCCGAAGGCTGCACAAGCGAGCAGCGCCGACGAGCTGCGCCCAGTGCTGCTCGAGCTGCTGGCGGGCGTTGGCGAGTCGCACTTTGGCATTATGGCGGGCAGCAGCCAAAGCCAGCTGGACGCGGTCCGCTCGAGTCAGGTGGATGACGAAGCGTCGTCGGACGGACCCCTGCGCAGCACATCAACGGGCTTGAGTGCGCGATTCATCGATCAGTCCCTGACCATCACCAAAGCAGATGATCCAGCCAACAGCCCCATTCGGGCGGGATGGAAGCTCGAGGCCCTTGGTGATCAGGCGATGCAACCGCTGATCGACGAGATTGAAAGCATCGACGACCCGACAGCGCAGAAGCGCTCGATGCTGATTCTTCAGGCGAATGTCAACGGCCGACTTGCCTATCCGCGCGAAGGCGAAGTGTTGGAACTCCGCCTTCGCGACGCGGCGGGAGACCCGCGTGACGTCAATGTACAAGGCCGATCCGGAGGCATGAAATCGGTTGAGTTTGGCAACTTGCCGCCACTGTCGTTCGAATTCTCTGCCCGACGTATCGAGAACGGAAATGGCTGTATTGGCGTAATGGCTTTTACGGTCTGGGTGCCGGAGTTGATCGATCGGTTTCTCGACGTTCGCGACGATCTCTTCGAGTGCCAGGGCCTCGTCATTGATCTGAGAGGCAACCTCGGCGGAGTGTTGGCTACCATGGTGCCGCTGACCTCGCATCTGGTTGACGAACCCGTGTTGCTGGGCCGTCTGGTCCGCGCAGATGGCCGAATTGATTTTCGCGCCTTTCCTCGACGAGTGGCTGACGATGGTGTGCGTCTCACCCCATACTCCGGACCTGTCGCTATCCTGATCGACGGACTCTCAGCTAGCACGTCAGAGATGTTTGCCTCGGGCATGCAGTCTCTCGGTCGTGCGCGTATCATTGGCCAACGCTCACCCGGCATGGCACTGCCTGCCCAGATGCTGCCGCTAAAAAACGGTGATGTTCTGATGTACGCCTTTGCTGACTACCATGACGGTCAGGGTCGCAGGGTTGAAGGCATCGGCGTTGTCCCCGATCAGATTGTTGAGCAAAGCGTCGATGCGCTAATCAACAATGACGACGCTGAGCTGGACGCGGCGCTTGCATGGCTCCGCCAGGACACGGCCGCGCCCTGATAGTCCGAATTGATTTAGAACAACTTATTGAGAAAACCGGGGTGTCGTCACGAAGACGGCTCGCCATACTTGACTAAGGAGACCGACCAATGAAAGCCACGTCACCCGTTCCGACCATCCTTTCCCTTGCGCGCCGCCCAGCGCTATTCGGACAGTGTGTTCTGCTCGCGCTATCCGGTGCCGCGGTGGCCGACAGCGAGCTGCCGACCGCGCAAGCTTTGCTGGCTGCCCATATTGAGGCCGTTGGGGGCGAGGATGTTCTTAACCGCCAGTTTGAGTCCACCACGACCGGGCGGTTTGTCATGCCGGCGGCCGGTTTGGAAGGTACGGTCAAAGTGTTTTCGCGCATGCCAGTCGAGCGAGCAGTGAGTATCGACCTGCCTGACATCGGAACGATCCAATCGGGGTACAAGGACCGATCGGCGTGGGCGGTGGACCCCTTCATGGGACCACGCTTGGTGACGGGCGCCGAGCTGGACATACAGATCGAGTCCAACGAACCCGGTGCTTTATTCCGCAGCGATGAGTTTGTGGAATCCATGCGCACGACTGAGATAGCGGAATACGATGGCGAGTCCTGTTACAAGGTCTTCGTCAAATGGAAAACCGGCCGCGAGTCTACGGACTGCTACTCGACCGAAAGCGGTTACCTGATTGCAACGGAGTTCACAGTGGAATCCCCGATGGGCGAGGTAGAGACCACAACGGTGTTCACCGACTACACGGTCTTCGAGAGTGACGGCGTTGAACTCAAGCTGCCGGCCACGACCGTGGTGACCACGATGGGTCAGGCCCAGCAGCTTTTAATTGATTCGATCGAACTCGGCGCCCCGGCAGACGAACATTTCGCCTTGCCGCCGGCAATCAAGACCTTGAAGGAAGACGCGCAAGCCGACTGAGCCAGGCAGGAACCGGGCCGGTAGTCTTCCGCTGCAAGACTAACAGCGACTCTCCTGCTCGTCGGGGGAGTCGCTGTGGCCACGAATCAGGCGGTATTTGATGTCCTAAAGACGGGGACCCTTTCAAGCTGCGCGACTATGCTCCGCAGATCGTCGCGGAAGCGGTCATCAACGGCAGTTGCTCGACATCCGGGGCTTGTCGTCATCGAGTTGCGCCCGGACCGGCTTTCGCCCGGACATAGACCTCTTTGCTGACCCGTGCGACGGTCTGCCCGGACTCATCCGTCAGGTCGACTTCGAAGTGGTAGGTGTTTTTGCCCCGCTCATCGACGTCCGCCCTGATCTCGGCAAGACGCTCCGGGCTGATCTCGAACACGCCGGTGATCGTGCCCTTCGCGGGCTTCAGAAACTCGATGCCGGCGGACTTGTCCCAGACGATGTAGTGCTTGCCGAGACCCATCGTGACGATAAAGACGAAGAAAGGGTCGGCCATCGCGTAGAGCGCTCCGCCGAAATGCGTGCCAAACAGGTTGCGGTTGTACCAGCGGGCACGGAGCTCGACGTCGAAACGGGTGAAGTCATCGCTGTAGTCCTTCACGCGTATGCCCATCCCGAGGTACGGCGGGTACCAATTGACCCTGCGAATCAGCTTGGCGAAATTCGGGTTCGTCATGCGGGTATCAGACCAGTCGACGGCATAGAGGAATCATGCCGCAATCCGCGGACAAAGACCCGCAGAACAAGACTCCGAATCGGGTCAGGGTGCGATCGGCCTACTCGGCGTCAGCGGAATCCAGTACGCGCTCGATCCAGCTCGCCATGACCGTCGCGAGCAAGGGGTCATGCTCGAACAGTGGCTGGCCGTGCAGGCCCCCCTTGTAGGTAATGCGTTGGCTCAGCGGGGACGCATTTCGATCAAACACGAGACCGATGCTCTCCACAGCGGCCGTATCGTCTTCGGCCACGACGGCGAGCGCCGGGAGTTGACGGATGCGTTCGAGCCCATCGCGCGCTGAATCCGGCAGCCAGCGCGATCGCAGGCTGGGCGAGAACAGCAGCAATGCATCGATGTCATCGGCTTCTACCGTGAGGCGTGTCGCAAGGCCGCCGCCGCAACTCGCACCGATGACGACGCGCCGGTCGGCATCGGCCGTCGCGTCACGCCAGGCGTTGTTGATGGACAGGATATCTTTTCCGACATTCTCGACGACCGTGTCGAAACCGTGTTCCCGGACGTTATAAGTCGCAGTCCCGCTTTCGCCGTAACCTCGAAGATCGACGGTCATCGTCGAAACGCCGCGCTCGTTCAATGCGTCGACGAGCGGCGCCCACATGCTCTGGTCGCGATTGCACTGGTGCAGCAGCAGCGCTGCCCTCGTGCCGTCGTCGACAATATTCAGCTTCGCGGCCGCGGTTTCACCATCGTGCAGCGCAACGGAGACCGGCCCGGCAAAGACGGCCAGCGGGAACAACAAAGCGATCAGGGTCAGGCGGACGGCGACGGAGTGCATAGGAACCGGTCTCTGTGGCGGCAACTACAGGAGTAAGACTGTTGCCGCGGCGAAAGTTCGACAAAGCTTCCTTCGCAGGCAACATAGCGCCGCGCAGGACCGTCAATAGTGGCGAGGCCTCTCCCGGCCGGGTTTTAACATCCGTATCGCCGCAAGACGGGCGAGCGTCGATAGCCGAGGCGCACGAGTCGCCGCTGTGTGGCGAGGCCTGCTATATTCAGGTGGGAGGAGTTGCTTCCGTGTGCGGAATTTCCGAGGCTGCACAAAAAGAATGCGCTGGTTAGTGCTCCCGCCGATCCTACAAGAAAAGGGTTTACGCAGAGCCGCGTTTCCCATAAGAACAAAGAGCCACCGAGGCGGAACTGATGGATCTTGCGACAATAGCCATTTTGGGCGGCCTCTTCCTCGCCTACTCGCTGGTCTCGGGCAAACTCGAGGGCACGGTACTGACCGCGCCCCTGCTCTTCGTCGGCTTCGGCTTTGTTGCCGGCGCCGGCGGTCTCGGCTTCGCCGACATCGACGTCGGGCACTCCACGATTCACATCATCGCCGAACTGACACTAATCCTCGTCCTGTTCACCGACGCGGCTCGCATCGATTTGCGCTCCGTCCGCGCCGATCACAACCTGCCCGTGCGCATGCTGGTGATCGGGCTCCCGCTCGCCATCGCGACGGGCACTTTCGTCGCGGCTGCGCTGTTCCCCGCGTTCTCAATCTGGGAGGCGGCGCTGCTGGCTGCCCTGCTCGCGCCGACCGATGCGGCTCTCGGCCAGTCCGTTGTCGCCGCGAAGGCGGTACCGCTCCGTATCCGGCAGGCGATCAACATCGAGAGCGGCCTGAATGACGGTATCGCGCTGCCGGCCGTGTTGCTTCTGGCTGCGCTGGCCGGCGCTGCACATGGAGCCTCAACGGAGGCGGGCGACTGGCTTCGATTCGGAGCACTGCAGGTGACGCTCGGCCCCATTGCCGGTGTGATCGTCGGCTTCCTGGGTGCCCGGGTGCTCGACGAGGCGTCCGAGCGCGGCTGGGCGACGGTCGCATTCCAGGGCATCGGCATCCTGTCTGTCTCGGTACTGGCCTTCGTGCTGGCGGAACTCGTGGGCGGCAACGGCTTCATCTCCGCCTTCGTGGGCGGCCTCGTGTTCGGCAACGCGCTCCGTCATCCCTGCGACTACCTGTTCGAGTTCATGGAGAGTGAGGGGCAGTTGCTGATGCTCGTCACCTTCCTCGTATTCGGCGCCGCGTTGTTGCCCGAGGGTCTTCAGCACATCGATGTCATGTTCGTCGTCTACGGTGTCCTGAGTTTGACGTTGATTCGCATGATCCCTATTGCACTGTCCCTGGTCGGATCGGGCATTCGGCTCCCGACGTTTCTGTTCCTCGGCTGGTTCGGCCCGCGCGGTCTGGCGTCCATCCTGTTCGTGCTGCTCATCCTCGAGGAGGCTGACGTTCCTCACCAGGCGGAGTTACTCGCGATCACCGTCATCACAGTCGCCCTGAGCGTCATCTTCCACGGCATCTCGGCCGCGCCGCTGGCCAGCGCCTACGGCCGGCTGACAGAGCGGATGGGCGAATGCGAGGAAATGCGGGAAGTTTCCGACGTTCCGCTCAGGAGCGGACCCTCAGTTTCAGAAAATCCGGAGTCTTGAGACTATGAAAGCACTGCCACTCTATACTTTCGCCGACCTCGAAGACCGCAAGCCACAGTATGCGCTGGTGGCTGACGTCGATCTCGTCGTGATTCGTTATGACGACGCGGTCAGCGTGCTGTATGGGCGCTGTGCTCACCGCGGCGCGCTCATGTCCGACGGTCATATCGACGGCGACAACATCATCTGTGGCGTGCACGGCTGGGACTATCGCCTGGATACCGGCGTCAGCGAATACAACAACTCGGAAGTTCTGCCAAAGTTCCATGCGTGGACCGAGGATGGAAAGGTCTTCGTCGACGAAGACGAAATTGCGGCCTGGGCCCGGCAGCACCCGCAACCCTACAATCGTGACGCCTATCAGGGCCTGTACCAGGATCCGGTCGGCACCGCCGACGAGCCGCACGTCAAGCTCATCCGCAAGCTGGCGGACGAGGGCTTAAGCAAGGTCGGACACCATGGACCGTCATCGGCAATGGGCGTGCCGCGTGGCAAGCTCCCCACGTGGGACGATCTGCAGTTCGTCGTCGGTCAGTTGCACAAGCTGCCGCTGTTGGATGACGAGCCGGTCGGAACCGATATCGTTATCGGCCCCAATGCGAAAAAGCCTTTGCGACTCGATATACCGCTTTTCGTATCTGACATGAGCTTCGGCGCGCTGTCCGAAGAGGCGAAAGTGGCCCTGTCGAAAGGCGCAGAGCTTGCCGGCACCGGAATCTGTTCCGGCGAGGGCGGCATGCTTCCGGAGGAACAGGCGTCAAACTCCCGCTACTTCTACGAGCTGGCTTCGGCGAGGTTCGGCTTTTCCTGGGACAAGGTTCAGAAGACCCAGGCCTTCCATTTCAAAGGCGGCCAGGGCGCCAAGACCGGGACCGGCGGGCACCTGCCCGGCAACAAGGTCAAAGGCAAGATTGCCGAAGTTCGAGAGCTCCCGGAAGGCCAGTCGGCGATCTCGCCGGCGCGATTCCCGGAGTGGGAAACGCTAAGCCAATTCAAGGACTTCACCGCCGAGGTGCGCGAGAAAACCGGCGGTATCCCGGTCGGATTCAAACTGTCGGCCCAGCACATCGAGAAAGACATCGACGCCGCTCTCGAGGTCGGCGTTGACTACATCATTCTCGATGGCCGCGGCGGCGGCACCGGCGCCGCGCCGCTGATCTTCCGCGACAACATCTCAGTGCCGACAATCCCGGCACTCGCGCGCGCACGCCGGCACCTCGACGCATGCGAGGCCGACGGAATTACGCTGATCATCACCGGCGGCTTGAGAACCCCGGCCGATTTCGCGAAAGCAATGGCGCTGGGTGCCGATGGCGTCGCAGTCTCGAACGCGGCGATCCAGGCGATTGGCTGTCTCGGCATGCGGGCCTGTCATACGAATAACTGCCCGGTCGGCATTGCGACGCAAAAGCAGCACCTGCGCGATCGCTTGCCGGTGGACATCGCGGCGGAGCGGCTCGCACGCTTCTTCACATCGGCGGTCGAACTGATGACGGTCGTCGCACGTGCTGCCGGCCACCGGCACCTGTCCGAATTCAACGCGGAAGACCTGACGTCGTTCAAGTCAGATATGTGCGAGCTGACCGGCGTCGCCTACGGTGGCGTTGGGGGACGATAGTATGGCCGACGTCAAGTTCCCGAAGCTCGATGCGACCGCCCTCGAACCCACTCAACGGGCTCTCCACGCTTACTCGAAGGTCGCCGGCGCCTGGGCGAAAGTGACACGCAAGAAGCGCAAGCACTGGTGGCATGCGAGCCTGCGACCGTCCCTGTACGGCATGACGACCGACGTGATGTACGGCGACACCGATTTCGAGATCGAGCTGAACCTGATGCAGAGCTGCCTGGAAATTCGGACCTGCTCGTCGATGCATCGCCAGCAATTCGCGGGGCAGTCGAGCGCCGAGCTTGCCGAGACGATACGAAAGGTGCTGTTCGCGGCTGGCGTTGATCGTGATCTTGCACCGGCTGCCGATGTCGAGTCCGATACCAGGTATCCGGACTACTCACCGCGACAGGCGAGCCTCATGCACGGAGCGATCGGGTCGATTACGTCAGCGCTCGAGGACTTTCGTGCCGGTATCCGCGAAGAGAAAAGCCCGATTCAGATCTGGCCGCATCATTTTGACCTATCGATGATCTGGCTGCCGGGAACGAAAGTACCGGATCAGGACCCCGAGAACGAGGAGTATGCGGACAAGCAGATGAACTTCGGTTTCGCGTTTGGCGATGACGGTATTCCGGAGCCTTACCTTTACGTCACTGCCTACCCGCTACCCGATGAGATGCCGAACGTCAAGTTACCCGAGGGTACGACGTGGCGAAGTGAAAGATTCAACGGTGCCGTCTTGCTGTACAGGGACCTGGTGAAAAACGCCGACCCCGCCGCTTATCTGCTGAACCTGTGGACCGGTTTGATCGAGAACGGTCGGACACATATGTGTGTCTCGGACCAGCGCGCGTCCGGCGATCGGTGAAGCAATCGCCGGTCAGAAGCTGACCTGCACCATCAGGTAGTGATCGACGAGCAGCGCACCGAACAGGATCGCGAGGTAGGTGATCGAATACTTGAACAGCTGCATCGGCAGCGCCTCGTCGTCCTTCCTGCGCATCATCTCGATGGCGTAGTACAGGAAGTACGCGCCGGAACCTGTGGCGGCAACCAGGTAGATCAGGCCGCTCATGCCGATCAGGTAGGGCACGATCGTGACGACCAGCATCAGGATCGTATACAGCAGGATGTTGAGGCGCGTGAAGTCTTCGCCGTGCGTTACCGGCAGCATCGGGATGCCGACCTTCGCGTAGTCTTCCTTGCGCGCGATGGCGAGCGCCCAGAAATGCGGCGGCGTCCACGTGAAGATGATCAGGAACAGCAGCAGCGCTGCCGCCGAGACTTCGTTGGTCACTGCGGCCCAACCCAGCACGGGCGGTGCGGCGCCGGCGGCGCCGCCGATGACGATGTTCTGCGGCGTCGCGCGTTTCAGCCACACCGTGTAGATGACCGCATAACCGATCAGCGAGAAGAACGTCAGAATGGCGGTCAGCGGGTTTACGAGGAACCACAGCAGAAGCATCGACAGCACGCAGAGGATCGTCGCGAAGGTGAATGCCGAACGCTCACTCAATCGGCCTTCCGGCAGCGGTCGTCCGCGGGTCCGGAGCATGTGTATATCGATGCGCGCATCGAGCAGGTGGTTGTAGACAGCCGCCGACGACGCCGCGAGGCCAATGCCCAAGGTACCGAATACGAGCGCCTGCAGTCCTGGCCAGCCCGGGACCGCGAGGAACATGCCAACGACCGCGGTAAAGACGATCAGCATGACGACGCGCGGCTTGGTCAGTTCGTAGAAATCACGCCAGTCGGCGGACAGGTTTTGGACGACAGCATTCATTACGATGTTCTACTCAGCCGATCTGCGAAATACGCAGCAGGCGCTTGATATCGGAGACCATGTCTTTCGGGTTCATCCCGGGCTCGAAGTAGAGCACGAGATTTCCGAGAGGGTCTACAAGATAGAAGCCGCCAGCCGGTAACGCTTCAGGCCGTTTGTTATCGAGCAGCTGGCTCAGGTCCCCATCCTGGAACGTGATGAGCCCGGCGTGCTCCTGATTGATGAAAAGGGTATCCGGCGCACTGTCGCCATGCAAGAAAATCCGCTCGACACGGTCCATTTCGCGCCCCAGCATCTTGCGCGACTGACGCACCGTGTACAGCGCGTCCCGGCAGGTCTCGTCGCAGGTGGCTTCGTTCGTGTAAACGAGACGCCATTTGCCGGGCGCGACCTCGCTCAGGCCCGATTCGGGCAAGGCGTCGTCCAGGTTGACGATGGGCTCCAGCAACGCGCCCTTGTTCGCGCCGAGGTCGACTTCCTGGCCGCTGTAATACATGTAGACGGCAATCGCCACCGGGCCGAAAAAGGCCAGCGCAATCAGGAACAGCGTCAGCTTTCCTGAGATCTTCGTACTCATTCTGTCTTCCTCTTCCGCCTGAAGCGGAATATCAACAGCGCTGACAGCACCGCTGCCATCGCAAACCACTGGAACGCGTAGCCGAAATGCCGGCTGGCCGACATCTCCTCCGGCTCCCATTGCCGGACAAAGCCGTTCGCTTCTTTCTCATCCATCAACAGCACAAAGGGCAAGACTTCGCGCCCGAGCTGCAGTGCGACGTCGTTAGTATCCGGGTATACCGCATGCTTCGGCCAGTCACCGGCATCGGCAAACGGGTCGCCCATGCGCATACCAGCTCTTGGCAGGCGTCCGACCCGGCCGTGCACCGACAGCCTGGCTCCTTCGATCGCGACGGTAGCGTCGATCCGATCGCGCGATGCTCGCTCGATCCAGCCGCGATTGACCAGCAGCAGCGGCCCGTCGGCAGACAAGGCCATTGGCGTGAAAACGAAATGCCCGTTCCGAGCGTTGACGATGATGTTGTCGACGAGGATCTGCCGATCGCCAATAAACTCGCCGTCGACCCTCAGTTGCTGGAACGGACGAACCTCCATGCCGTCGTAATAACGCTCGAAGCCACCCTCGGCGGAGTACGCATCCAGGCTGGCGCGCTTGTCCAGGCCGCGAGCCACCTGCCATAGCCCAAGGCTTCCGAGCATCGCGACCACAACGGTGCCGATGACATACGGCAGCCAGTCTGGTCTGTTCGGGCTGGAGGTGTTCATGCAGGTCGCTTGTCTCGCTGGCCGTTACAGGCCGTTACTGTTTCCAAGTCTCATTCATTTATACTACGCGGCCTCTATCTGGACGCCGCCATGAAAACTGTCGTACTTCTGCTCTTGCTGGCCATCGTCGCCAGCCTCGCTTCGGGTCTGTTCTTCCTGACAAAGAAGAACGACGACCCGACCCGCCTGCTGCGTTCGCTGCAAATTCGCGTCGTGCTCTCGATTATGTTGGTGGCGTTGTTGATCTCTGCCTATTTCTTCGGCTGGATTCCGCCCGTTCCGCAGTAAATCGAGATTGTCAGACTGAACTAAAAACGGGCGCTTATGCGCCCGTTTGTTTATCTGTGTGTTCGGGCGCTCGCTACATCCAGTAAACGAATACGTAGAGCCCGACCCAGACGACATCGACGAAGTGCCAATACCAGGCGGTCGCCTCGAAGGCGAAGTGCTTCTCCGGCGTGAAATGCCCGCGCATGACACGAAGCCAGATGATGAACAGCATGATCGCGCCGATCGTCACGTGCAATCCGTGGAAGCCGGTCAGCATGAAGAACGTCGAACCGTAAATGCCGGTCGTCAGCTTCAGGTTCAGGTCCTGGTAGGCGTGCACGTATTCGTAAGCCTGCAGGCCTACGAAGATGAAACCCAGCAGGAAGGTCAGCGCCAGCATCAGCTTCAGCGTACCGCGATGCTTTGCGATCAGCGCATGGTGGGCGATTGTCACTGTGACCGAGCTGGTCAGCAGGATGGCCGTGTTGATCAACGGCAGGCCCATCGGACCCATGACGGTGAAGTCGCCACCGACCTCGCCCGGACCATTGGTCGGCCAGGTCGCTTCGAAGCCCTGCCAGAGCACGGAGTTGGTAAAGAAGTTGTTGCTCTCACCGCCGAGCCACGGCACGGACATGTTGCGCGCGTAGAACAGGGCGCCGAAGAACGCGGCGAAGAACATGACCTCGGAGAAGATGAACCACATCATCCCCATGCGGAAAGACTTGTCGACCTGCAGGTTGTAGACGCCGTTCTGGTTTTCCCCGATCACCGTGCCGAACCAGCCTGCGAGCATGTAGATCATGACGGCGAAGCCGGCGATCATCACCCAGAAGCCCGTTTCGGCGCCGTTCAGCCAGGCCGAGACACCAACCATGAGGAGTAACAGACCGGCCGAGCCTACGATGGGCCAGTGGCTGTCATGAGGGACGTAATAGCGATCTTCAGCGTGTGTAGACATCGTCTTTTCCAGTTGTCAGTCCTTACTCGATACGCGCATCGTATCGAAGAACGTGTATTGCAAAGTAATCGTATCAACGTACTCCGGAATATCCGGATCCACGATGAACTGAAGGGGCATTGCACGCGACTCCTTCGCCGCAAACTCCTGGTTCTCGAAACAGAAGCACTCCAGCTTCTGGAAGTGCTCCGCCGCCGCAATCGGCGCGACACTCGGAACGGCCTGGCCGATCTTCTCCTTGTCGGTCAGGTTCTCCGCCGTGAACGTCGCGAAGTACAGCTTGCCCGGATGCACGATCATGCTGTCCGCGTCCGGCTTTAGCTCCCACGGCGCATAGTCGTTGACGGTCGTGACGAACTCGACGCGGATCTCACGATCCAGGTCCGGCGCCTCGACGGCAGCCGCCGCCTCGGTATTGGTGCGCCCGCCGAAACCGGTGATCTCGCAGAACACGTCGTAAAGCGGCACGAGCGCAAAGCCGAATCCGAACATGACGACCGTCATGCCAAGGAGGCGCGTCAGCAGCTTGCGATTCTCTGTCTTCGGTGAATCAGTCATGCCCGGCTCAGGAGTTCAGAACACCCATCAAGATGAATCCGATATAGAAGGTAAGCGCCACCGCGATCAGTATTGCGGCTGTGCGGGTGACGCCCCGCTTCTGTTTTTCGGTCTTCTCGCTCACTAGTGGCTGCTGTGCGAGTGGCTCCGGATGACGTCTTCGCCCGGCGGCGTATCGAAGGTGTGATACGGAGCCGGCGACGGGACGGTCCACTCGAGGCCGACCGGGTTGTCCCAGACGACGTCGGTTGCCTTCTCGCCTTTTTTCGCCGTCAGCAGGACGTAAACGAAGATCAGCTGGGACAGGCCGAAGCCGATCGCGCCAATGCTCGCCATCATGTTGAAGTCAGCGAACTGCGTCGAGTAGTCCGGGATACGGCGCGGCATGCCCGCCAGCCCGACGAAGTGCATCGGGAAGAACGTCAGGTTGACGAAAATCGTCGACGTCCAGAAATGCCACTTGCCGGCGGTCTCGTTGTACAT
>JAAUYH010178668.1_pt1 | contig 18979 bp, 19 predicted proteins | sample 7278061 | NCBI WGS metagenome assembly JAAUYH01 (sample SAMN14350203, study PRJNA611818) | marine sediment metagenome | isolation source: surface marine sediment (0.6m) | place: French Polynesia: Moorea | collected 2018-08 | reverse complement strand
CGGTCTGGCGGCACTTCTGCTCGGTGGCTGCGGCAAGAACGACAGCTCCGCAGATACCAGCGAGCCTGTGCTGACCGCTGCGACACTCGGAGCTGTCGTTCTTGCCGCAGCCACCGAGCAGAAGTGCCGCCAGACCGGCGAACAGTGAGAGTGTGGATGTGCTGGTAATTCCGGGAGCCCGCATTGTTGTTCTTCTGCACCGCGTCCGTTGCGCATTTAAGAGCGTATACTAACTCGCACTATGACCGGATATACAGGCACCACGGCCTCAGGCGAGGCAATTTACTGGCAGGACAACAAGCGTTGGCTCTGGATTCTCAGCGTTTTGTATCCGCTACAGCCGTTTATCGGCATCGCACTGCATGCGGCAACCGGCCAGGAGGCCTGGCTGTTTCTGCCACTCCTTCTGAATTATGTAATGGCGCCCGTCGCAGATATCCTGTTTGGCGCCGATCCAAACAACCCGCCGGAAGAGATCGTCCCTCAGCTCGACCAGGATCGTTTCTACCGCTACCTGACTTACGCAGTGGTGCCACTGCACTTCGTCGCACTGTTTGGCGTGGCGGCATACGCCGGCACGCAGCCGCTCACGATAGGCGCTGTGCTGGGACTTGCGGTCATCGCCGGCCTGACGTCGGGACTCGCAATCAACTCCGCGCATGAGTTGGGCCACAAGAACACGAGGATCGAGAAATGGCTGGCCAAGATCGCGCTGGCCGTGCCGGCCTATGGTCACTTCACGATCGAGCACAACCGTGGCCATCACCGCGACGTCTCGACGCCGGAAGACCCGGCCAGCGCGCGACTCGGCGAGAGTTACTACCGCTTTGTGCTGAGGGAACTTCCCGGAGGCATCCGGCGCGCATGGAACATGGAAGCCGAGCGCCTGACGAATCGGGGCAAGTCACCGTGGCATTACGACAACCAGATCCTGCAAAGCCATGCCATTGCGGTGTTGATCGTCGTGTCGCTGGTTATCGCTTTCGGCTGGATCATGCTGCCATTCATGCTGATCCATAATCTGCTGGCCTGGCTGCAGTTGAGCAGCGCGAATTACATCGAGCATTACGGCCTGCTGCGTCAGCGCGACGAGAACGGCAAGCTGGAGAAGTGCGCGCCGCATCATTCCTGGAACTGCAACCGCGTGCTCAGCAACCTCGTACTGTTCCACCTCGAGCGGCATTCCGATCATCACGCCTACCCGTTGCGACGCTACCAGTCGCTCAGGCACTACGAGGACGTCCCGCAGTTACCGACCGGTTATTTCGGGTGTTACCTGCTCGCGTATATCCCGCCACTGTGGTTTAAGGTCATGGACGAGCGCGTCCTGGCGCTGCCGCATATCGATGGCGATCTCGATAAGACGAACATCTGTCCCAGGGCTCGTGCACGACTGTTCCTGAAGTACGGCGCCAGTGCCATGCGAGAACCGCAGCTCAGTTCCTGATCGCCCTTCTGCCTCACCAACCTGAGCCCGCAATAGCTATCGCAGTTTTGGCAGCAGTCCGCTGATGCCGGAACCCAGGATCACCAGCGAAAACGCAAATACGTCGGTGTATTCCAGCACGACGATTTCGATCAGGGCGACTATCGGAGGCCGGAAAGCCTCGATTCCGGGCCCACCGCCAAAGCCGAACATGGCGAGCAAGGACACCCCCAGGCAGATCATCATCGCGCCGGCAATTTGTCGCGGCGCCGAAGGTACGCTGGCGTCCTTGCTGCGCCCGCGCCGCTCCAGGGGGGACAGCAGCAGCGCCACGGGCGTCAGCAAGGCGATCAGTACCAGGATCCAGAGCGGCCGCGAGTACCACCATTCCGGCGAACCCGGCTCGAGGCCCAGCCCGAATCCACCGGACAGGTACAGCGCGGCACCGAACAACACCATGACGGTGATGTGCCAAAGATAGACGGTCATGATCATGCTGTTGATCAACACGGTTGCCGTCCACAAGCGCAGGCCGGACATCAACCGGCGCATCGGGTTCTCGAGGGCCAGCAGCAGGCCGAACTGGAACACGCCCAGAGCGATCAGGGTGACCTTTGGCGGCAGCGTATTGCTGAGGCCCTCGTCGGGTGATCCGACCATCGCGAGCGGGTAAGGACCGTGCACGATCAGGTCGTAGAGGACCCAGAAAGCGATAGCAGAGTAGACCAGCAGTAACATCGGTCTTCCCATGCGGCCGTCTCGCCATGCGAAGCCAAGTTGATGCACGGCGAGCCACACCCAGAAGTAGTTGGTCCAGCCCAGCCAGCGGATGTCGGCGGCAAAGAACGCGAGGTCGACCAGCGCGGCAATCGCCACGAAACACCAGAATGAGAGGAAGCCCGCCTTCTGCCAGAAACGATACGCCAGCGGAGCCAGTATCGCGACCATAATGTAGATCGCCAGGAACCAGGTCGGAATCAGCGCCGCCTGCGACAGGTACCGAATGACCCCGACCTGGACGCCCATCAGCGTCATCACCAGCGAGATGGCGGCCCAGGCAATGATCAGCACTAACAGCGGCGACACGAGCCGGTTAAGGCGTGTCACCAGCCAACCTGCGTAGCCCAAGCCCTTTCGTCTTGCACTCTCTAGCGAGACGGCATTGGAGTATCCGCCGACGATGAAGAATATGGGCATGACCTGGAACATCCATGTCAGCCACTGCGTCTGTGGCTGGTCCTTCAGCAGGTGTCCCACCGCTATCTCGCCATCGACGACCCAGGCCGTTGCGATCAGCCAGTGTCCGATAACCACGACGAGAATCGAGACGGCCCTCAAGAAATCGACATAGCGATTTCTTTCCTCCGGCGTCTTCGACGCCATATCACTTGCGACAGCCCAGATCCCCATCCTGCATCCCCTGTTAACGAGTGCCGATCGCGGCAATCACCCCATTACTGGCGATGCCTGCCACGTTCATTTCCATCAATCCCTTTCGCGAGCCTAACACCTGGCGTATCGCCGCCGCTGAGACCTGGTTGGCGGCACAGAATCATCGTTGGCACGTTTCCCGGTTGACAAAAAGCCGGCCGCGATTAACAAAAAGTCCACTTTGCTTTTACATAATCATGATAATCGCCTTTGCTCGGGCCTGTGAAGCGGCGCACAGACCACAGTGTGACGCTCGTCTATCGTTGCGCCATCGACCAATGGATGGAATGACTGCGATGAAAGCTTTTCTCAAACTCGGTCTGGCGTGGCTCGCACTCGTGGCTTCGAGCGGCGCTGTTGCCGACAACAACTTCGGCGTGGGCGTTAAAGCCGGAACGCTCGGTGCGGGTATCGAAGGTACCTGGCGCCCGGTTCCGTATCTTGACGTTCGCGTCGGAACCAATTTCTTCGACTATGACGACACGGGGACGCAGGCTGGCGTCAACTACGACGCAACACTGAGCCTGGACACGATCTACGCAACGGCGAACTTCCACTTTCCGTTGAGCCCGATGCGCGTGACCGCTGGCCTGCATTCCAACGGCAACGAGCTCAAGCTCGAGAGCGCCGAGGAAGGCTCCTTCGAAATCGGTGGCACGACCTACACGGGCGCTGAAGTCGGTACGTTGCGCAGCACGTCTACGTTCAGCAGCACGTCACCCTACCTTGGATTCGGATTCGACTTCTCCGTCGCAGGCAAGGTTGGTTTGAACCTCGATCTCGGCGTGCTCTGGCAAGGGGACCCGGACGTCTCAGTCGCTGCCGATGGCTTGCTCGCATCCGACCCGACGTTCCTGCAGTCGCTGGAAGAAGAGCGCCTCGAGCTTGAGGATGAAGTCAGTGACTTCAAAGCCTGGCCGGTTATCTCGCTCGGATTCGTTTACAACTTCTGAGTTTAAGCAATACGTCCGTTGCCGCGGCATCGACGTATCTCCATGCAGCGGCACGTTGCGCCCACACCGGCGCAGCGTGCCGTTTCAGTTTCAGGCAGCGCGTAGCAGCAAGACCGGCGCAGCGTGCCGTTTCAGTTTCGGGCAGCGCGCAGCAGCAAGACCGGCGCAACATGCTGTCTTCGTTTCAGGCGCCTCGTTGCAGTAGTCGGTCTCGCCTGACCACGAGCAGCGCAAGCCCGGTCAACACCAGCACGGGAATCGGGATCCACATCAGCGTCAACCATCCGAAGTAATGCATCACCGTGCCGGCCAGCAGCGAGGCCGTTGCAGACACACCGAAGACGAGGAACTCATTGACCGCCTGGGCCCCGAAGCGCTCTTCCGGCGTATAGGTATAGGTCAACATCGTCGTCGCGCCGACGTACAGGAAATTCCAGCCGACGCCCAGCAGGATCAGCGCCCACCAGTAATGCTGTAGAGACTGTCCCTGCAGACCGGTAATCGATGTAGCCAACAGTGCCAGTACACCGGCGAGCATCAGCTTCGTGACACCCAGGCGCTCGATCAGGAACCCGGACACCAAGGACGGCAAGTACATTGCGAGCACGTGGGCACGAATAACGCCCGCTGTTGCCTCGAGCGTGAATCCGTCTTTGATGTGCATGCTCAGCGGCGTGGCCGTCATGACGAGACTCATCAAGCCGTATCCCGCCGTTCCACCGAGCACGGCCACGAGGAACACGGGCTGACCAATAATCCCGGACAAGCGTCGCTTTTTCCTAGGGGTCGCATGCTCTTCAGCGGCAAGCCGCGCGTTCAATCGAAGGAACAACAGCGCCTGCACAAGATAAAGGACCGCCAGTGCGATGATCGTGCCGGCAAACGGGGTGCCGCTCACCCAGAATTGCCCTCTCGTCGCGAGCTCCGGTCCGAGCAACGCGCCGCCAATCGAACCGAGCAACACGAAACTGATCGCGCGCGGGATATAGCGGCGCTCCACGCTCTCGGCGGCCGCGTAACGATATTGCTGGGTGAAGGCCATATTCACGCCGAACAACGCCAGGCTCATGACGAACCAGAAGAAACTCTCGCCCGTCAGCGCATACAAGCCTAGCAGTACGGCAAGCGTCGCTGACAACGAGGCCAGCATGAATCCCAGCCGTCGACCGATGCGTCGCATTAGCAGTGTTGCAGGGATCGTCGTCGCGGCGACGGCGACGACCATGACACTGACGGGCAGCGTCGCAAACGCGGGGTTGTCCGTCAGCCTGGCACCGATAATCCCGCCGAGTGTGACCATGACGATGGAGCCCGTCGCAGAGATCAGCTGACACAGCACGAGAATGACCAGGTTGTTCTTATTCATAAGACCCCTTCGAACGCGCGCATTCTACAACGGCGCATCACCTATAATGCGCGACATGTTGTTCGATCTGCACACCCACACTGACTGCTCCGACGGGTCGCTGTCGCCGGCAGAACTCGCTGCCTATGCACTGGAGTACGGTGTTGACGTTCTCGCAATCACCGATCACGACACCGTATCTGCATTCGCGCAGCTCGAAACATCGGCCGAAGCTGTGCCACAACTGATCACCGGTATCGAGCTGTCCTGCCTCTGGCATCGACGGCTCATCCACATCGTCGGTCTGAGGATTGATCTGGCCAGCGAAACACTCGCCGCCGCAATCGAGCAGCAGCGCAAGGTACGCCTTGGGCGTGCCGAGACAATTGCCAAACGGCTCGAGAAACTGGGCGTCGAGGATCCGCTCGACGACGTCCTTATACGATCCGGCGGCAATCCCGGCCGTCCGCATTTCGCGGCGCATCTTGTCGATATCGGTTTCGTCAAGGACGAGAAGACCGCGTTCAAACGCTACCTTGGCGCGGGCAAGATTGGAGATGTGAAGGAGTCCTGGCCATCCATCGATGCCGCAGTCGGCTGGATCGTCGCAGCTGGCGGACAGGCGGTTCTGGCTCACCCCGCGAAGTACAAGATGACGAAGACCCGGCTCAGGAGACTCGTCGGCGACTTCAAACAGGCGGGCGGCGTTGCTGTCGAAGTCTGCAGCGGCTCGCAGGATCCGGCAACGACGTCGGCGCTCGCGCGAATCACGAATGAGGCGGGCTTGCTCGCGTCTGCGGGCTCGGACTTTCACCATCGCTCGCAGAGCTGGTCGCAACCCGGTCGATACACCCGGCTGCCGCCAGGAGTCGCGCCGCTCTGGGACACGTGGTGAACGTTATCCGACTAACGGACACCATTAGTGTCGACGAAGACGAACTGGAACTCTCGGCCATACGCTCGCAGGGTGCCGGTGGTCAGAACGTCAACAAGGTTGCGACGGCGATCCAGCTGCGTTTCGATATCGCAAACAGTGCGTCACTGCCGCCGGACGTGAAGCAGCGCCTGCTCGCGCTGCCGGACAAGCGAATCAGTAAAGACGGCGTCCTTGTCATCAAGGCTCAGGAACATCGGACGCAGGCACGCAATCGTGACGCCGCTATCGGTCGACTAAGAGCAACGATCAGCGACGCCTGCGTCACGGTGGCGCCCAGACGCCCCACCCGTCCGCCACGCAGTGCGGTCCGTAAACGGGTTGAGGACAAACGCAAGCGTGGCGACGTCAAAAAGCAACGAGGCAAGCCCTCACTGGACTAGAGCCCGTTAGCACTGTGGGGGCGAGCACTAACTCTTGCAGGCGAATGACTGCCCTTGCCAGGTACATTGCTTTTGCTGCCAGTAGGTCGCCAGGCCAACCTCGCTCATCAGTTCGTCGAAGCCCTCGTATTCGCGAAGCGGCTTGGACTGCGGAATGAACAACAGATCCATCTCGAAGATCTCGCCCTCGTCAGCCAGCCTGCTCGCGATCCGGAAAGCGGTCTCAATGTCACCGAGCAACACCCGTCCGACCAGCGCAACCTGGATCGGAAGAGTTCCGGACTCGACCGACTCATCGAGTGTCTGCAGGGCCTCGCCTGCCAGTTCCGGATTCTCGAATGCGGCGAACAACGGTGAAATCCACGCGGCGTCTATATCTGCTGCCTCGAAAGCGCCGGCCGTCACGGACCATGACTTGTCTATTTCGCCTCGCTGATAAAGGCACAGTGCGTAGGCCAGCAGGTAGGTCTGGCCACCCGCGCCCAGCGCATTGGCGCGCTCGAAGAAGTTGTTGGCGTTGTCGTAATCTCCGATCCACGTGTAGGCCATAGCCACGCGACCGGTCACCATCGCCGAGGTCGGGTCCATTTCCCGTGCGCGGCTCGCCATTTCCAGCGAGTCATCGAGTCGCCCGACGCTTGCCAGCATCCGCGAATACCAGAGCAAAGATGTCGGATCCACGATGTCAGCGTCAACGGCACGACGGTAATCAGCCTCTGCGCTCAGCCAGTCCATGTCCATGTGATGAAAGAAGCCGCGCACGGCGCTGGCGGCGTCGGCAATCGTAGGGTCAACGTCCGTACCCCGGTCGAGAGCTGACAGCGCCAGCTCGCTGGCCTCGGACATCGAGATCGATCGATACGTCGGTAGCAGTGTGTATGACGTCGCCAGTTTCAGATAGGCGGGACCGAAGGCCGGATCGAGGTCGATGGTTTCCTTGAATAGTGCGATCGCATCATCCAGCGACGTGGCCGTCGGGCGACGGTCGAATGCGTACAGACCCCGCATGTAGGTATCGTACGCCCGGAAGCTGGTCGGTTTCCTGCGTGTAATCGGCTCCTGACCCGTCTCACCGAGCACATGGCCACGAACCGACAGCGCCAGCTGAGACTGAAGTTCGAACAAGGACTCAACCTTGCCTTCAATGACCTCCGATACCACGACGGCCCCGTCTGCTCCGTCGCTCATGACGAAACTGATCTTCAGGCTCTCACCAGCTCGTTGCACAGAACCTTGCAGCACGATACTGACGCCGAGCTTCTCAGCGATCTCCGTTGTTTCGAGATCGTCATAAGGCAACCTCGAGTTAACGATAGACAGGCCGGGCAGGCTGTGCAGGGTGCTGACGAGTTCTTCCTTGAATCCGCCGACCAGGTAGTCGTTACCCTCTGCTGCGCTAAGATTCTCAAACGGCAGTACGCCGATCATCATGTCGGGCGGCGGCGGCGGTGTCTGCCAGCTGATCCAGACGACGAAGCCAAGCACCGCGGCACCGAGTGCCGGCAACAGCCATCCCTGCCGACGCGGTGCAACAGTTGTCTCTGTCGAGACCGGCGTGACGGATGCTTCACCGCTAGCGTCACGGGTTTGCAGCGGTTCGACCGGCGTTTTCAGGCGATATCCCCGTCGGGGCAAGGTCTCGATATAGCGATAAGGCCTCGTGTCTCCCAGCGCCTTTCTTAGCTGATAGACGCAGCGGTTCAGCGACTCGTCCGCCATCGGACGGTTATTCCAGATCTTCTCGATCAGCTCATCCTTGCTGACGATGTCACCGTTTCTGGATGCGAGCTTCATCAGCAGGTCGAACACGAGCGGCTCTGGCGTGGTCTCCTCGTCATCATGGACGAGCACGCGCCTCGCCGGATAAACCAGCCAATCGCCGGTCCGAAATCCGGCTGAGAGGTCGCTGATGTCGGTCATGCAGGCCAGTTCCGATGCAAACGCTGCCCGAACATAGCAGTTCAATACCCATTGTAAAATTAATGGTATATTGTTATTTTGTTACCGAGGTACTACCTGTTCGGAGAGCATTTCGATGACCACCAAGACCGTCAGTCGGACCCAGACCGGGGTCCGCATAGAATCGTCGCTTCTGAAGGTCCTGAAGGGGCTGGCGGAGTACACGGATTTGTCGTTGGGCGACCTTCTCGAGGGTATCGTGTTGCACAGTTTCGAGGGCAAAGCGCCCTTCTCACCCGAAACATTGAGCGCAATAAAGCAACTCAAGCGGGTCTATGGCTGCGACCTGACGGCCGCGGACAGTCACCGCTTGAAGGAAAACGGCGGATGAGGCCGGGTATCGCCGAGTTCGACGCGGGACGGTTGCAGCCTGAGCAATTCACCCATTCCGAACATATCCGAATGGGTTGGCTGTATCTCGTCAACTATGGCCAGGACGAGGGCGCGGAACGGTTCCGAGACGCGTTGAAGCGGTTCACGAAGTCTATTGGGGCCGAGTCCAAGTACCATGAGACCATCACCTGCTTTTTCCTGCACGAGATCAGCGCCCGCATCGACGGCGGTGACTGGATCGACTTCAAGGCCGCGAATGCCGACCTGTTTGACGGGAAAACGCTGCTCAACCGGCATTATTCGCCCGCGACGATCAACAGCTCGCTCGCCAGGCGGCAATACGTAGCGCCGGATCGAATCGCCCGTCAGACTCAAGCTAACTAACTGAATTATTTGACATAGTTCAGGAAACCCTCAAGACGGCACTACGTCACATTTTTGTCGACACCATCGACGTATACTCCAAACGTGTCGATAAAATGCTCTTTTATCGACACTTTTTCCGGATATGTCGATAGTATCGACGGGAATCTCAAATATGTCGATGAAACGAGTTTTTATCGACACGTTCTCAAGACTTGTCGATCAAGTCGACAGGAACGGCAAATATGTCGACAGAACGAGGTTTAATCGACATATTTGCTGAATACGTCGACACCATCGACACGCAAGACCGCCAGGGAGCAGCACATTGACTCAACTCGACCCCAGCCAGCCGTACAACGATTTGCCGCAGCTGCCGCCGCCCACGAAACTGATCGAAACGACGCGCATCCTGAAGCAGTGCATCGAGTCTCGCGTCGCGCTCGCTGAGCTTAAGCAGGCGGCCGAGCTGATTCCAAACAGTGCTGTCCTCGTCAACGCCCTGCCCCTGCTGGAGGCACGCGCCAGCTCCGAAATCGAGAATATCGTTACGACGACCGACAAGCTGTTCGAGTTCGCCGATATCGCCGAAGACAAGGCCGACTCGGCCACGAAAGAGGCGCTGCGTTACCGGACAGCATTGTACGAAGGCACGAAAATGGTCCAGCGAGGCATGCTGACGACCGACATGGCGATCCAGATTTGCAGCACGGTGAAAGGCGTCGAACTCGACCTGCGCTCCGAGCCTGGCACGACGCTGAAAAACCGCATGACCGGCGAGGTGATTTATACGCCACCCGTCGGCCAGGACCATCTGCAGTCGCTGCTCGACAACTGGGCGAGCTTCATGCGTAACGACAATGACGTGGACCCGATCGTTCGCATGGCGATCCAGCATTACCAGTTCGAGGCGATTCATCCCTTTTCGGACGGCAATGGTCGCACCGGGCGCATCCTGAATATCCTGTTTCTCGTGCAGATGGGCCTCCTCGACTCGCCTATCCTGTACCTGAGTCGCTACGTCATCCAGAACAAGGCGGCCTACTACCGACTGCTGCAGAAAGTGACGGCCGAGGGCGCGTGGGAGGACTGGATCCTGTTCATTCTCCTCGGCGTCGAGGAAACTTGCGTCTGGACGACCGACAAGATCAAGGCGATTCGTGAGCTGATGGAGCACACGGCGAAGTACGTGCAATCATCACTGCCCAAGACCTATTCCTGGGAGCTGGTCGAGCTGCTGTTTCGCCAGCCCTATTGCCGTATCGGCAACCTCGTCGATTCGGGTATTGCGAAACGACAGACGGCGTCCGTCTACCTGAAGCAGCTCTGCGACATCGGCGTGCTCAAGGAAATCAAGTCGGGCCGCGAGAACATCTTTGTCCACCCGAAGTACATCGAATTGCTGACCGGTGAGGAGAACGTCTGGGTCTACTACGCGGACACTGACGAGGAAGAGTCGAACTACTCCTGATAGTCAACGCAGCGGGCGTCAGTCGATGCCGAGCAGCTTGTGGGTCTGGAGACTGAGACGCCACTGCGGATGATCCAGGCAGTATGCGAGTGTGTCACGAACGTGCTGCTCTGAATTGTCGTCATCCTTCGGCTGCAACAGGAAGTGCGAGAATTCCAGCGACTCGAAATTCCCTGGCGACGCCTCCGGTTCGTCCTGAGGGTAGACGAGTTTCAGCTCGTCGCCGCGCAGCTGCTTCAATGCCGCGTTGGCTTTCGGACTGACACACAGCCAATCGATGCCGGGCGGTGCCTCTATCGTTCCGTTCGTCTCGACGCCGACCTCGAAGCCCTCGGCGTGTAAGGCCTCGACCAAAGACGCATCGAGTTGAAGCAATGGTTCGCCACCGGTGCAGACCACGTAGGCGCGACTCGAGACGTCACCCGGCCAGACTCCGGCGACGGCTCTGGCAAGTGCCTGCGCTGTCTCGAATTTTCCTCCGCCGCGGCCATCGGTCCCGACAAATTCAGTATCGCAGAATCGGCAGACGGACGACGCGCGGTCCTTCTCACGTCCCGACCACAGGTTGCACCCGGCGAATCGCAGGAACACTGCCGGACGCCCGGTTTGCACGCCCTCGCCCTGCAGCGTGTAGTACATCTCCTTGACGCTATAAGTCATTTGAAACGTTCCACCAGCGGGTCCGGGATACCGGCCTCAGCAAAACCCTTTGCTCTGAGCTCACAGGCGGGACAATGACCACAGGGCGGTCGCTCGCCGTTGTAGCAGGTATGCGTCAGCGCCATCGCGTCGAGCGCGCCCACGTCTCGCGCGAGCAACACCGTTTCCGCTTTTGTCAGCCGCATCAGCGGCGTCTCGATCGCAACGTCGAATTCCATTCCCAGCGAAATAGACTTTTGCAACGCATCGATCGTCTCCTGCCGGCAGTCCGGGTAACCGCTGTAGTCCGTCTGCGCGACACCGGTCACCAATGTTCCGTATCCCTCGCGGTAGGCGAACGCCGCCGCGAAGGTCAGGAAAACCAGGTTGCGACCGGGCACGAATGTATTCGGCAGTCCCGTCGGCTCCGCAACCTCAGACTCGACGTCGATGTCGTCGGTTAAGGCGTTGCCGCCCAGTGCGGCAAACGTGTCAATCGGCAACTGAACATGAGGCACCTGTGCCGCCCTGGCGATATCAGCGGCGCATTCGAGCTCGATACGATGACGCTGCCCGTAGTCGAACGTCAGCGCGCCAACATTGTCCGCACCGTATCGGTCGATTGCCCAGTAGAGGCAGGTCGTAGAATCCTGGCCACCGGACAGGACGACGAGCGCGCGTTGCTTGCTGGCTTCGGTCATCTTCGGGACAACGTTTACTTGAACAGTTTCTCGGCGTCCGACAGGTCCGATGCCGATGCGGGCTCCGCCGACGGCCCATCGCCGAACAGGGCTTCGAGCTCAGAGGCCGCGTTCGTGGCCTGCGCATGAGCAGCAGCGTCATAAGCGCTGTCGCTGGGCTTGAACCAGTCGCAGAAGTTCGGCCGCTCCTTCTCCTTCACATCCTCGGCACCGTCTTCGAGGCACTGCCGAGGCGCGGCAGGCGCGAAATACACGCACATTCTGCAGACATGCAGGTCGGCCGCACAGGCCGGGCACGCGTCTCTGCGCGACAACGGTAGCGTCAACGAAGCCAGCGATGCACCGCAGCGGTAACAGCTCAGCGAATGACTCATAAAAGTCCGGGAAGCGGAAGAAACGTTGAGTTGATTATAACCCGTCTCGACTGGCCAGATTTCAGTCGGTCACGCGATTCACGGCGAGCACCTTGGCGCCACGGACACTTTCGCGGTGCAGCGACTGCAAGGCGATGTTCGCGTCCTCGAGGGCAAACACCTCGGTCTCGACGCGGATAGGAATCTCGGCCGCCAGCGGCAGGAACTCGGCGATATCCGAGAAGCACAAATTGGCCACCGACTTAATCTCTTTTTCCATCCACAGATGGCGCGGATAGTCGACCTCGGCCATCCGGGACTTGTCCGCGTCCGTTTTCCGTATCGCGTTGATGACAAGACGGCCTCCTGCCGCCAGGTGTTCCATGGCCGCGAGCACCGGCCGCCAGGCAGGCGTCGTGTCGATGATTGCCTGCGGTGCAGACGGCGGCGTGTCGTCGACGCCGCCCGCCCAGCCAGCGCCCAGCTGCCGGGCGAATGCCTGCTGTTCTGAGCTGCGAGCGAAGACAACGACCGGGCTGTTCGGATAGAGGTGTTTTGCGAGCTGCAAGACGATATGGGCCGACCCGCCGAATCCCATGAGGCCGAGGGTTTCGCCATCGTCGAGTTCACATAACCTCAAGGACCGGTATCCGATCGCTCCGGCGCAAAGCAAGGGAGCGGCCTCAACGTCGCTGAATGCATCGGGTATTGCGCAGGCATAATCCTCGGGGACTACGAAGTACTCGGCATAACCACCGTCGACATCCCTCCCCGTCGCCCGAAAATCCGGACTCAGGTTTTCCTGTTCGCCGCCATCAGAGTGATAGATCCAGCCAATCCCTACCCTGTCGCCTTTGGCGAAACGTCGGCATCCGTCGCCCGTTTCCTCAACCGTTCCGACCACCTGGTGTCCCGGGATTACGGGCAGGACCGGTGGCGGTGTGCGTCCTTCGATCTCGTCCAGTTCCGTGTGGCACACCCCGCAGACGCTGACCCGCACGAGCAGCTGTTTGTCGCCCGGGCTCGGCATGGGCGCATCCACCCGCACCAGGGGCTCTGCCGTCTCGTCCAGCCGGCAAATCCGGTTTATCTGCATAGCCCGCACAAAAGCACTCCAAAGCGACTGCGACACCAGTATAATCCGCGCATCGTTCAGTCCTGATCACATTTTATGCGCCGTTCCGCCATTCCATTATCGGTACTTAACACGATGCAGTCTGCACTCGTGACGGAACCGGAGCACCTCAACAGCGAGAAGATCGAGGCGAAATACGGCAGCTACCATATCGACGTCATCGCAAGCGACGGGCGCACGCGCCAGTCAGCGTTGTCCAGCGAGTCCAACGGAACGCGCGTATGCCGAACCTTTGCACTGACGCAGTTCTCGGACGAGGGTGATGCTCCGAGTGCGCACGGCACGATTCGCGGCGGCGCGTCGATCGGCGCAACCTTGCAACGCGATGGCTGGAGCATCCTGAAATCGACCATCCACGTCGGCCACATCACGATAACGGACCGACAGCATACGGTCGCGCAGCTGATGCATTTGCAGACGCCGGCGAAACTCGCTCTACACATCTACAAGCTGTCGATTGAAAAAGACGGCGACGTTGTCGACTATGCAACCATCAGCGAAATACACCATCCGGACTACCTGACAGAGGACGACGTACGAGCCCTGTTCTCGCTCGATACGGCCAAGTCCGTAAAGCCTCCACAAGTCGACGAGCTCATCTCCATTATTCTCGATGCCGCATGAATTATGCGGCGATAGCGACTAGAATCGAGCGATCCTCGATACAGATGAGATGGCGTAGATGAAGACTCGAATCCAACTGGTATTTGCATTTGTCGTGATGGGCTTTTCGGCCAACCTGTTTGCACAGGACAACACCGACGCAACCGATGTATGGCTGACCGTCGAAGCGCAGTGGAATGCTGAGCAGCAGAACAAGAAGCGCTGGGCGGACGAGATGCTTGCCGACAAGTTTGTCGGTTGGGGAAAGAACTCGCCTGCGCCTCGCGACAAGGAATCCACGAAGATGTGGGACCGCTTCCAGGATGAGCAAGGCAAGACCGTCCAGCACGAGCTCTACCCGCTGTCCATCGTCGTTGAAGGTGACGTCGCTGTCGCTCACTACCTCTACACCAGTGCTTTTGAATCGAAGGACGGCGAAGTCGAAGTCTCCAACGGCCGTTTCACCGACGTTCTCATTCGCACAGAAGATGGCTGGAAATTCATCGCCTGGCACGGCGGTGACGACGGCGAGTAGCCGATAGCCGGGCGCTACCCGGCGCAGCCGTATCAAGCGGTAACCAGGAATCGCCGAGTCGCGGGTGACGCCTGACGTGCGGGCGCAAAAAAGCCGGCTATGCGACGGTTGATTAAGGCTGCGTTCAGCTTGTTCAGGTTAGGATTCTCTCAACGTCGACAATTACGCCGGCGTTGTACGGGAGCCAGCATGAAATACGCTGCCACGAAAACCATCGCTTTTGCCGCTCTTACGCTAGCGTCGACGGCCTACGCACAGGTACCGGTCGACGACGATGGCAACGAGATAGGCTCGGTCTACTCGTCCGAGTCCGATGCCGCCTTGCTCAGTAACGCGCAGCTCGAGGAACTCGTCGGACCCATCGCCCTGTACCCTGACGAGTTACTGGCTATTGTGCTGCCTGCGTCTACCTATCCCCTGCAGATCGTAGAGGCGGCCCGGTTCCTGGAAGACGTCGAAGACGACAGTTCGCTGGAGCCGGATGAGGACTGGGACGATTCGATTGTCGCCCTCCTCAACTACCCGGAAGTGATCGAACTTCTCAATGAAGACCTGGACTGGACCTGGACGCTCGGCGAGGCCGTCGTTGCTCAGCAGGGAGATGTGCTCACGGCGGTCGAGTCATTCCGTGACCGTGCGTATGCCGCCGGCAACCTGCAGACTGACGAGTACCAGGTGATCGAGGAGAACGACGAAGGCATCATCGAGATTTCCCCCGTGTCGGAAGACGTCATCTACGTTCCCTACTATGAGCCGGAGCGCGTCGTCGTCTACCAGACTCAACCGGTCTATCACTACTACGCCAGGCCCTACCCGGTTTACTACTATCCGTATTCCTATGGCCACGTACACTACGGTGCGTTCTGGGGCGTCACGACGGCTTTCACGATTGGCTGGCTCTCAGACAGCCTGCACGTCTGGCATCACAGCCACTACGGTCACCCCTATTACGGCCGATACTACCGCGACTACTGGTGGTACCGTCGCCCGTCCATCCATGTGCACAATTCGATCTACTACGGCGGCCATTCCTACTCGCGTCGTCACTACCGTTACGGCGACTACTGGCGGCCGCGTTACGACCGTCGACACTACAGCCGTGACCAACGCATCACGCGCTCGCGTTATTACCCGAATAGCGACGGCCGGCGGTCCAGAGGCGCGACGGGATCGCAGCGGGACGTGGTTGATCGATCCGTAACGCGTCGCTCGGGCAACGTCAGCCAGGTTCAGCGCGACAGGCGCGACCGGGCCGCCAACGACAATCGACGTCGCAACACAGTGACACGTTCGGATACACGCCGGTCGGATGCTGCCAGCGAGACACAACGCAGCCAGCGCCAGCGGGCGGACAACAGCACACGTCGAAACGACGTGGCAACGCGACCGTCAACGACGCAGAGACGATCGAACTTCGCAGCATCGACAAACGATCGTTCGTCGAATGCCGTTACACGTCGCACTCGTGATGAGAGAGTCCGAGCGATGCCGTCCAATTCGTCTCGAGATCGCCTGGTCAGTGAACGTCGCAACGATCAGCGTTCGAGCAACCTTCGACACTCTGACAACCGCGTACGACAGAACACCGTTCGTCAGAGTGGGCAACGGCCGGACGCGCGGGTCAACAAACCGGCGCAGCGCGTAGAACGTTCGTATCGTCAGCCGCAGCGCAGCGCTCCGGCGGTCCGGCGAGCGCCGCCGCAGCGATCGGCACCGGTCGCGCAGTCGAAACCGTCGAGGAGCCACTCGTCTGCACCGGCACCCAGGCGTGCCGAATCGAGGCCCAGCCGCTCGTCGGCGCCGGAGCGCCGTTCGTCACGGCCGAAGGCGCAAAGCAGTCAACGCGAACGCGGCGCTGCTTCATCCCGTCGAGGCTCTGAGAGCCGTCGACGCTAGACAAGAAGCCGTCAGTCCTGGTCCTTTTTGGGCAGGCGTCCCTGCTTTCTCAAGGCTTCCCGGAGAACGAACTCGATCTGCGCGTTTAAGCTGCGCAGATCGTCGTTCGCCCAACGCTGCATCGCGTCCAGCGTCTTCTGGTCCATTCGAAGCGCAAATGCTTTCTTTGCCGGCATCGGAGCCTCGGCATCCGTTCCTAGGTGTGTAAAGTACCGGTGTTGAGCACCGGCTTCGCATTCTCTTCGCCGCAAAGTACGACGAGCAGGTTGCTGACCATCGCCGCCTTGCGCTCTTCGTCCAGATCGACCACCGAGTGCTCATTCAGCTGCTCCAGCGCCATCTCGACCATACCCACGGCGCCCGTCACGATCTGCTGTCGCGCGGCAATGATCGCAGAGGCCTGCTGTCTTCTTAGCATCGCGTTAGCGATCTCCGGCGCGTAGGCCAGGTGGCTGATGCGAGCCTCAATAACGGTGACTCCGGCCTGCTCCAGGCGATCCTGGATCTCTTCTTTCAACGCCATCGCGATCTCGGCCGGGCTCGATCGGAGTGCCAGCGACTCTGTCTCGTCCGGTTCATAGGGATAGGTCGTCGTCAGGTTCCTGAGTGCCGACTCACTCTGAATCTGCACGAACTGCTCGTAATCGTCGACCTCGAACAGCGCCTCAGCCGTGTCGTAGACCTTCCATACAACCACCGCGGCAATTTCAATCGGACTGCCCTGCGAATCGTTCACCTTGAGTTTGCCGCTCTCGAAGTTGCGTACGCGCGTGGACCCCGCGGTCTTCTTGTAGAAAGGGTTGGCCCACTTCAGCCCGGGCTCATGCACGGTACCGACGTACTCGCCGAACAGCTGCAGTACCTTGGCCTCATTCGGTTGTACGAGAAAAAAGCCCGCCATCAGGAAGATGTTGACCAGGAACAGCAGCACGCTGGAGAAGACGCCAGGCAAATTGCCGGAGCGAATACTCATTACGAAGAAAGCGCCAATCATCAGCAGAGCCGTTATCAAGACAGCCAACATGACGTAGCCCGACGCCGCGGAACGCTTGATTTCCCTAATCATTGTTCTTCTCCCATTTCAAAGTGATATCACTTTGATATCTTTTTGACGAATAGTCAAGCGAAGGGCCGCTCTGCGGCCGGTGAAATCAGGGGTTCAAGCGTCGAGCGCCAGGGGGATGCGCACTTCGAAACAGGCGCCGGGTTCACTCTGCGCGACCAGGTCCAGACTGCCGCCGTGCGCACGGGCTACCAGCGTTGCAAGGTATAGACCGAGTCCGGTACCGCCCGTCTGGCGATCGCGGGAAGGATCGCTGCGGTAGAAGGGTTCGCCGATATGTTCAGCCTGGTCCGCCGGGATACCCGGCCCCCGGTCCCTGATCCGAAAAACGACTTCATACGGGCTGGACCGGACGCTGATCGTGACCGGGCCGCTGTCCGGCGGCGAGTAACGCAGCGCATTGCTGATGAGGTTCTTGAGGCACAGCTCCATTCTGGGCCTGTCCAGGTCGACGACAAGGTCGGGCTCACGTATGTCCAGCAGCAGGCGCTCCGTGTCGCGGCTGAAATAATCGTCCACCATGCCCTCAATCAGGTCCCCGACCCTCGTCGGCCGTCGAACCAGCGGCGCGTGCCCTTCGCTCAGGCGCTCAGCCTCCAGCAGCGTCATGACGATCTTGTCCATCTCCGCGACCTCGGCCCGCATGGACTCCTGGTCTTCCTCGTCGTCGATGAGCTCGGTCTGGATGCGCATGCGGGACAACGGCGTCTTCAGCTCGTGGCTGATCCCCAGCAATAGCGCTCGTTTTGCGTTCAGCATGTGCTCTACGTTCTCCGCGAGCTGGTTGATGTCGGTTGCGAGATCGCCGAGCTGGTCCGACCGTATGTTCTTGATGCGATGATCGAAGTTGCCGCGCCCGATATGCGACGCACCCTCTCGAATCCGCCTGATAGGTTTGAACAGCCAGCTCACGGCGATGTATCCGAGCAGCAGGAATGCGAGCCCCATGCTGACGATCAACAACCGCAGTGGTGGCCCGCGCGTCGTGTCAGAGATCTTTGGCGTCGACACGACGACGTCGTAGTCGCCGGACTTCAATAACAGGAAATTGTGGTACTCAGTGGCGGCAAACTGAACGTCATTCAACTCATCCACCCAGGCGGAGGGGTCATCGCTGAACGCCGGACTGGGGCCGAACTGCAGTTCAGAGAGACGCGGGAAGTCCTCGTCTGACGCCCAGTCGATGTCTGGCCCGAGGATTCGGATATCGACCGGAACGCTCTCCGTGATATTCAGCGCGCGATCGATGCGGGGCGGCGTGCCAATGTCCTTTCGAACATAGTAAACATGCAGAGACAGGTGACCGCTGATCAGGCCGCGAATGTCGTCGCTGTTGTAGACGAAGCGAATCGCGCTGATGGCACCGTAAGCAAAAGCGCCGCCGAGCAGCAGGAAGATCGCAAAAAGTCGAAACGATAGCGAGCGCGAGAAGCGTCTAAGCATCCGAGACCGGAAT
>JAAUYH010130677.1_pt1 | contig 18986 bp, 15 predicted proteins | sample 7278061 | NCBI WGS metagenome assembly JAAUYH01 (sample SAMN14350203, study PRJNA611818) | marine sediment metagenome | isolation source: surface marine sediment (0.6m) | place: French Polynesia: Moorea | collected 2018-08 | reverse complement strand
CTCCAGATTACCTTCTTTACTAGATCGTAGCCCTTGCTTCTTCAGTGGGAGCAATGTCAAGAGTGGAGCGATCAAAGTAGAAGTCGAAGGCAGCATCACTTAAGTAGGCCACAATCTTTTCAGCTCTCTTACTGTCCGGCAAACTCTTGGTCACAACATTATCGTAAAGATAGAAGAACTTTCGGGGGTCTTTACTACCCCTGAAGGTAGTCAGCTCACCGTGAGAATTCATCACAACTCCCGTCGGGATCACCAATGTAGTCTGGATTTTTGACACAAGGCGGAAAACGAACTTCTACAAACAAAAGGTTGAAGGTTTACTCAGAATGAACTTAGCTACGAAAGCTACCCTATCTGTCTCACCACTCCCTTTCTTATACTCCGATCATTAAAAAAAATTAGCCTACAGCGGTAGTAATAAGGTTTTCTGGACCGTAGAATGATTTTCTTCTGGCCAATTTGAAAAGATATTAATTAATCTTATACTTCCAATCACGAAGTTCTATTTTTCTAATTTGCCTTTTAAATAGAAATTCGCGTCAGCAGTTTCCCGTCTCCACAGCATGAACGTTATACCTTGTCTGTATGTCTTCCATGTGACGAATGGTAGGCCAAATGTGCGCATTGTGGCCCAAGGAATTTGGCAGGCAAAAGTATTGGATTAATTTGAAGCATACGCTCCGATCATGAGCCTCTCAGTCGTAAGATATTTCCCAGCTTTTGTCGCCCACTTTGATATAAAGTATGACGAGTTGGATGTTGCTGCAGCGTTCTGAAATGGCGATCTGCATGAAAAGATACACATGCACATCCCATCAGGTTACATTGATAGCAAAAACACGTTTACCTGTTGAACAAAGCGTTGTATAGCCTTAAACAAACATCCATAGTGGAAAGGAGACACAACAGAGAGATTAATGCAGATAAGTCAAGAAGATCACATTAAAAGCTTCTGACTCGGTTTAATATGGACGAAGCGAAAGCCTGCAACACTCAAATGGTCCAAATCACTAGAAAGCCCCTCAGCCAGCCGATAACCCTCTACGCAGATGTTCGAGGGACAATTGCACTTGCCAAAGGTTCGTCTATCAATATAGAAGCAATTGAAAAAAATTGATATCCATTATATCACTTCTGCTATCTAAACTGCAGATATGCTCACCAAGCCCCTGAGCATAGTTGCTTTTGAGAACCACCACTCGAAATTGAGTTTGAACAAATGATTGCTATGACGACTTGGTCGAAAACGTGTGATGTCGCACATAAGGATTGACTGTAAGCAATGCAGAGCGAACGTAAGACATTACTTACCAGTTCCCAACTTACCACTGAGAGTAAACAGCCGGAACATTAATCTAACGAAAAATCTCTAAATAGAATGATTCGTTGTATATATTTTATTAATTCCTGAACGAATATATCCAGGTGTATGAATAATTCAGTTATTGTATACGATGAAGAAGGCTGATCCAAAGCTATCGTCGTCGCATCCCAAGTTAAATTCAAGGTGGTCTATTTTTACAGAAAATGCTCAAAGTTAAAGTCGTCAACGCTAAATACTTCTTGAATCTTCAGCTTTCCTTCCCTGTCCGTTCGCCGAAAGTAGCTCTTCAACATCATTGCGACTTTCCAGTGTGTATTTTCTGAGTCAAATCCAAGGACATCGGATAATGCCAGTCTTTTAGAGATAAATGTTGGTAGTGTAGGTGATAGATGTGCAACTAACATTCCGTTATGTAACGAGACATATTGTGGGAGACGGTTGACCAAATGTTCTGCCGGCGGAGCTTTATATATACTATTCTAGAAGCAGTGGAAGCATCTATGAAAGAATGCTTGCGTGTTCAATTCCATAGGTGAACGGTCACTCAAAGAGTAAAGCACTTAACGAGTAAGTGTGCATATGCGTAGTATATATGCATATGAAGAGCAAGTATTCATATGGTAAGTAATTGTATGTATGCAGGGGAAATACTGTGGTCGAAGTACGTAAATGCAAGTTGTGTGAAACAACATTGGCATGTGAAGCAAGTGTAACTTTCACTACTGTAAGGTGCTTGCAGTGACTTGAAATGAAGTTGTAGTCATTCGATAGAACATCGGATTAGAATGACAAGCGCGTTCGAATGACAGCCTGAGTTGCAATATTGAAGTATGCAGAGCTTTGCGAAAAAGTGATCTAAGGTGAAATGTGATGAAACCTTCTTTATATGAAAGGGCGTAGCGAGAAACATAGGAAAAGGTATTGAAATGGCTGTCCAGGTATGAGTAGGGAGCATGGACACTACACATATTTGTCGGTAAAATTCTCTATCAGATTTTCGAAAGGTTTTTTATTTGAGCCCACTCCTATATTATGCAGAGGTCTCTGGAGCTTATTCCGCAAAATATGTTGAACTATTTCTAAAGAAGGTTGTTCGCCGGAGTGTTCTGTTTATTTTCTCTACTTGTATTTTCTGTTCTATCTTAAAAACTGTGCTTAGGAAACCTTTAAGTGTACGTAAGTGTATTTAGAAAACCTTTGTGAGTACGTTAACCCACTTTAGCAAGTTACATTTTTCATGCTCATAATTTATCAGCGGATCGAAGAATTCTAGTTCTTGTGACACGAGTTCATCGACTCTCGAATCGGTTTTCCCTGCTCAAATGTCACAATTCTATAGGCAATAAACATCCCACTGAGCTGATGAATACAGTGAACGGGTTGGAGTATCAGAGTTACCACCCGTGGAGCTACTATGAGGATGGCATCTGAGCCTTCAATCTGTCTCCATTAGCAGCCAACTGGTGGCAACGTATGGTAATCCAATAGGCAGGCAAGAAAACTGAGGTCTCTGGATCTCTCTCTACTTTTCTCTCGCTGCTTCCTATAATATTCAATCTGGGTGGCTGTAAGGATCAGGCTTGTTAAACATAGTCCAATAACTCCACTTCAACCTAAAATTATAATATCCCAGCTACAATTTCGCAAACCTTGATTTCTTTCAGACTTCCGTGAGGCCGCTTCTGGAATTCATCATTTAAATCTATTTTGATTCATGAAATTTCAGTTTGGTATGGATGGATAATCCTTTTTTCTCTCAGACTTGATCCAGTCATGTGACGCGGAGAGAACACAGTAGATGACAAAGAATATCAAATATGGCTGCAAGACAATGCAGCATCTCGAGCACTGGTCTTCTGAAATTCAATGGTTTTAATCATTCAGCCTGATAATAAGGACTTTTCGCTTCTCGCAACGGACAATCAGTCTAAGATTCGAAGCCTTTATAACTTTCTGACCTTATTTGAATGAATTCAAGTAACAGAAGAGATATTTCTTGCGAGCTTGAAGCTAATTTCCAGCTCAAATATACCTCGAGCGACCATTTTTCGATCAAATGCATCTATAGCACCTTTTCCAGTTCTGCACTTAAGATATCAGAGGACACGGTGGAATCTACTTCTAAAAATACATTCTTCACCCAATTTTCGGTCGGAGACTCATCTTTATGTATTCTTGTATTGTTGATTTGGAGACTATGGATCATAGGTCCCTGCAGCAAAAAGTAGATGTGAATTTCCAGTTTTTAGAAGGATTCTTTCCTGTAATTAGATAGATTGAAACTAGCTGTACTGGCGGTAGAAAATAGTGTAACATTTCAGTTCTGTAGCATGACATTTGATGAGGGCTGAATTTAGGACTAAAAATGGGAATATTTCTGACAGCAGTTAATCATTGGCTGCAGATTTGAAACATGGGGTGCATGTCTTCCACAGCTTCTTAGTAACCCGAAACAGCCCTTCGAATTCTCAATTTCGAGTGGTTCACTGTCGGTTCGGATCTGAATACTTGCATGAGTACTTGAGTCGGAGAAACACCTCCTTTCTGGTGCGAATTCATAGTCTGCATCTTATATACCTTCTTCGTTAAGACTTAAGTGTCTTCAGCTGATCCTGACTGAGCCCGTTCGTCGTGTTGAATATCGCTTGAGTATATTAATTGAAATCTCGATCAGAGCAAATTTGAAAATGAAAAACTGAGATAGTGGATTGGACAACATTCGCTTCAGACTTCGCGTGAGCAGATCCTTCTTGCAGAATCAGGCCAAATTCTAGCCTCCCATCTTCAAAGTAGCTTTTCCCGTGAACTTCAACCGTCATACTTCACGTATCTGTTTTAGCTCACGTTCAAATGCCCAAGAAAGTTGCATACACATTTATCATTAGCGGTGTACTCTGTCAACTTAGTGAACTCACTCTGATAAATTTGGCTCCGTTCACTTCCAGAACCTAATGAGGCTCTCTTTCGCAGTCCATTGATACAATTATACAATTCAGGTAATCAACCTCGCTCGCGCAATACTCAAAGACAGATCGCTATCGTAAACCGTGAAGGAAACATTGCATGAGCAATTTGCTACACACGATATAATCAGTATTCGTGAATGTGAGAGATATAGCTGAATAAAGTTGTGTCGATTATAAATCCCGGATTTTCCATCAGTACCACGACCGGTGCTATACTTAAAATGTTTCTGGATCGAGCTCGCATACCGTCCGAATCAGACAGAACAGCTTTGCATGCTTGCATATTGCTAGCCTTACGAATATTTTTGTCGAATAAATTAACTGTGCAGACTATAAACTTTAGTTAGATACTCATACTAAGCTAGAATTTTTACAGTAGTTTCTGTCTCTCCGTCAAGACCTCCCTGTTATTTAATAGCACGTTTATAATTTGGCCAATCAAGCAACTCAACTCGAGCCAATATATGTTCCGTTGGTATTCTCACATTAATCTCCTAAACCATGACGTACCAGTGGTACGCAGTTGAAGTTATTCCTCCTTACTCTTTCCGATTTCTCGATGTTGGAATCTCCGTTATCGACATATTTGGTGAGTCGTAGTTATGGACGGGTTTCTGGTCTTAAATTTCGAATCAAACATGGTTCTGTAGATTGCGTCAACATTTTATGGACAAGTGAACTGAATTCGAGCTAAGAATTATGAAATTGAGTTCGAAGTGCAATGAATAGTCAGCTTTTCTAAATTGATTCATTGAACCAGCGGTGCATTGTATAATGGCACTTTATGCAGCACTGTACTCGTAATGATATTACTTTTTTGTGCGATCAGAGCCAGTGCACTTTTATAATAGAATCCATAATCACGAATCGAGAGGTAAAATGCAAAATCCTTTCTGGCAAAGAGAACACGAAAATATTATCTGTTTTTGATCATCAAATAGAACCATCAGCCAGTTATTTCATTCCTTTTGCGTCAAACATGCAACAATCGAAAAAATATCTCTTGTTATGTATTCTGAATCATAATATTCTGTAGAACCGAAATGGGATCGTAGTTTTCGGATTTCTTCAATCAAGTTTTGAATGAAAGATGTAACACACATCGAGGGATGCGCTCATCAATCTTGGTTTCTAACTCTCCAATGTGTCTCGTTCTAGATTTTCAAGAGATAATATGGTCTTTGGCTCGAAATGTTGGCTATCTGCTTCAGATAGCCCACGGAGAAAACGACAGTCGTGTACATAGTAGACTTATGCACAACTGCGAAGAACAACTGTAGAGCGACTGAGGGGAACAAAGAATAGTCGGCTCCGGCTCGTACATCTGTGAATGCGAAAGCGGTAGGCTAGGTAGTCAGTATATTGCTAGGTAGGTATAATAGAAACACTACCCTGGTAACGGATAGTCCGCATTGTCAGCCTTGCTGACAGAACGCCATCCTAGCAGAACACCGTGCCTGCCTCATGGGAGACTGGGCCCTCCGCAGGAGCAGCCCATTTGTTGCTGGCAGTACAAGTAGGGCTTGCACAGCTGTAAGAGTACAGATGATACACGTGGGAATCGTGTCTAAAATAGAATCGTAGAATGTCCCAGACTTAGGATAAATCATGGAAATTTCAGGTTCAGGTGCATCTGTTGGAAATGTTTCGAGTCTATCTTTAACCGTTTCATTTGAGGGAAAGAGGAATTGATAGGAGAACATAAGAAGGTATTAATTAGAGGAATATATAGGAAAACAAACAAGTAGAGTGAATTGGGTGAAAAGGAGAAAAAGAGAGAATAGTGTGTCAGCGACTGTGTACAGATAATGATAATGTACCAGAAATGCAAGAAGCTGTTGATTATGTACTCACGAATCTCTATTTGGTCCGCAATGTGTCGTTTCCACAACATGAATAGATCAACGAGAAGTAATGGCCATAATGCTGAGCAGAATACGGTTCAGATCTATTAGAATTGTTTCAGTTTCTGAATGAATACAAGCGAACCGAACCAAGCAATTTAACAGTTAGAAAATAGATTGACGACACTAGACAGTTGGTCACCATAACAAGTTCGGATCTATACCGCGTAATAGAGCAAAAACGTCATAGGTTGTGCAAGATCTTATTTTCATGATTTCCACTTAATTTTTTCATGAAGAAGGTGCATCAGCGTCAAATCCGTCGACAAGACAATCAAATTTCCTAGGTAGTTTGCGAGTTGTATTCGCTCCAGTGCAATATGTTCTTAGGCCGCGTAGTGCAACGCGTCTACCGCTTCCATATTTACATGAAATGTATTTTTCATGCTGTTCCTCATAAGTCGTGCTAAACGACAAATACTAGCACCTAGAATGAGAAAATTCACTGATTATTTACTTTTTCGTGTGTCTGATTGGATGAGAACATGGATTTGATAAATATGAACCGCAGTGACTTCAATAGTAGTACCTACTTCGATTGCTTCGAACTCAGGCTGGTATTCATTTCTTCTAGTGTTCTAGGGTAATATTTTGGACAACTCAGATAAATAATCTCAATAGAAGTAACACTTTCAGCGTTAAACCGGAAGAGAACATGGATTTCATTTTGTAAAACCAATGAACGAGGATACATTCTGCAACGATTAACCGATTTCAAATGCGAATACTTTTTAGTTTTTCGAGAAAGGACAGGGTGTGCAATAAAATGGACGATTGTCAAAAGGTCGTATTTTCCTTCCAAGAAACTAAAGCAAGACATGCTTTTTTGAGACAGAAAGAGATGCCGCTTATGCGTCAATTAAGCAACAGTCTATGGAGCATCGTCGCATTTGCTTAATTTAAAGAAGAATTCAAAAAAAATCTTTTATTCTCAAAATATATTGAAGTATTTTGTAGTTAAAAATCATGAATAACTCTGTGATTTGTGATACATTCTCCGTGAAAGTTTGTGAGTTGTTGTATAACTTGGATAACAAGATATATGAGGTCTAAATTAATTGCGTCGAGATCTTTAACTTCTGCGCCGTTCAAATAGGCCAAAAGTGTCAAAGAGTCGAAATGTGATGTAGGCAGAGAATAGGGCGTTGTATGGATATTCAAAAGATATGTAGCAGCATCACTTTATTAGTTGGTATTTATTATTAGGAAAATAATCCCCTAACTTGCTAATGGATAGTAAAAACTCAAATCACGTGCCGCATGAGAGAATCTCGGCGAAACAGGGATTTAGGTGGAGACCAGGGAATCACTAATTCTGTATAAAACGAATAAAAATCGATCTAATAGTAATGAAAGATGGCACATCGTTAAGTCGACAGTAAAAGTAGTCGTTGTCAAGTCAAATCGAGGCTATTAAAAGTATGAACCAATATTTGCTCAAAAAATATTTAGCGAACAGAATATTTCAGAAATGTTTCGTTTTACGGGAACGAGGAAGACGATACGGCTATCTAATACTCGGAATATATGCCCTGTGAGTTCTCTATATTGCACGACTTCAGTCGTGATCATGCGCAGAAGAGAAGCAGAATAAAATTGCATTTGAGAATCGGCGATTTTTTGAACACCCTGTATCATCACAATTGAGATCTATATCGTTGAATTTCGTACTCTAGGTCACTACCACTGTCCATGAATAGCAAGAGAGATATGTTGCATGATGACTTTACCTGATACGGTTTCTTAAACCCCTGAGAATCCATTAGATTGTGACCAGCATCGAGGAATCATTGAACATATCTCCCAGACCAAAAACATTTGGGAGCAATAAATGTACTGATTCAGCACTGTAGAAATACATGAGACTCATCAGAGTCGTAGGCAAGTGTAATTATTACTCTTTGGCATGTTTGCATTGCCGAAATAATATCTCTTGAATTTGGAAGTTAATTAATTGATTGTTTTTGGCCCGAAAATTGATTTCCAACTACATTGCCTATTTCAAACTTAACAGTCGTTGGTCTAAAAGTAACCAAAGTCGAATATGTGGCACAAGCTCTATTAGTCGCCTCGGTGAAGGCGCTACAAAAATAAGTTTTCAAATCCTGATAGACGAGAACAGATTAGTCCCGTCGCAAGCACTAAAGTTCCTTCTTTGCCGTGTCAGAATGATGGCTGTACAGTCGTACAATGTTGGAATTTCCGTAATCGACCGTTTGATGCTTTCAAAGATTTGATGCCTGATTGTTCGGTAGTCAATCGAACATAATCTCGAATCAGGTGAATTGTGACCTGAAGTCTTTGTCAGATGTGAAAATTGATGGACCGTTCGACAACAAGTTCAATTTCCTTACGGATCTATGCAGAATTCAGCGTACACTCGTATACACTATGTTGCCATCCTAGACAATTAGCGCCAGCTTGTCAGCATTGATTCTACGTAGAGTTCGCGGCCTGATACGGATTTGATTCTCCATCTCAGTTGGTGCAACGCTTAGTTCTAATTTATGAGATAAAGAAGTTTATCGCTAAATAGAAAGCTATGTCATTAAACAGGTTTAATATGTGCACGCTCCAGTCGAGGCTTAGAATTTAGAACAGCCTGAATACAATTAGAATCCGCTTTATGTCACCATTCCAGTTCTTGTAATGACTGAGAGACATAAATGCGCAACTGTTAAATAGCATAGCTGATGAAATACTTTCTTTTTTCGAGACCTACTATTTACATGTCGAAGTTCAAGTTTCGCTCATTTAAATTAATTTCCTTGCTTTCTACAATTTTTCGACATTGAATTTTTATTCCTTATAAACAAAGAAGGTTTAGCTGCCGAAAAATTCGACTCGGATAAGATCACAAAAATTATTTTTATTATTGTAGTTCACAATTATTACTCTCATTTCATGTCACTCAAAAAAGTTCGTACTCTATATGATAGCTGTCCCGCAGCCATACAGTGAAGCAGGTCAAATACCTTGAGCTGCTTCCAACGAGGATCCCCTGTAGTACTATCAAATTTGGCTGCTGAGCGTAAATTCAGGGGGGCATTCGATTACACACGGGATGAGCAGCCCTAACTGCATGCTGTAGGCAAAATTGTATTTTTCTGTAATATTCTAAGTGGAATAGTGTCCGACTCATTTTTGGATTTTTACCTTTGTTTTCTGTATACAGTAAACTTCTCAAAAATTGTATTTTGTCTGGTCAGATAAATCACGCATTATCAACTCAATCGTCGGAAATAACTTGTACAGCAATTTTCCTAACCAGCATCTTCTTTGAGCAGTTCCGCAGCACAGCAGCTGAAGACGTAGGCTGTCAAATGGACAGTGCGTCGAAACCTGCACCCGAATACCATTCGATGCGGCCACCGAGCGACTTTGATTCTCAAACCGGCGCAGTACCCCTCGTACCGCCTCCTGTTTTGAAAACACAAGGTGAAAATGGACTTTTTCCAGCTGCACCTGATTTTTCGCGAAAACCCAGTGAGCCAGTATATGTAACACCTCCACCACGTCCGCCACCGACTGCGCCCCATGACTCTTTCGAATATTTGCCTAGTGCTCCACCGAAACCCAGCGCGCCACCACCACCACCACCACCACCAGCACCACCTCCACAACTACCGGCACCAACACCACCGGTTGAGACACATGTACCAGTGCCAGATTCTACATCAACTAAAGAGGATAATGTCCCCGACAAGAGCGTGAAATCGGATATGAGCTATTCCCAAATGTCAATGGACGAATTGCCAGCGTACATCGGGTTCCTCTTCCTAGGTGTTTTGTTGGGTACTGTTCTCACTTTCTTTTCGTTTATGTAAGTCCTAACTTATTCTTGTTGCTTTCTGAACTCTAACGTTGCGTTGCTATAGCTTTAACTGTTGTACGCCAGGGCTTCGTGGACGTCCTATACGGCGTAACTTTTTCAATGCGTAAGTGCTGTTTCTTGTTTCCTTCATTTCCTGAGACAAAGGACCTCTAACTAATGCATTGGATTCAATTTATGATTCGTACTACTTTTCTAGTGGCTGTGCAATCGGGGTCATGATTAATGTTGGTTTGCTTGCCTGGATTGCCATAGCTGTCAAGCGACTAGTCACGAGAACAATAGACAAGATTCAGAGTAACAATTCTTTATGAACTACTTCGAGGCTGCAGCGTTTCCGAGCGGAAATTTTTTTTCGATACGGTCCGCCCATTCCTGTGCACGTCGACACACTTCCTCTTCATCTAGTTTTAACAACTGCTTATCTTTCATCAGGCAATCACCATCGACAAACACATCGCACACATCGGACCGTACAGCAGCATATACTAGCGCAGACTGCACACAAAAGACAGGAGAATTGCCCGCGTGAGTTCCTAGCTCGACTGTGATGATGTCGGCCTGTTTTCCACATTGAATCGATCCGACGCGTGATTCCAAACCCAACGCCTTGGCTCCATTTATTGTTGCCATCTCCAGCGCTGTAGCTGCATCAAGTACAGTTGCATCCCCAGTCCGATTTTTCGCAAGTAATGCCGCCAGCTTCATTTCCGAAAACATATCCAGTGAATTGTTAGAACATGCAGAATCAGTACCCAGTCCAACCGTGACCCCAGCGTCGAGTAGGGCGCGCGTGTCGCACCAACCAACTGCAAGTTTAGCGTTCGAGGTAGGACAGTGAGCAATCGCCACATTTCGCTTTGATAGAATAGAAATGTCTGCTTCGTTCGTATGCGCCATATGAGCCGCAATGACAGGAGAGTTAAAGACACCAAGACGATCTAGATTGTGCAGTGGTCGCATTTGTTGGTCGCTTCGATGGCAAGCCTCACTGCTTCGATCGAGAACATGGGAAGCAGTAACTTCAGCAGCGGTCTCATGGATGTGAGTGTGAATAAGGATGTTCTTTGACTGGGCCCGTCGTGCAACTTCTTCCCAAGCGGAATCAGGGACAGTGTAGGGTGCATGTGGACAATAAGCGAAAGTGAGACGATCGTTATTGCTGAACAACTTCATAGACGCCTCCCCGCGAGCGAGGTACTCCTCAGTTGTTGTGGCATAAGCAGAAGGAAACCCAATCAAGACCATGCCAAGCACGGCTCGCATTCCAGCCTTAGACACAGCATGCGCAGCAGCATCAATATCCCAGTACATGTCATTAAAAGTTGTAGTACCTCCACGCGTCATTTCAGCAGCCGTGAGTAGTGCGCCGTCATGACAAAAGCCCTCCTGACCAAGAAATTCGCCTTCGATTGGCCACACACGTCCGTGCAGCCAGTCATGAAGTGTGTCGTCATCAGCGCAACCACGCATGAGAGTCATCCCAGAATGAGCGTGTGTATTGATTAGACCAGGAAGAAGGGCATGTTTCGGACGGTGCAGCTCAGAAGTTGCCGTGTATTTGTCTAGGGCGGAAGACGTCGGCAAGATATCCACAATTTTACCCATGTTCACCGCAAGAGAGTGTTGGGATAGAACAGTTTTTGGATTTGGACGAATCGGCAGAACCCATCGTGCGTGGATGAGAAGATCAACAGCAATTTTCGAGTTCATTGAAATTGTGTTCACAGGTCGATGCGGCCGATTACGACGGTTATGATCACGCCGTTTGAGCAATCCCAGATGTCGTGGAGTGGATAACACAGGCGTAAAATTAACAAAAGCGCCTGCACAAACTTCGCGCTTTCCGGCTGGTGCTAATCGTATCATGATGCTGTAACTAACTACAGGAATTGTAGTAATACTGTACGGGATGGGTATTGACCGTACCTATCGAACCCAACAATTTGTTTTTGGGGGTTGCTCTCGTTTTCAGCAGTAGTGTACAGTACAGTACTGTACTGCAGGGTGGTACATTTTCGAATATAAATTTTAATCCAACAACTTAAATCAATCACATTGAAAACCTCGAATCGCCCATCAGAGAATTGTGAGCATGAACACTGCAACGTTGGTCGACCTTACTGGAGCTGATAGTAAATGACCACAGTGAACTCAGTTGCACTAACTTGGGGAATGCAAAAATATCGGCTACCAACACATGCTTTCACAATGACTTTCCATTATCAGCAATCTGAGACAACTCGAACCAACGTTCCGTTTTCTGCTCAATTACTGATTCGAGTTCAGCTAATTCCTCGGTCCACTCTGCTAACTGTGTGTATCCAGCTTGATTAGCTTGTTCAGATAATAATCGATTCACCTCCTCCATGCGTGCGGTGTGTTTCTCTATTTCTCCTTCAATAGATTCGTACTCTCGTTTTTCTTTGTACGACATTTTTCTTTGTTTCTTCGGCACTTTTGATAGAGTCTTATCATGTTCAGCAGCTCGATTTTTCGATGCTAGCCTACGAGCTTCAAGTTTTTTTGTTTTTTCCACTTCTAACCAATCTGAAAATCGACCCTCAACAAGGTCTACCTTCCCATTCCCTTCCACTACCAAAAGATGATCAACTAATCGATCGAGCATGAACCGATCATGACTGACAATCACCATAACTCCTGAATAGCTCACGAGAAGATCTTCCAGTAGTGAAACGGTTGCGATGTCCAAATCATTTGTTACCTCCTGCAAGCACAACTGTTGTTAGCAAACTCAAAATTGAAAATGAAAAAGGATACGTTGTAAACGCACATCTAGAAGTAGTACGTTTGGATTTTGCAATAGAAGAGACATGAGTTGTAGTCGTCTCCGTTCCCCTCCTGAGAGCTTGGACACATATGTATGCTGTTGACTTGGTGCAAAGCCGAAATGACTCAGTAACGCGCGCACTGACATGTGAGCTAATGGGTTTTTCGTTGCAGCAGCAGCAGTTCTTTTCGCAGACAAGGCGACGCTGTGGTTCAATTCTCTAATTTGTGCATCGAGCTGTGCTTCAACATTCCGGCCAGAAGAGGGTACTCCTGCCTCTTTGATTCCGAATTCATTCAGAAGTTCCCCAACAAAATCAGCAACTCTCATTTCACTGTCCTTACCACGAGATCGCCCAGCGAGAACGGCAGCGGTTGCTTCAGACAGTCCTTCTCCTGTGATATCAACACCTGCTTGGTCATAAAACCCAAAAACCACGGTGGCTCCTGTTACGACATTTCCACTATCAAGAGGAATCCTGCCTGTTAGAGCTCGTAAAATTGAACTTTTTCCAACGCCATTCTACAGAATTCATGACACATCGTCAGAAACGTCAAGGACGCTGAAATTTGGAAATGTGATCCACGCAACGTACCTGTCCAACTATTCCGATCCGTTCACCTGACTGGAACTCATAGTTGAATCTGTCCATGATAAGAGTATCACCACGCCGTAAAGTTGCATTTTCGAATCTAGCCACCATACTCCCCAGACGGGCAGTAGATGTGGTGAGCGCTTGAACACCACGATCTTTCTCGCGAAGAGCCTTCTTTCCTTCACGAAGCTTGTCTGATAGTTTCTCGAACTCATCAATACGAGCGCGATTCTTAGTTGCTCGTGCCTTTGGTTGCCGACGAATCCATTCTAACTCTCGTCGAAAAGTAGAAGACAAAGAATCTATCTCTTTTCTCTGAGCTTCGACACGGGCTGCTTTGGCTTCGAGAAATTGAGTATAACCTGGCCCATATCGCACGAGCTCACCGTCATCCATATCCCACAAGGCATCGGAACAAACATTGTCGAGAAATTTTCTGTCATGGGAGATGCAAAGGACAGTCAGATCCGGGTCTCGCAAAAACTCTTCAATCCATAGAATCCCTGATATGGATAGATGATTAGTGACTTCGTCGAGCAGTAACACATCGGGACGCGACACAAGCGCAGCCGCAATTGCGACACGGCGACGTTGACCTCCAGATAATGCTGCGAGCTTTGTTTTGTGAGGCAGTTCGAGACGGGTAAGAATAGACTCGAGGTTGGCAGCTACATCCCAGGCACCTTCAGTTTCATTCATACGAAGCATAGCTCTAGATAAATGCTCTTCGTCGCCAATATCTAGCGCGCGTTGGTACTCGACCGAAGCATCCACCTGCGGCGATGGCGCATGCTGATTAGATAATGTCAGGACAGTGTCGAGGACAGATTGTTGCTCGTTCAGCCCAGGTGGAAGATCTTGCGCGACAACGGCGATACGAACACCTCTCTTAACTGAAACCTTACCTTCATCTGGACTAACAAATCCGGCAAGAATATGAAGAAGAGTTGACTTTCCACTACCATTAGAACTACATAAATCGACTAGTCAGCGAGAAGTGCACGGAAAAAAGCGGAACTGAACGAACCCTAGTAATCCTATTTTCGCCCCTCTCGCAAGGGTCAAAGAGACGTCTCGAAATAAAGTACGCAAGCCGTCGTGGGATTTTGATATTCCATCTGCCCAAATCAGGCGTTCGCCGCTAGCCGTCCCAGTTCGTGATGGCGCGGACATAAACGTGACTCGACCACGATGTCGACAAATCGAATGATGCTTACGTCTGAGGTGAGTTACACATGGCGTTGAGTGTCGAAATCCGGAAAAGACAACAGGATTCGAAAGAAATGCGAAAGCCATCGCTGGTAGTCACTTCCGCACATAGAGTACAATCTGCGAGGTTACGAGGAAACGAGGATTAACTGATCACCATGTATGTTGTATTCAAACTGCATAAAATTTTCCAGTTTCAAGATCTTATTTGCAGCAGTTTCTCTGAATAAGCGGTTTTTGCAATGTTGCGACCTGCCAGTCGCCAATCAGAATATTGTATTTCCCATAGACAGCGCGAGAACTAGACAAACAGTAAATTTGCAGACCGGCGTGAAAGCGACGTGGAGTTGTAGAGGGGGGCCTCACAATAAGCCACTCCCGTTATCTGTCCGACCTCCCGAGTTGACAGCGGCAGTAGTTTTACAATGCACGTCTGTAAGGCGTTTAAGATCTAGGAGATAGGGCATAGTGCGACGTAAACAATAGGAGCCGGGAGTGCAACCTAATATTACCGTGGTCAATTTTCTTACATGATTCAATCTGTAGCCCCATTTTTACTACCTCTCAACATTCATCTCGCATCATGTCTGCCTCTCAGTCTACCGTCTCTTTCGTTGATCAACTCCAAGTCGTATCACTGTCGAACTCAGGTAGAAGCCTTGATGAAATTTCAAATCAAACTGGACACTCCATCAATTCCATTGAACGAACACTCTCACTGAGAACGAGAATAATCAAGTGCTCTTCAAAAAGAAAAGAATGAAAATTTTTACCGCTAGCCGATAAATTGCGGGTCATTTGCTTATGGGAATGCGATAGGCCAAGACAAGACATATTGGATGAATTCGAAATAAAGGTCAGGACCTTTCGACGGATGATTAACAGCAGAGAAGTTTTGCAGAATCAGGGCAGAAGTGTGAGCAACTCGAATGTGAAACGAATCCTACGTCCTAAATTCCCGGTGGTTGATTCGGAGATTCATAAGTTTGTCACTTTTGCGAGGAGATCAAAGCTACCAGTCACTCGACAGCTCATGCAAAAAAGAGAGTTTATGATTGCTTTGACCAACAATATTGCTGATTTTAATGGTAGCAATGGGTACATTGACAAATTCATAAGGCGAAACAACATTCATCGCTCCGTCAGACTTCATGGTCGTGGCGGGACCGCTCCTCCATGCAATAGTGAAGAGAGGATGAGCGAAATAAGGTCTATTGCAAATGCGTATCCATTGCATACTATCTACAACATGGATGAGTCAGGATTGTTCTACCGATTGTGTCCTCGAATGTCTTACTTATATTCAGACGAAACCTGTGCTACTGTACGAGGAACTGCAACGTCATAAAAATCATATCAGCATAGTGGTGTGCGTAAATGGAGATGGGTCGCACACTGTACCGGTTCGGTACATAGGTTATGCTGCGGATCCAAGATGTTTTCTGGACAGTCGCTTTGATCCTCTGAAAACTCACTTCAGTCACCAGACAAATGCATGGGGGGGGGCAGTGACCAGTTCACGCGTTGAATAAACTGGTGGTATGGAGAAGTGTGGAAGTGAACCACCGCGGACATTCTACTCATTATGGACAACTGTGGAGGTCATGAATGCTATGTTGACCTTCATGGTCTGAGGGTTGAGCTATTGCCACCGTAGTCAACCCATAAGTTTCAAACACTGAATCTAGGACTCACTGTACATTCAAAAATAAGATACCGTTCAATGTTGCTACGAGGTATCATAAACAATACGCTACAATGTAACTCTGGAGAACATAATTTCCCAAATTCTTCGAGTCCAGGAAAATGGGGATTCCGCGACGGTCACTTTCCGCATGTAGGCGATGCAATTCCTACGTTCCACGATTCTTGGGCAATGATGAAAAAAACTGTTCTAAAATGCTGGGTGAAGAGCCAATTCCTCTCCGAAGATCAAGTGGAGTTCGCAAAGACTTTGATTGCACAGCAATGCGGATCAAGTGACACTAGTACGATTTCATTTCCGATTGTTCAAGATGAAGCGCAAGAAGAGTGTTTAATAACATAACTGCGCTCACTTACATTTCGGGAAATCCGAATTCTATAGCTGAACTTGTGCCAGACGTCTCAGAACTTGGAAACGATGCACAGTTCATAGAAGTTTCGAATACTATGTATTCGCAGACGAAGAACCATCAAAATACGACTTCGCCAACAATGAACTACAAGCACTGTTTGACAATCATTAGCAGCAAGCTACTACTCTTGCAAAAAATGTTCAATCCCAGACTACGACAACATCATCTATTTCAACGGTTACGAGCTCAATTGATTGTGCCGAAATTAAGGAGTTGATCGAAAGAAATCCGGCAATGGAATCTAACGAATATGTTCGTGATTCCTTACGAACTCTACTAGATCAAGTCAAACAATTTTCATAATTGATATTTGATGCTGAGTCAAAATCGTGCCATACTTCACATTTGCTATGTGTGGATCAGTCTTTGTTTTTTCTGAGAGATTAATTTGAAAAGCCGTTACAATAGTGTATCGTTTTATAAAAAATTGTTGGTCATATCAATATTTCAAGCTATGATACTCGTGCAACTATAAATCCATGTTCGTTTTATTGGTGCACAAGAAGTGCACGGACAATCAATTGGTGCACGCTAAGTGCACGGACAATTAATTGGTTCACGCTAAGTGCACGGACAATTTATTAGTGCACACCAAGTGCAAGGACAATTGCAGTTGAGTATTAGTTTTTTGTTAGCATTGCTGTAGCACAGTGACAACAATGCAATTTATTTATCCGTTCAACTGACCGTTGTCTTCAAAATAGAATAGTTAAAGGGCTCAGAATCTGCTGTCGACTACAACTATTGGGGCAGACTTGGAACAAATCTACGAAAACTTCATTCCAAATGCAGGTGCTGTTGCTGTGCACCTAATCGAAGAAGGGTTGATACCACTACGAAATCAGTCCTGAATCATGTCGCAGTCAACAATGCGACCGCCAAGGAGACGAACAAAAAGACGGGAGGTCCTTGTATGTCCAAGAACGAGATACGTATGCTCGAGCGAAGGAAAGACCCGGAATACCGGCGCCGCGAAAATGAGAAGAGGAATGAGCGGAGGAGAGAAGAGTACAGGAAAGAAAAAGAAGCACGGCTCCGAAATATTCCGTCGCCTTCTTTACTACCACACTACACTAATGAAGTTGAACAAGAGAGCAGCGTCCCTACGAAGAACTATATCGTGCACAAGAAAGTGGAGTTAGTAGAAGTCACTACCTTCGTGCACGAAAACTGTCCACTGAAGACAAGGAAAATGAACCAAATTGTGTTCTTTACCGCGCGAACAATGGAAACATCAGCTGTGCGTGGCCCTCCGAATCATAAATTTAATATATTTTAATGATGTCTAACTTGTGCACTATCAACTGCCTCACTTCAATTTCTGAACCCCCCGTCACTTATTGTCCTCCGTCACAAATTGACCGCGGCACGAACCCTGGCTTATTCCGAAGCCCCCCTGTAGTCGGCATGAACGCATCAGTGGAGCAAACCCTATAGTACTTGTGACTGAATTGCACTGTTTGTAGCGCAGCCATTCTACCCGTCAGAAACGTCTGCCGTGCGAAGCCTCTCCACGGAGCTGAGAACTTGATGGATCCACAGCACGTCCAAACGCGATCATCTACTCAGCATAGAATGCCATGCATACATTAGATACTATTCAATGCAAAGACGTTAGTAAATTGTCATCACGATGAAAATGAAATCTGTACCGTACTGTACTGTACATAACAAAAACTCTACGGTTATAATTGCGAAATAAACGTTCATGTTTGTCACGAAAAAGGTGCTTTTCGGTACGCTGTGAGGGTAGAGCGGTAGGCACATGGATTCGGTTAGAGCCCGCAACAGAGCGCGGTTTGGTTAGTACTGTAGAGTATTGAATATTGATTATCTGGCCCAACCGCCCATACGATGTGGATCTGTCCAGAACAAGATCAAGGCATGATTGGTTCGCTTCACTACCGTAGTACAGTACAAGTTTCCGGCCTTCGGTCAGACGGCGCTTCGCGCCTAAAGTTGAAAGTTTGAATGAAATGTAGTTTTTCCGTACACTTAATTCGGCGAGTATTAAAAGAATAGAAATTGGATAATAACAGTTTACATAAATCAAAGAGATAAATCACACGATTAAATGGTGAATTCGTTATATAAAATATGTCCATCCTTTCTAAAATAAAACTTAGTTTGCATTAATTCTGAGATTGCAACAAATTTGAAATACTACAGTATAAAAGTGACTTTAGATTTTATCATAATGAAGATTCAATATGTATGAATTACCAACATTTATAATATAAATAATTAT
>JAAUYH010054123.1_pt1 | contig 18998 bp, 15 predicted proteins | sample 7278061 | NCBI WGS metagenome assembly JAAUYH01 (sample SAMN14350203, study PRJNA611818) | marine sediment metagenome | isolation source: surface marine sediment (0.6m) | place: French Polynesia: Moorea | collected 2018-08 | reverse complement strand
GATCAGTTAGGAAGATACCCCGAAGCGCTCGCCTCCTACGATCAGGCTTTAGAAATCAAACCTGAGAATGATTCAGCTTGGAATAACCGTGGTTTTATTTTAGATGATTTAGGGAGATATGAAGAGGCGCTCGCCTCCTACGATCAGGCTTTAGAAATCAATCCTGAGAATGATTCAGCTTGGAATAACCGTGGTTTTACGTTAGATCATTTAGGGAGATACCCCGAAGCGCTCGCCTCCTACGATCAGGCTTTAGAAATCAATCCTGATGATAATTTAGCTTGGTATAACCGTGGAGTTACTTTAGAGCATTTAGAGAAATATGAAGAAGCGATTTCATCTTATGATAAAGCTTTAAAAATCAAACCTGATAATGATTCAGCTTGGAATAACCGTGGTGTTACTTTAAGTAATTTAGGGAGATATGAAGAAGCGATCGCATCTTATGATAAGGCTTTAGAAATCAAACCTGATAATGATTTAGCTTTATTGAACCAGAAAATCGCTTTAAGAAAGTTAAAATGGCAAAAGTTAATTCAAGCTTGGAAATTACTTTTAAAGAAATTAATTGAACAGTGTCTAGTTTGAAAACTATAGTTTTTTGTCCTTGTTTGCTTCAAAGAAAAAAGCTTGTACCAGATCTCTACTTTTATTTAAAAACTCCAGTTTTGAATATGGATGCGGTTTAATAATTAATCTTAAAACCTAGCCAGCAAAAAAATATTAAATTCAAATTAGCTTGGTATAATCGTGCTTGCTGCTTTACACTTCAAAAACAAATACAACCAGCTCTTGAAAATTTAGAAAAAGCGATTTCTCTCAACAAGAAATATCAAGAAATGGCACAAACTCATGCTGATTTTGACAACATTAGAAAAGACTCTCGATTTCAATTTCTCATTAAATTCCCAAATTGAAGAAGAATTCTGAAAATTGATACTCAATCAAGCTGTTTGCTTCATGATCTATAATTAAAAAAGGATAAGAATCAATTTCTTGTTTTAGATAAAATCTTTTGGCTTATTCAGAAAACTTAGATTGCTAGCAGCTAAAAGATTAGAAATTTAATTGAATCCCAAGCGAATTTTACATCTTATTATTCTAGTGGACGTAGGCGTAAATAAGCACACTATTCAAAACAGCTCAAAAGCTTGATACAAAAAACTTTTCCCCCATTTCCCCATTCGAGGACAAGCGAGGGCAAGCCCCATTCGAGGACAAGTGACTTTTGACTTTTGACTTTTGACTTTTGACTTTTGACTTTTGACTTTTGACTTCCGCTCAGCGGCACTAGTTAACTTGCTAGAAGGATTCTATCAGCAGACGGATTTCTATATATCAAAGACGATAAAAATTATCGAGAGAATTGTCGGCATTTTATAGGTATCGCCTAATTACCTTCGCCAACAATGGGAAGCAATCCGAAAGCTGATCATTTAAGTCTGCAAAGGAGGAATTTTCATGAGCGAATTTTGTCCGATCAAAGGATTCGACCATCTCGAATTTTACGTCGGGAATGCCAAACAGGCAGCCTATTTTTACGAAAATGCTTTCGGGTTTACCAATACTGCCTATCGAGGCTTGGAGACGAACTACCGCAAAACAGCATCTTATGTGATGGAACAAGGCGATATTCGTTTGGTCTTGAGTTCTGGTTTAAGTCCTGACAATCCGATTTCTCAAACTGCACTCCAGCATGGCGATGGCATAGCTGTGATTGCTTTAGAAGTCCCTAGTGCTGCTAATGCTTACTACGAGTCAATCCGAAGAGGAGCAGTCGGTGCAATTCCGCCAACGATAGAAAGAGACGAAGATGGCGTATTTCGTTACGCAGCTATCCATGCTTATGGTGAAGTTTTAATTAAATTTGTCGAAAGAGTAAATTATCAGGGGAGTTTTGCTCCTGGCTTCCAATCTCTAAAACAGTCTAGTCTTCAAAGTCAGGGAGTAGGATTAGAAACTATCGATCATGTGGTGGGCAATGTTAAACTCGGGGCGATGAACCGCTGGGCTAAGTTTTTTGCCGATACGATGGGCTTTAATCTTTTAGTTCATTTCGATGATAAAACCATTGCTACAGAATATTCTGCTTTGATGTCTAAGGTGATGCAAGATAGTACAGGAAAAATTAAATTCCCGATCAATGAGCCAGCCATAGGTAGAAGAAAGTCTCAGATTCAAGAATATTTAGACTATAACTGCGGAGCGGGAATTCAACATGTTGCTTGGTCAACTCAGAATATTATTCACGCAGTTTCTCGACTGAAAGCTTTTGGTGTAAATTTTTTGACTGTACCAGCAACTTATTACGATTCTTTAGGGGCAAGAGTCGGTAAAATAGACGAACCTATCGAAAAATTAGCAGAATTAGGGATTTTAGTCGATCGCGATCGCGATGGCTATTTACTGCAAATCTTTACTCAACCCGTAGAAGATCGACCAACCTTATTTTTTGAAATCATTCAAAGATGCGGTTCTCAAGGATTTGGCGAAGGTAACTTCAAGGCTTTATTTGAAGCTATTGAAAGGGAACAGGCGCGTCGCGGTAATCTTCAGACAGTGGGGTAAAATTATGACTTACTACTATAAACTAGGCAAGATTCCTCATAAACGTCACACTCAATTCCGGCAACCAGACGGTTCTTTATATCATGAAGAATTAATGGGAACCCAAGGCTTTTCTGGCATTCAATCTTTGCTTTATCATCTCCATCCTCCGACTCAAGTACAAGAGTTTGAACTGTTGCAAACAGTAAACATTACCTATGAAGAAACTGTACCTTTGCGTCATCGTCATCTCAAAACAGCACAAGTGGAGAAAACAGGAGATGCGATCGCGTCCCGTGTTACTTTAATGGGTAATGCTGATCTTAGTATTTCCATCGCTCGACCTACTGAGGCAATGAAATATTGGTATCGTTTTGCTCATGGGGATGAAATGATGTTTATCCATGACGGAAGCGGGATCTTAGAGAGTCAATATGGCATTCTCCACTATCGACCAGGAGATTATTTAGTAATTCCCACAGGAGTAATGTGGCGTATCATTCCTGATACCGAGAGCGAACAACGGATGTTAGTTATCGAAGCCTCGGGACATTTGGAGCCTCCTCGACGCTATCTTAATAACTACGGACAATTTCTGGAAACCGCTCCTTACTGTGAGCGAGATCTTCGTCCACCAGAAAAATTAATTACTCACGATGAGACAGGACAATTTGAGGTTCGCGTCAAAGCCAGAGATTGCATAACTCGCTACTTTTTTACCTATAATCCCTTAGATGTTGTGGGCTGGGATGGTCATCTTTGGCCATTTGCTTTGAATATTAAAGATTTTGAGCCAATAACAGGCAGAATTCACCAACCACCGACCGTGCATCAAACCTTTGCCGGCTCTGGTTTTGTAGTTTGTTCTTTTGTGCCGCGTTTATTTGACTATCATCCCCTAGGGATTCCTGCACCCTATAACCATTCCAACGTTGATTCTGATGAAGTTATTTACTATGTTGCTGACAATTTTATGTCCCGCAAAGGCACTGAGCGCGGCTCGATTACGATACATCCTAATGGTATTCCCCACGGTCCCCATCCAGGAAAGTACGAAGGATCAATTGGTAAAGAACGAACTGATGAACTTGCCGTGATGATCGATACTTTTCGACCTCTAAAGCTGACAACTCAAGCTCAGTGCTTAGAGGATAAAGACTATTTTTCTAGCTGGACTAATTTAAGTTTAGGAGCATTTATATGATAACCACTCACACTTCAAACATATCTACAGATGGCTTAACTATTTCCCCAAGAATTGAAGAACGTTTACATCGAGGAGAACTAACACCACAACAGGTAGCAGATTTTCGAGACTTTCTAGCGGAGGTAGATCGTCGTTTGTTACATCATGCAATTATTCTTAATAACAACTACACCCGCTGGTTTGCTCAAGGTCAAGCAAGCGATCATGAATTAAAACATTTTATTAGGCAATTTTCTGTCTTTTCCAATCAATTTTTGGTCGCAGCGCTCTTGAAAACTATTAATTCTCCGAGTTTAGGGCAATCTCGCTCTAGTCGAGAAATTTTACTCAATGAATTGGGAGTAATTTATCGCAATCCCCAGCAACCGATACAAAGCCGTAGTAATCTCACGGCAGAGGAAAAAGATCTCGAAGGAGATCCCGAACTAGTGAATACTGAAGGCACTGTAGATGGTGGTATTTGCCGTTTTCGGGCTGCACATTTTGAATGGCTCTTGCAAGTGGCAGAAGATCTGGGTTTACATTTTGCCGATATTGGCAAGCGCAAACAAGGCACTTCAACCACCAGACATTTTTGTGATGAATTAATCCGTCTTTATGGTCACGAAGATCCCCAAATTGCCCAAGGCGCTAGTTTTGCGGTCGAAAATTGGGCAGCAGCAGGATTTTGGCAAGAACTGGAAGATGGCTTATTTAGGATTAAGCAAAATCGACATCCTCATCTGCATTTAGCATTCTTTACTTGGCATAATCGCGTAGAAGCCCAACATGCAGGACATACTCTAGAAGAACTAGAAGCAGCATACTTCGATAGCAATTTCAATCGGGATAAGTTTTTCTTAGGTGGTCGAGAAATCTTAAAAGCGATCGCTGTGTTCTGGGATGGTTTAAACAGCGATCGCCTTAATCCGGCTTACTGATAACCTGAGCTAAATCATACCAGGGCCTTTATGCCGCCAGTCATGTTCCGTAGTCAATTTACCTTCTTCATCTTCCGATAACTCTTGAAGTTCATGAAGACGTTGCATTCTCAGTTGTTTTTGTTTTTCTTTCAAGTCTCCAGGTTCCTTAATATACATTTCTGGCTCTACAGCATAGTTATTAACCAATCCTTCTTCGTCAACAGTGTAGCCATCTCGGTTGTGAAGATGTTCTGTATCGCCAGGTATATCATGTTCCACATGACAGTAATTTTTGCCTTCTCTAGCTGCTCGCGCTTTCATTTCTGGCGGAACAAGATGGGGGTCGTAATGGGCAGGTTCTGGAGTAACGACATCTTTAGTTTCCATCGATTTAGTGTTCATAGATTCCTCCTTGATACTTACTTAAATCAATTAATCTGAAGTAAGCTGGAACGCATCGTAAACCGTATCGTTATCTTTGGCTCAAAGCAAAAAATTTCTGGTTTATAAGGTGGAAAAACTAGCTTTTGAGAAAAGTGATTGAGTTGAGATTGATTTTTAATTAGTATTTGAATTTTAGGAAAACCACCTTAGCGGCGTTTAAGCTTACCTCAATTTTGGACTTAACAATAACAATACATAATTTATTTTACCTCTGATTCGTAATCTCATTTCCTAGAAAAAAAAAACAAATTGTCACGTTATTTTTCGCTTTGTTACGCTAGTTTGCAATCTATTAATTCCATATTAATCGCGATCGCTTCGTGAAATCTGCGATCTCAATTTGATGTATTGTTAGCAGGGGAGAGAATTACTATTCCTCCCCTGCCTTGCCAATTTTTTTCGCGGGGAAGACAATTAGTATGTTTCCAATACCTGGCACTGAGGAGTAAATTCTACAGTGCCACTGTCGTTTTAGGACATTACTGTCTTCCTGATTTCCTATCTGTAATACCAATAATGTCCATTCACTAAGCAACCCCATACTGTTTATTTCTCCTATAGTTATAAAACTAAGTGCCAAATCAATGCCAGTAGATTTTATATTTGTAGTTGTTCTAATTACTATAAATTTAGCCAAGTTGTTAGTTTTACAACTGTAGTTGTCTTCATAATATTTTGTATCTAGTTTGTTACTTTTTCTGTGTTTTACTTATTGTGTTTGAATCAATTAAATATTCATAACAGCAAGTGATAGATTGAATATTCTTAATATTTCGGTATTGCTAAACAAGTAATAATTAATTCTTTTGCCGAGCTAGAACTTCACTAATGCGACAAACAGTAAATAAACAGAAAAGTTATAGGAGATGACGATGCTACTTTTTTTGATGATGTTTTTGATGATGGGATTTTTGATGAGTTTGTACATGAAGGAGATTTTCGCCTTGAAGTGATGATAAAACTGCGCAGGATACCTGATACTGCCGAGTAAATTCCACAGTGCCGCTGTTATTCTAAGACGTTACTATCTTCCTGATTTCCTATCTCTCATGACGAATGGGGGAATGGGAGAAACATCCTCAGAGGGAGAAGGGGCTTTATAGATTTAGCTTGTTGGCTTCTTTAGTGGATTGTATTTGTTTTAAGCCCCTTCCCGCGCCCCGCTCAGCCTTACTTAGTTTCTTTGAACTTATCCAATCCTGTAATGAATTTACTGGCAAAGAGACTTAAAACAGTACGATTCTCACGAATTCTGATATTAGCTTGGACAGACATCCCCGATTGTAACTTCTTGTCTTCACCGTTAATTTCGATATACTGTTGCTCCAATTCAACTTTTGCGGGAAAACGGACATAATTGAAAGGTGGCTGAGGATCGGGATCTAAGCTACTGCTTCCGATATAGGTAACTTTACCCTTAACGTCGCCAAATTCACCGAAAGGAAATGCACTAATCCGAACATCAGTAGTCATATCCATCTTTACAAAACCAATATCTTCTGGTTTTATGAAGACTTCTGCTACTAACTTATCGTCTGGAACTATTTTTAAAACAGGTTCTGAGCCTATCGGTGCTCGGGGTACATAACCAGGATAAGCTTGAAGATCTAAGATTACACCACTTACAGGAGCGGGAATAGTTTGATATTTTAAATTTTGTTGATAATTACTAATCTGAGCATTATTCTCCTGAAGGCGTTTGCTATTTTCAACGATGCTTCTGTTTAATTGAGTATCAATATCTGCTATGCGCTGTTGACTAGTAGCAATCCGATCTAGAATATCTTTGTCCGAGGAAGAAGTGGTATTGATTAATTGTTGTCTAGCTTGAGCAATATCTAAACGTAGTCTTTGTTGTTCTTCTAATAAACGTTGGATTTCTGATTTGGTTGTGGTAACTTCTTGCCGTTGGTTATTGTATTCGATGGTACCTCTAGCATTTTGTTCAATTATGCTAGCTTGGATATCATTAACTTCTCTTTGCTGTCGATCTAATTGCAATTCAGCGATCGCACCTTCTTCCACGAGAGGTCTAATTGACCTAAGAGTCTTTTGTTCGATTTCTAAGCTTTCTTGGGATTTTTGGGTAGCTTCTTCATTACGTTGCTTAATCTCTGCCAATACTTGACGAGCCGTAACTAATTGTTCCCTGGCATCAGCTAATTGAATCTGGTTTTGTTCAAGTTGTTCTTGTAGTTGTTCTACTTCTAGTCTGGCTGCTGCGGTACGGGAATCGCTTTCTGCTCTGGCATTTTTTAATCTAACTTGCTGTTCGATGGTCAGATTGTCTGTGTTCGCTCCTAATTGAGCACGATATAAATCAATTTCGGCAGATAATTGGGCGCGGTTACGGGCTAAATAAGCAATTTCTCGGGGAATTTCTAGTTGAGCAATGGTGCGATCTATTTGATTAGGCGCAATTTCACCCTCGATTAATGCTTGATAAAACTTATTTTCTTGAGATAGAGATTGACGAATATTTTTTAAAGATTCTAATTGAGCTTTAGTAGTTGTCGAATCTAATACCAATAAAACATCGCCCTTTTCTACTCTTTGTCCTTCTTCTACTTTGACTTCTTCGACAACTCCATTAGTCGGTACTTGTACTTCTGCAACGCTACCTTCTGGTTTCAGTTGACCAACTGTTGGGACTACTTGCTCAATTTTTGCGATCGCTGACCAGCCTACAGCAAAGATAGTTACTCCTACCACTGTCCAAATCGTGGCTCTTGACCATTTAGGAGAGGGACGAAGTAATACTGTTTGTTCAAACTTACGATGAGCAATGCTATGTTTTTTCTTTTCGATTGCCAGCGCAGCCTCCGAATCTGCGGTTGTTACCAATTGCCCTTTGAGGCGTGGACTAAGTTCAGAGCCGCTCTGTTGGGCAGGAGGTTCTGGATGAGTAGAGGCAGGAATTTTATCAGCATTTCCTTGGGGAATCAGGGGGAGATTTTGATATATACCTGGTCCAATTTGAGCATAACCAAGATGAACCGATCTGATGGCATTGGTAAGTTCTTTTGCTGAAGTACCTTTAAGTAAATAACCCATTGCGCCTGAACTTAGAGAGCGAGCAACATATTCTTGGGTATCAAAGGTACTAAGAACCAAGATTTTGATTTGAGGGTATTCTTCACAAATTAGTCTTGTGGCGGTGACTCCATCCATCCCAGGCATTTCCATGTCCATGAGAATAATATCTGGTTGAAGAACTCCTACTTGTTTGATGCTATCTTCCCCATTACTGGCAGTCCCAACTATCTCTAGATCTGGTTCAGTTTTAATCAAGGCTTTGAGTCCTTCCCGGATCATTTTCTGATCGTCTACAATCAAAACCTTGATTTTCTTATTCGGGTTTTCTAGAGTGGCAGGGTTGGTGTAGTCACCATTTAATGAATTCATCATTCAATTATTCTTAGTATTTCTTTTAGTGGTTTTTTGAGGGATTAGAAAGCACCATCAAAGGTCTTGGTTCTCAAATAAATTTATAAAAGTTTACTCAGGTAGAGTTTCTCACTAGTCCTTTATAACTGATATTTTAGCGATTAGGCATAATTGAAAATGAGATTATAAGTTTTCGTTTGGTTTCTTCTGTTAAGCTGACCCACATCGAGTTTTTGAGCATGGTTCAGGCTATATTGAGGGATTGAGGGTCAAAATTATGCAAGTTAAATTGTCGATCAGCTTTGCTGTATATGCATTCAGAAAAAAATAAAATTAAACCGCGTCTACATTTTCTGGGTTCAACTTCTTCTGTATTAAAGTTGAACCAACAAAGCCAAGCCAATGTTCAGAGTGTTAATGCTGTAGAAACCTCTCAATTAGTAAAATAGCAACAATATCATCAATAGGACGAGGTGGAATGCGCAGAGTCTGAGGTATAAATTTCCTAAAACCTTTGGGTGGATAGATTTGCCAGTAGCGATCACGTGCTTCTAAAGTACTATTATTTTCATTAACCATAACAATCGGAATCTGCTCAAAATTCGATGCTAGCTTTTGATACCAAGTTTTTGCAGTGGTTAAATTTCCCATTACTATTAAGTTCAAAGAAAATTTTTGGGCTAATTGCTTAATTTTGGCGATCGCTTGAGCTGATTCTATTACCTGATGATAATGAACCATGCGATCTTCATCAGCAACTGCAATACCACATTTATCTCTTCCAGGATCAAAACCTAAGATCATTTTGCTAATTGATAATTTTTAACTAATTTTGAGAATTGTTGTTTTACGACTTGTCCCCATGATCGATTGTATATTAATCGCAAAGTGCAATCTTCCAGTAATAAAGAAAGTCTCATTGATGCACAGAGTAATTAGGAACAGTAAATTTCATCTGTTGTAACAACCGAAAAGAAGGATTCACCAGCAAAAAGGATTAATTAGCAGCATTCATCAGGCCAGTTTCCGAAGTATTCATCAAATTGTAGATCGAACATTTCAGGGAATATCGGCAAATTGTTCGTGATAAAATAAATGTGCGACTAGCTGTAAGTAGCCGCTTATTTAGCAATTAATACTAGGGAAAGAGTCAGTGCTGAAGGTTTAGATGGCAAATTGGAAACATAGGGATGTTATTGTCATTGGTGGTGGCGCAGCGGGGTTTTTTAGCGCGATCGCTTGCTGTAATACTAATCCTTTGGCGAGAGTTACTATCTTAGAAGCTGGACGCCGCCCTTTAGCGAAAGTCGCGATATCAGGTGGAGGCAGATGTAATCTTACCCATCATTGTTTTGAACCTGCCAAGTTAGTCCAAAATTACCCTAGAGGGAGTAAAGCTTTACGAGGTGCTTTTAGTCGGTTTCAACCCCAAGATACGGTTAAATGGTTTGAATCTCGGGGAGTCAAGTTAAAAACTGAAGCTGATGGACGAATGTTTCCGATTACAGATGATTCGGCAACTATTGTTAATTGTTTATTGACAGCAGCAGATCAAGCAGGAGTTATTTTACGCACAGGGACAGTAGTTAATTCAGTAAAAAAAAATCAAGAAAATGCTTTCCAAATTACCTTGAAAAACGGGGAAAGATTGCAGTGCAACTCTGTCTTGATTGCTACAGGAAGCAATCCTTTAGGTTATCGTTGGGCAAAGCAATTAGGACATACTATAGAGTCTCCCGTTCCTTCTTTGTTTACGTTTCAGATTAAAGATCCCAGATTAGAAGGATTAGCAGGAATTACTGTTGAGAATACCAAAGTTCGTTTATTGTGTGTTAGTAAAATTAAACTCGAACAAACAGGGGCTTTATTAATTACCCATTGGGGTTTAAGTGCCCCAGCTATTCTTAAGTTATCAGCTTGGGGAGCAAGATTTTTACACGATCATAAATATAATTTACCCCTAGAAATAAATTTACTGCCACAATACAATCAACAAACTCTTAAACAGGAGTTGAACAAAATAAAATTATCTATACCAAAGAAAAAAGTTATTACTTACTGCCCTTTATCTCTCCCTAAAAGATTATGGCAAAACTTAGTTATCTATGTGGGGATTAAATCAGAAAAACTTTGGTCAGATTTAAGTAAAAAAGAATTAAATAAATTAGTCTTGGAATTATTACAAGGACAATATCAAATTGTGGGAAAAGGAGTTTTTAAAGAAGAGTTTGTTACTTGCGGCGGTGTTAATCTAAAAGAGATTAACTTTAAAACAATGGAAAGTAAAATATGTACCAATCTTTATTTTGCTGGCGAAGTTTTAGATATAGATGGCATCACTGGTGGTTTTAATTTTCAGAGTGCTTGGACAACAGGATGGTTAGCTGGTAATGCAATAGGAAGTAGGCGATAGGGAATAGGGAATAGGGAACAGCAGTATAATATGAATTAGGGAAGGAAGCGCCGAAGCCAGCACTGACCTTAGGAGCTACTTAAAATAATAAAGAGAACTTAGCCTAGTAAAGACCAAATTCCCCAGAATTTTTCAACCTATATATTGCAATCGAAGTCTACAAGTAGACTTTTCCGCCTCCCCAACTGTCTCCGCGAAGTTCAGGTTGAATTAAGATATATCCTGCAACAGCTTCAAGATCTTCTTCTGTTAAATTCCGCATCTGAGGATAGATATCGGAACGAGTTGTATTGGGATGTAACTGATAAATTTCTACTTCCCCATCATAGGTTACAGGATTTTTTAGATATTCGACAATTCCCTCAATATTATCTTTTGCAGGAAGTGCATTTGCTAGGGCTTCCATCCCTAATCCTACATTAGGATTAGTTTTAGTCAAACCGCTTTTATGGCAGTAAGTGCATTTGTCAACAAAAACATTTTCTCCTTTTTTGACTTGTTCTAGAGAAAGAACAATTTCATCCCCTTGCTCATTTAACTTGACAGTACGAGTGCTTTCATTGAGTTCTAAAGCATTAGCTGTGCTAACGTTAAACTGAAAAGCAAACAATAAAAAGGCTACAGCAGTTAATAATAATCTCTTCAACATTGTTCTCCTCAAATATTTTTAATTACTTAGAGCGTCAACAGAATAAAGTAAGCACATTAAACTTATCCTTCATTCACTTAGCCCTAAACGCTACCATCGAATGACTTGCCCGCGCAACAGCTATGGTTAAAGCTCATCGGGAAGGTTTAGATAAATGAAGTAAGATTAATTTCTTTAAGTGGTCATAAAATATCATGCCATCCCATAGCCCCAATTTTGCGAAATGGATTGATATTGATGACTATTTTCTTTTAATTGCTTACTGGTAAAGGAATTGGGCAACCTAAATGTAAAGAATTATGAAGATTGACGACTTTGCCGATGATCGCGATCGCAGGAGCAGCAAAATTAGTTTGAGCAATAGTTTCTACAATAGTGCCCAAAGTTGCGAATAATTCTGACTGGTCTGTCCTAGTCCCCCAACGAATTAAGGCGATGGGGGTATCTTCTGCTAAACCTGCTGCTAGGAGTTGAGGAATAATCTGGGGCAAATTAGAAACTCCCATATAAATGACAATTGTTTCGGAACCATGAGCGATGGCTTGCCAATTGACTTGAGGGCGATATTTACCGACAGTTTCATGTCCTGTAACAAAAGTAACCGAAGAACTATAATTGCGGTGAGTGATAGGAATACCAGCATAAGCAGGAGCTGCAATCCCAGAAGTAATCCCAGGAACTACTTCCACCGCAATTCCAGCGGCGATTAAATCCTCCATTTCCTCCCCTCCACGACCAAACACAAAGGGATCTCCTCCTTTGAGTCTGACCACTATCGCATTATGTTGCGCCTTAGTAATTAATAATTGAGTTGTTTCGGCTTGTAATTTGGAATGACGACCTTTTCGCTTACCCACATTTATTTTTTCGGCTTGAGGATTAATACTATGCAAAATTTCTGGGCTAACTAGAGCATCATAAATAACCACATCTGCATGTTCCAATAAAGTTTTACCCTTAACGGTCATTAATCCAGGATCTCCAGGTCCTGCGCCGACTAAATATACTTTTCCTAATGGTTTGGGGCTATGGTTCATTTCTTAGGGGTTAGGTGTGAGGAATGGGGATAAGTAATAACTAATAAGTAATAAGTAATAAGTCAAAAATGTTAAGTGTTGACTGATAAATTCTAAATGTTCAATGTTCAACTCGCGCGTCTCTTGGTGGACATTCCCTTGCTCGGTGAGCTTTCCCTTGCCCAGAACACGGAGCTGGGCAAGGGAAAGCTCGGTGCTCTGGATAAACGCCTGCCCTAAAGGATACACCTTCGGATAACGGCGGCGCGGGGTCTCACCGCTTACGCCGCCCTAAAGGATACCGCTTCGCACGCCCCGAAGGTAGTCCTTTAGGATAACGCGGGCTTCCACCGCTTCCTTAGCTGCTGACGAAGCAGCAGGGTCGCTCGTCAATGCTAAATGTTCAATGATAATGTCGGCTAATTCGGGAGTTTCTGCTAGAGGTTGACTGAGAATCAAATCTATTTGGGGAAATTCTGCTTGAAGTTTTCCTACTTGATCTGCGATCACTTGAGTAATTTTACCAGGAAACAGAAAGTATAAAATAATTAAAATAATATCAGTATTTTCACAGGCTAAAGATCTTACCACTTTGGTTAAATCAGGAGGCACAGACCAATAAGCATTAACCGCAGACAATTTAGCAGCAAGACTTTCATAGGGAAGGTTTCCGCCTACTAAACGACTACCATGAGCGAGTAAAATTCTTTTCGTTCTCGGTGATGTAATCTGGGCAGATTGTTGAGCGAGTAAAGCCGCTATTTCGGGATTTCCTCCCAAATAAGAAGCTAATTCGAGGTCAATCGTGTTTCCTAGTTTTTTTTGAGCTTGAGCAATTTCGTGGGGGATATCTTCTCTAACATGAACTCCCTGAGATAGAAACAACGGTACGATACGGATTGTTTGGTACCCTTCAGAAATCGCAAATTGGGCGAAATCCACAATAGTCTGATGTAAAGACCAAGCTGATAATTCCAAAGCGGCAGTACTTACTAAGGGATTGGGTAATTTTTCGGCTAATAACTTGGCAAGACGAGATGCTGCGATCGCAGAAATTGCATAACGACTGCCATGAAAAACTAATAAATAAGCAATAGACAAATTCAAGAGAATTATTGGAATTACTAAATGGTCAATATCAAAAGATTCAAAAGTTCTTATTACAATATTAATATTATTGAGATTTTGATTTCTGTAGCAAATTAAACCACATCTATTGTGAAATTATAGGCTAGCAACTCTGCTGCCCTAAAGGATACACCTTCGGATAAGGTTTTGCTCCATTCCCCCCCCATTCACCATTCGTTCCGTCCCGTCAAGCGAGATAATATCAAGGGGGATAATAAGGACAAGTGAGGGCAAGCCCATTCGAGGATCTTATCGCACCTCCCTAAGTCCCTCCTAAAAGCAGGGACGCAATTCTATCTCCCACCTCTCTCTATCTCTCTCCTTAAAGGAGATAGAACATATGGTCTTCCCCTGTAGGGGAAGGTTGGAAGGGGTGGGGAGATTATAGAGGGGTGTGACAAGCCTTAGCTAAGGAACACGAAGGTTTGATTCTTATTCGAAACGAGAACAAATATTGTGGTTAATAGCTAATAACTAGTGGCTAATTACTTTTCTCTTTATCTCAATTTAACAAAACAGCAGTTTCATTCTAAAGATTACAGTAATTTTAGGGACTCTGCTTGGATAGAATCAGCAAATTATCTATGATGTTAAAAGATATACTGAAATTATTATATTAAAAAAAATGTTCTATAAATATTTATTCTAGATTTTTGTAATAACTATGTTTAAAATACCCAATAATAATTCTCAATCTTCCCCGCAACATGAGCAAGAAACTAATGCTGTAGTGAATTCCAGAGATTCTATAGACATTGATTTGGGGGCTTATTTTCTTAAAATCAAAAGACGTTGGAAAACAGTATCTGCAATCTTTTTTCTGACATTAGGTGCAGCAGGATTGCTAAGTACAAAATTAACAACTAAATATGAAGCAACAGGAAAATTACTGTTTAAGTCTAGTTCCCTAGCTTCTTTAACTGGAGTAGCAGAAGATTCCAGCAAATTAACTAACTTACTAGATCGTTCAAACCCTTTACATAACGAACGAGAACAAATCGTTACATCTTCAGTTTTGCAAAAAACTGTGGAAAAATTGGATCTCAAGAATGAGGAAGGAGAATTCATTAACCCAAATAGTTTAAGAGGGCAATTAAATGTTGAGTTATTAGGCGGTACTGATGTAATCCAAGTTGGTTATGTAGATCCTAATCCTAAATTTGCCGCTAGTATAGTTAACACTTTAATGAGTGTATATGTGGAGGAACAAATTCGAGGGAATCAATCAGAGCCAGCGATCGCTCGTAAATTTATTAATCAACAAATACCCGCTCTCAAAGCAAGAGTGGAGCAAGCAGAATCTGAATTAGCAAAATTTAGAACAGATAATAAAATTGTTGATTTACAACAAGAAAAACAAACTACTATCGAAAAAATTGCCAATCTTAAGCGTCAGATAGCATTCGTTGGCTCTCGATATCAAGGTATCAAAGCTCAGACTATCACTCTACAAAAACAAATAGGGTTGAGTTTAGAAAAAGCGATTGCTGCCGATCAATTGGGTAGTACGCCTATTGTTGCCAGTATTCTTGATAGTATGACTCTTACCGAAAATCAATTGATTCGGGAAAAACGCAGGTTTAAAGAGGGTCATCCTAATATTGTCAGTTTGCAAGAGAAAAAAGCAAATCTGAATCGACAATTACAACAATTGATAAATCAAACTTTAGGTCAAGGAGTTCAAGTATCCTCAGGCTTAATTAGAAATAATCCATATAAACAAACCAACTTAGAAAAATTTATCGAGCTAAAAATTCAAGAATTAAGTCTCCAAAGACAGAATTTGGCTTTAGATCAAGCACAACAGATTGCTTTAAAAAGAGCGCAAGCAATTCCCGAATTAGAAAATAAAGAACAAGAATTATTGCTGGAATTTAAAATTGCCGATAAAAACTATAAAAATTTTCTCGATAGTCTCCAAGAAGTAGAATTAGCAGTAAAACAAAACACCAGTAACGTAGAAATCGTTGAACCAGCGATCGTACCCATGCAAGGAAGTTCTAGTCGTATGAAACTATTAGCTTTGGGGTTCATTGGAGGATTATTTTTATCTAACGCCGCGGTTCTTTTCCTCGAAGTCGGGGATCGCAGTCTGAAAACTATTAGTGAAATCAGAAAAAAACTACCTTATACAATCTTAGGAATAGTACCTCTAAATAACGATAAAACAGCAAACCAGGGAGTTTTAGTCGAACAAGAACCAGATTCTTATATTAGCGAAATCTATCGCATGATTCAGACCAATCTGACGGCTAGAAATTACCAGTTTCCGCCCAAGGTGATTTTAGTAACTAGTTCTGTACCAGGGGAAGGAAAATCTACTGTTACAGCCAATTTAGCTGCTGCAATTTCCCAATTAGGAAATCGAGTATTACTGATTGATGGTGATTTACGCAGACCAACTCAACATCGCATGTGGAATCGTAAAGATTGCCAGGGAATCAGAGAAGTTATTCAGGGAGAAACCGAGCTGGTTGATGCAGTCACTAAACCAATGCATAACCTAAAGCTCTTAGCGTCTGGGGAAGTTGTATCCAATCCCTTAGCAATCCTAGATTCTCCTGATATGAATCAGTTAATCGCCAAAAGTAGAAGAGGATATGACTTGGTGTTAATCGATGCACCTCCTCTCCCTGTAACTGCTGATATTTTAACTCTGAATAAATTAGTAGATGGTGTTCTTTTTGTTAGTCGACCTGGAGTTATTGAACATGAAAGTGCAGAATTAGCCCAAGAAATTTTGGAAACAATCCAAGATAAAATCTTAGGGATGGTGGTTAATGGGGTTAATGCTACAGAATTTGACCGCTATACTCATTATTCAACCAAGATGAAAAAACATTCCCAGAGAAAATTTGCCCTTATTCAGTAGACAGCCTTTTCATTAAACAGTTATCGGTTATTAGTTATCAGTAAATAGTAACCAATTTCTCATACTTAATTTTCATCCATTCGAGGACAAGTGCCGCATAGTTTGGTGCCAGCAATTTTTAATTCCCAATCGCCAGATCCTGATCTTCGGACATAATAGGAGAATAAAATCTGTGGTAGCGCAAGCTATCTCGAAATGATAATGAAATCTCTGTCTGAAGACCTTTTAGCCCAAATAAAATCCCAAAAACTACTTATTGTAAATCCTCGTCGAAAAAATGGCTTAATTGTCTATAAAAAATATCATGCAGAATTTATTGGTCCAGGCGCAATCGTTGGTGGTCAGTTTGACCTTAATGCCGTCGATGTAATTTTTGTAGGTAATTTGTCCTTAATCGAGCCTCAAAATTCGGAAGAGCGCCGAAAGGCATATAAAATGCGCAGACAATGGGTAAAGTTGACGAAACAAATTACTGATAATCCCACTGCGATAGAAAGAGCGCAAGTCATACTTAATCAGTTTGAAAATTGGTTTGATATTGAGACTGTAGAAAATTTACCTGACGAGGCTTTTGCTCTGTTAGTAGGAGTATTGCCCCAAACTATTAGAAAAGTTAGGAATAGTGAATTACTGTAAACAATTTTTGACCATTTATGGTCACTGTGAATAAGATAGTCGGAGCTGATTTGTAATTAAACTAAATGTTTGAACAAAGACAATTTTCCTTTTCTTATCTACGGTTTAATACAGATGTGCTTTGGGTACTCGCGATTTTAGTATCATTAATTGCTTTGTCTTTTACGGCAATTTTAATTAAACTTAGCGAAGCCGAAATTGGCTCTAATGCCACAGTTTTACATCGTCTTTGGATGGCAACAATTGTGTTTTGGGTTTGGGAAGGATTGAATACTCTCAAACAAGCAGAAAATTCGACCCAGGCAGTTTCTCAGTCTCCAAATACTGATCAACAAAAGGCTTTATTGATTGTAGTTGCTGCCGTTTCTACGGCTTCTATTGTTTGTTGGGCATGGTCTTTAAGTCAAACCAGTGTAGCTAATTCTACAGTTTTACGTAATTTGACTCCCTTGTTTACGAGTATTTGTGGTTGGTTACTGTTAAATCATCGCTTTGATAGTAAATTTCTTTGCGGTATGGGACTTGCTATTATCGGGGCATTAGTGATAGGTTGGGGCGATTTTAATCTAGGTCAAAATCATTTGTTGGGAGATGTAATCGCGCTATTTTCTGCTTTTTTATATGCGATTTATTTATTAGTTTTGGAAAGATTAAGAGACAGTATTAATACGATCACCATTTTGTTATGGCGTTGTGCTTTTGGTGCTTTGTTATTATTTCCTTTTGTGTTGTCGACCAAAGAATCTTTATTTCCTAGTTCCTATCAAGGCTGGTTGATCTTAATTGCTTTAGCGATCGTCTGTCAGGTTATTGGACAAGGATTATTAGTTTATAGTATGAAAAGATTTTCTTCGACATTTTTGGCAGTTTTTTTATTATTAGAACCCATCCTTACTGCGATTCTTGCTTGGATGATTTTCGCCGAAAATCTTAATTTATTTAATGGTATTGCTTTTGTTTTAATTATTGCCGGAATTTATATCGCTAAATCTAGTAATTCAGCGATGAAAGGAGCTTTGGATAATTAAATAATTACTAGATTGATAACATCGATTTCTCCTATTCGACCTTGGTGTTCGCACTGAGGTTTTTTGTTTTTGTAGAGATTAAATGCGATCGCTTTATCAAAAAGTCTCGCGATATTCCTAATTCGAGTAATTATTTTCTTATTTTTCCAACTTCTTACTTTACAGATCTAAATACCCCCTTTCAAACGGTTCTTTACAATAACGACGGTAAATATCAATATCACTATCTAATGTAATAATTGACGAAATATTGAGTCTTTCAGAAATAGTAACTAAGGATAAATCAGCACAATCTCCTGGAAAGTCTGCATACTGTTCATTAAGTTGCTTAATTCGAGCAAAATCTTCTGGTAACAAAGAAATAGAGCGATAAAGTTTTTGTGCCAAATCGTTGAGAAATTCATTTTGTGTCCGATAATCACTACTCAGAAGATACATAACTTAAGTCACACAAGCAGTAGTGGTAATCAGTTCACTCGAACACTGTTCAAAAAAGTAACAAACAGAATCAATGAGTTTTTTTAACAATTCTTCGGAGGTAATCTTCTCTGAGCAATAATTTCTGCTAAATAGCTTTCAGTTTCTCGATCTAGGTTGATAGATAACATGATTACTTTGTGTCATGGGTTTCTATATTCTATGATGCTGGCAAATCTTTATCTCGGCGAATTTTACTGAAGATAGAATTGAATAGCGATCGCACTTAATTATTAACCTTCAACTCTTCACGACAGAAGTACTGGTCATCCTCGATTAGGTCTACTTATGG
>JAAUYH010258344.1_pt1 | contig 19001 bp, 21 predicted proteins | sample 7278061 | NCBI WGS metagenome assembly JAAUYH01 (sample SAMN14350203, study PRJNA611818) | marine sediment metagenome | isolation source: surface marine sediment (0.6m) | place: French Polynesia: Moorea | collected 2018-08 | reverse complement strand
TATCGCCTGCAGCACCGCCGCCGGTCGAGACGACCTTGATGTCGTCGAATGAACGATCGCTAACCCGGAGCGCGTTGGTCGCCGCCGCGCCCACGACGATCGCTGTCCCATGCTGGTCGTCGTGAAAGACGGGGATATTCATGCGCTTGCGGCACAACTCCTCGACGATGAAGCAGTCCGGGGCCTTGATATCTTCCAGGTTGATGGCGCCAAACGTCGGCTCCAAGGCACAGACGATATCCGCCAGTTTCTCGGGGTCGTTTTCGTTCAACTCTATGTCGAAGCAATCGATGTTGGCGAATTTTTTGAACAGAACCGCCTTGCCTTCCATGACGGGCTTTGCAGCCAGACCGCCAATGTTCCCCAGGCCCAGAACCGCGGTCCCGTTCGTGACGACAGCGACCAAGTTCCCGCGTGAAGTCAGGCGGCTCGCCGCCATCGCATCAGACTTGATTTCCAGACAAGCTTCGGCCACGCCCGGGCTGTAGGCACGGGCCAGATCCCGGCCGTTGGCCAGCGGCTTGGTGGCACGGATCTCGAGCTTTCCGGGCTTCGGAAACTCGTGATAGTCCAAGGCCGCTCGTCGTAGCGAGGTCTCGCGTGGATTGCTATCCATCATCATTCCTCCCAGAATAGTTTAATATTAAACTATTTTTCTTTCCGGCCCAAGCCCGAGTCTGTTTCCAGAAAAGACATCCGCGAACTTGCGCGCGATAGCAAGCACCTTGTCACTTGCGCTTGGCCGAACGGCAGGCCAGTTTGCCGGAAAGAGGATTGTTCCGCGATGTCCCATCCCCCGAACCTGATCGCTGCCGCCAAGGTCGTGCGCGATAACGCCTATGCGCCGTATTCCGGGTTCAAGGTCGGTGCAGCGCTTCGCGTGGCCAATGGGCAGGTCTATACCGGCTGCAACGTCGAAAACGTTGCATCTCCCGAGGGCACCTGTGCTGAAGCTGGTGCCATTGCCGCAATGGTCGCCGCCGGTCACACCGAATTCGAAGAGATTGCAGTGATCGCCGACAGCCCGGTCCCCGTCACGCCTTGCGGCGGTTGCCGCCAGAAGCTGTTCTAATTCGCCGCGCCGGGAGCCACGATCACCATGGCCACGACACGCGGCGAAGCAGAGGTTCGTCAGGTCGAAGACCTTCTGCCCGGGGCTTTCGTCAGGGCGCAGATGGACAACGCCTGATGGACGCGCGCCAAATCATTGAAGCTGTTCGCGACGGCAAGGACCCGAGCCAGGCAGAACTGAACTGGTTTGCAAACGGTCTGGCGTCGGGCAATGTGACGGATGCACAGGCCGGCGCGTTCGCGATGGCAGTGCTTCTCAAGGGATTATCCGAAGAGGGCCGCGTGGCTTTGACGCTTGCGATGCGCGACAGCGGCGATGTCCTGTCATGGAACCTTGGAAAGCCCGTAGTCGACAAACATTCGACGGGCGGCATCGGTGACAGCGTTTCGCTCTTGTTGGCGCCTATGCTGGCCGCAGTCGACGTGCCGGTGCCGATGATCTCTGGTCGTGGTTTGGGCCATACCGGAGGCACGCTCGACAAGCTTGAAGCAATTTCGGGCATCCAGACCGACGTGACCGAAAACCGCTTTCGCCAGATCATGGACACGGTCGGGTGCGCCATCGTGTCGGCCAGCCGCGCCATGGCACCTGCAGACAAAAGGCTCTATGCCATCCGTGACGTGACGGGCACGGTGCCCAGTGTCGATCTGATCACCGCCTCGATCCTCTCCAAGAAACTGGCCGCGGGCCTCGACGGTCTGATCCTCGACGTCAAATGCGGCTCGGGCGCATTCATGGAGACCGAAGACGACGCCCGTGCTTTGGCCAAAGCGCTGGTGACGACGGCGAACGGTGCTGGTTGCAAGACCGCGGCGCTCATCACCGACATGAGCCAGCCCCTCGCCCCTGCCGCCGGCAATGCGCTTGAGATTGCCGAAGTCATGAAAGGGCTGACCAACCCGAAGAATTCCCGTCTTGTGGATCTCAGCCTTGCCCTGGGTGCCGAGTTGATGGTGCTGGCAGGCTATGACACGGCGCCTGAAGTCGCTGCCGTGAAACTCCGCGATGCTCTTACCGATGGCTCGGCTGCGGCCAAGTTCGACGCGTTGGTCATAGCGCTTGGCGGACCTGAAGGGTTCTGCGAGGGCTGGGCCGGGCGTTTGCCGGAAGCTAACGTCATCCGCGACATCGAAGCACCTGAAACCGGCGTCATTGCCGCGCTTAACGGTTACCAAATCGGCATGGGCGTCGTTCACATGGGCGGTGGTCGCATGCGTGGTGGAGACCGGATCGATCCGTCGGTGGGCTATTCCGACATTTTGCCTATTGGCGCGGAAGTCAGAGCGGGTGATCCTGTTGCCCGACTGCACGCGGCCAGCGAAAAGGCGGCGCAGGCGGCAGAGCGCGCGTTTCTTCAGGCTTTGACAATCGGCGAGACGGCCAAGGCTCCACCATTGCTGATCGATCGGGTGGGGTGATGCCGCGCGCGTTTCTGATCGTTATGGACAGCGTAGGCATTGGCGGAGCGCCTGATGCCGATCAATACTTCAATGGCGATGTGCCCGACACAGGGTCCAACACACTTGGGCACATCATCGAGGCGACAGGATTGTCCCTTCCTAACCTGGATCGCTTGGGGATGACCGCCGCCATGGAATTGGCGAACGGAAGGACCCCAAGTGTCGTTCCAGCGGGGCTTTGGGGCGCGGCCACGGAAATTTCAAAAGGCAAGGACACGCCTTCGGGGCATTGGGAACTAGCAGGTGTCCCTGTCCCTTTCGACTGGCACTATTTTCCGAAAGAGCGCCCTGCGTTCCCCGCCGATCTGATGGCCGAGGTGGCGCGTGTCGCTGGGACCGAGGGGACACTCGGGAACGAGCACGCTTCGGGGACTGAGATCATCGTGCGCCTTGGCGAGGAGCATCTGAAAACCGGATGGCCCATCTGCTATACCTCAATCGACAGCGTCTTCCAGATTGCCGCCCATGAAGAGGTTTTCGGGCTCGACCGTCTGCTAACCTTATGTGAGACACTGGCACCGCGTTTGCATGCCATGAAGGTGGGCCGCGTCATCGCCCGCCCCTTCGTCGGAACGCCGGGTTCGTTCGAGCGCACGACGAACCGCCGCGATTACGCCGTGCCACCACCGAAACCCACGCTTTGTGATTGGGTTCAGGAGGCGGGCGGTACCGTTCATGCCGTTGGAAAGATTGGCGATATCTTCTCGATGCAGGGCATCGACGATGTCGTCAAAGGGGATGACGCAACGTTGATGGAACACCTTGCGCGCCTGACCTCCGAGGCGGCCGACGGCAGTCTGACCTTCGCCAATTTCGTAGAGTTCGACAGCCTTTACGGCCATCGTCGCGATGTCGATGGATATGCCCGCCATCTTGCGTGGTTTGACGCCGAATTGCCTAGGCTTTTTCAAAACCTGCGCGACGGCGACCTGATGATCTTCACCGCTGATCACGGCAATGATCCGACCTGGCCCGGCACTGACCACACCCGAGAACGCGTCCCTGTCGTCGGATGGGGCAAGGGCGCAATGTCCGTCGGCCATGTCGGATTCGCAGACGTCGGGGCGTCCGTAGCCGCCCATCTTGGCATCGACCCGCCGGGGCCCGGCCGGTTGTTCCTGTAGCAAAGGAGTTCCCATGTCCGATCACCTGACCATTGTCGATCACCCGCTGGTCCAGCACAAGCTGACGCTGATGCGCGACAAGGATACTCCCACGGCTGTCTTCCGCCAACTCTTGCGTGAAATCAGCACCTTACTGGCCTATGAGGTCACCCGCGCCTTGCCGATGACAACGCGAACGATTGAGACGCCGCTGACCGATATGGAAGCGCCCGTACTTGCGGGGCGCAAGCTGGCGCTGGTGTCGATCCTGCGGGCCGGGAATGGGCTGTTGGACGGGATGTTGGATTTGATACCGTCTGCTAGGGTTGGGTTTGTGGGGCTTTATCGGGATGAGGAGACTCTGACGCCCGTGCAGTACTATTGCAAGCTGCCGAGGGACCTTGAAAATCGGTTGGTGATCGCGGTCGACCCGATGCTGGCCACGGGCAACAGTTCGGTCGCGGCGGTCGATCTGATCAAGGATGCGGGCGCCACAAATATCAGATTTCTTTGCCTTTTAGCGGCTCCCGAGGGCGTGGCGCGGATGAAGGAGGCGCACCCGGATGTGCCCATCGTCACGGCTGCGGTGGACGAAAAGCTGAACGAGTTGGGCTATATCGTGCCCGGTCTGGGCGATGCTGGCGACCGGATGTTCGGCACCAAATAGGCCTGCGCCCGTTCCCTTCAGACCGCGTTAAGGCCAGCGCGCGCACCTGAAAGTTGCCAATTGTACAGAGTTCCAGAGGGTCGTTTTCACTTTTGTACATCCCAGCGTGCGCTGTGATTGCGAAAAGATGAATCACCATATTTTCGGTGTCGCCACGAGACCTCGACCCGCCAAGTTGGCCGGCCACAAGTCCTTTATTCCGAGCAGATCGACTGGAGCGCAATCCAGTCGGTGTCGCCAAGGACGGGTTCGGGATCGTACGGGCCGCCGCTGATCAGGGCGGCTGTCGCTTCCCCCGATATATCAAGGGCTCGCCCGTAGGGTTCGCTGTCGACGCGGCGCGCGTGCATTTCGGCCAGAAGCGGCGCGTCAGCCACGGGGTCGGGCGGGCGGACCACCAGCCACTCTGCCATGCGCTGCTTGTCGATCTTGCGAAGATGCCCGGTCGACAAGAGTGCCAGTGCGGCACGGAAGGGGCTGGCTTCCAACAGCCGCGCCATCGGGTCCGAGGTGCTGGCCCTGAGTTTTTCGGCCAGCGCGAAGCCTGCCAGAACCTCGGGTGTCTCGAAATCTTCGACCAGCTTGTGGCTGACCAATAGGCTGCCGTCCGGCAGATGCGCGGTTCCTTCAAGTGTACTGGGCAGAACGATCAAGCGCGTCCCGCCATCGGGGAAGAGCCGCGCAGCCAAGGCTTCAAGCGCCCGATCGCCGCCGGGTGACTGGCAGGGCTGACCTGCAACGCGCTGGGTCTCGGCCAGAAGATCGGCGCCGATCTGCACCCGTGCGCTTTCCGGCACCAGGGACGCAGTGTAGGCGGTGATCGCACCCGGCAGCCAATAGATGGCGGCAGCGAGACCAGCCGCCAAAAGCCCCCAACGCCCCAAGCGCCAGGCCCAGGGGGTCGTCGTGGATCTGCGCTGGATGGCCGCCAGGACCCGGTCGATGGCGGCGATCATTTCGGGCTCGGCAATCTCGAGCGTTTCGACATCGTCGCCGGGTCCGAAGAGGGCAGGGGTTTCGCCCGGGTTCAGCCGTATCATGGCAGGCAGCGACCAATGCGTCAGGGCCGTGCCATTGGGCGCAGCGATCGTGATCGTGGCCTTGCCAATCGAGACAACCACATCGCGGCGCTGGGCGTCGGGCGTCGCGCGCCAGATCGCCTCGGCCTCCAGCCGCTGGTATTCCTTGAGGACTGTCACTGCTCTCCCGTCTTTTCGGCAGTCTAACCCGGTGAACCGTATCGGACAATTCGAATGGGCTTGCAGAGGCAGGTGCCAAGGCCGTTCACTGGGCACATGGTTATCTCACCCGGACGGAACTATGTCTTTGTGCACATCCCCAAGACGGGCGGCACCTCCATGGCGCTGGCGCTGGAAGACCGGGCCATGGCCGACGACATCCTGATTGGCGACACACCGAAGGCGGTCAGGCGGCGGAAGCGGGTGAAGGCCTTGCAGGCGCCCGGACGGCTTTGGAAGCACGCGCGGTTGTCCGACATCGATGGGATGGAGCGCGTGCCGACGGAGCCCTTCGTCTTCACGATGGTGCGGAACCCGTGGGACCGGATGGTCAGCCTGTATCATTGGGCGCGGGTCCAGAGCTTTGACGATCCGATGGTGGCCATCGCCAAGACGGCGGACTTCGACGGTTTCCTGCGCGCGCCGCATGTTATCCGCGCGATGCGCAACGATGCCGCGACAGCTTATGTCACCGACCGGCAGGGCAACCTCCGATGCAACGCATTCATCCGGCTGGAGCATATATCGACCGATCTTGCGCCGCTGGAAGCGCATCTTGGATTTCGCCTGAGCCTGCCGCACGTCAATCCGTCTGAGCATGCGGCCCCGGTTGATTACTATTCCGCTGCGCTGAAAGACCATATCGGCGAGGTTTTCGCAGCGGACATCCAACGGTTCGGCTACACTGGCCCGGGCTGAACTTGCGTCCGCTTCGCCCAAGGATTAAAGGGGAATAACGCCTTTCAGGAGCCGCGAAGCATGTCCGACGATCCGAAAACCCTCGTCTCGACCACGTGGCTGGCGTCACATCTGAACGACCCCGATCTGAGGGTTATCGATGCGTCGTGGTATCTGCCCGACATGAATCGCGACGGCAAAGCCGAATATGCGGCGTCCCACATCCCCGGCGCGCGGTATTTCGACATCGACGAGATCAGCGACACCCGATCGGAGTTGCCGCACATGGTGCCGCCCGTCGAGAAGTTCATGAGCCGGATGCGCGCCATGGGCGTGGGCGACGGCCATCAGGTGGTGGTCTATGACGGGGCGGGGCTGTTTTCTGCAGCTCGTGTCTGGTGGCTTTTCCGCCTGATGGGCAAGACGGATGTGGCCGTGTTGGACGGCGGCTTCCCGAAGTGGACGGCCGAGGGTCACCCGACCGAGGACATGCCGCCCATCCTGCGCGACCGGCATATGACGGTGTCGGTCCAGAACCACCTGGTCAAGGATGTGACGCAGGTGGCGGCGGCGGCAAAGCTGGCCGACCACGAAATCGTCGACGCCCGCTCGCCCGGGCGGTTCAAGGGCGAGGAACCCGAGCCGCGCGAAGGTCTACGGTCGGGGCATATCCCGGGGTCGAAGAACGTGCATTATCGGCGGATGTTGAACGACGACGGGACGATGAAGACGCCGCCCGAGTTAAAGCAGGTGTTCGAAGCCGCCCGTGTTGATTTGGACAAACCTGTCATTACGAGCTGCGGTTCCGGTGTAACTGCCGCGATCCTGTCTCTGGCGCTTGAACGGATGGGACATCGACGCCATTCGCTTTATGATGGGTCGTGGTCGGAATGGGGGATGTACGGGGACCTTCGGGTCGAAACCGGATGACCCTGCAGAAGGCCGGCACCGAGGTTACTTATACCATCACCTATCTGGAAATGGCGGAGCGTCCGCGCTGGGATTACCCGCATTTGCCGATCACATCGACGGCGGCGTTGCTGAAGGCGGACGAGCCGCCGGTTTGGTACTTCCTGTCGCTTTATGATGCCGTCGGGCGGGATTACGCCTGGGAAGACATGCATGACTTGCCGGAAGACGAGGTGACCGAGCAGTTGAACCGCTCGACCCTGTTTACGCTCTTCGATCACGGCTGGCCGCAGGGGTTCTTTCTGTTGGAGCCATCAGGCGAGGGTGCGGTGGATCTGGCATATTTCGGCATGGTCCCGGAGGCGGTTGGGCAGGGGCTGGGCGGCTGGCTTTTGAAGACTGCGATCTTGTCGGCCTGGGATATGCCGGGCACGGAACGGGTCACGGTGAACACCTGCACGCTCGATCATCCGCGCGCCCTTGCGCTTTACCAGAAAAACGGTTTTGAACCGGTGCGGCGCGAAGAGAAGGTGCGAACCCTGACCCGCGACCGCGACTTGTCCCGCATCCCCTCTTGAGAGGTCTCACCATGCTCACCGACCTGACCCCGCAACCGGCAGACAAAATCCTGGCGCTGATGCAGATGTTTCGCGAAGACACGCGGGACGAGAAGATCGACCTTGGCGTCGGTGTCTATAAGAACGCGAAAGGCGTGACGCCGGTGATGCGGGCCGTGAAGGCGGCGGAGCAGAGGCTGGTCGAAGAGCAGATGACCAAAGCGTATACGAGCCTTGCGGGCGATCCGGCGTTTTCCGCCGCCATGCGCGGGCTGATCCTGGGCGATGCGGATGATGCCTCGCGCATTGCCGCCATCGCGACGCCGGGCGGCACCGGCGCCATTCGGCAGGGTCTGGAGCTGATGCGATATGCGGATGAGAACGCCACGATCTGGGTCTCGACGCCGACGTGGCCGAACCATCCGTCGATCATCAAGTATTTGGGCGTGCCGACGAAGCCCTATCGTTATTTCGACAATGCCACACGCGGGGTCGACTTCGGCGGCATAATGGCCGACCTGAAGGCGGTGAAACGGGGCGACCTCGTGTTGCTACATGGCTGCTGCCACAACCCGACAGGGGCAAACCTGACGCCGGAGCAATGGGGTCAGGTGGCTGACCTTCTGTCGGAAACCGGAGCAGTCCCCTTTATCGACATCGCCTATCAGGGCTTTGGCGACGGACTGCAGGAGGATGCCTTCGGGCCGCGTTTGCTGATGCAGCGGATGCCCGAGATGATCCTTGCCGCGAGCTGTTCGAAAAACTTCGGTGTCTACCGCGAGCGCACCGGGCTTTTGATGGCGGTGGCCCCCAACGAAAAGGCGAAGGCCGAAGCGCAGGCGACACTGAACTTCCTGAACCGGCAGAACTATTCCTTCCCGCCCGATCACGGCGCCCGCGTGGTCCAGATGATCCTCGACGACCCGACCCTGCGTGCCGACTGGGAAACCGAACTGGAAGACGTCCGTACCGGTATGCTGGCGCTTCGCGAGCAACTGGCGGCAGAGCTTCGGCAGCGGACCAACTCGGACCAGTTCGACTTCATCGCGAAACACCGCGGCATGTTCTCGCGCCTCGGGATCAGCGAAGAAAAGGTGATCCAGCTTCGGGAAGAGCACGGCATCTACATGATCGGCGACAGCCGCATGAACATCGCCGGCCTCAATGCCGAGACGGTGCCGAAACTGGCCGAGGCCATCGTCGCTGTCGGGGTGGACTGACGCGGGTTCGAGACTGAGACCTGAACCAACACTTCGGAGCCCACGAAATTGGACGACAGGTCTGACCGCATTAACCCTAACGGCCGCTAACGTTAACGTCCGTTAAGGTCAACGTTCCGATTGCAGTGTGCAGTTTCGACAATGGCGCCTCTGCGACTTGATGCACACGATCAAGGTGTTTCGGGAAACCCAATATTAACTCTTGATGGCGGCGTGCCGGTCATGAAGGAAGGCTTGCTGCGGCCGAATAGCTGAAGGGCGACGGTGTAAGGTATTTGTGCGAGTCCAAGTGTCCTCGATGGCGGTTTGTGGATCGGGCCTTATGAGCTTTGTGCGTTGTGCAGTTCGCAGGCGGGACGTTGTGTGCTGCTGCTGGAGAAATCGTTGGCAAGGAAGACACCGACGTGGCGGCGCGTCAGGTCCAGAGGTTCGGGACAGGCGACCTGACGCAACACGCCGCCGCCGAGCACGAGGAAACGGTCTCGTTCCTGCAAGTGCCAGATGGCTGTGCGGTCGGGATAAATGATGGCATTCTGCAGCTCTCGCTCGCCGAGGCCGATCTTGCGAGTGGTCATTTTGAGACGATCATTCCGACGTTGGAGACGTCGCAAGGCCCCTGGTTCAGTAGTTCTGCCAGATAAAGAACATGCAGATGCCGAAGACGAGGCCCACCAGTATGCCAAGGGGGCGGTTCTTGTTCGGTGGAGCATCGGGAGGAATGATCTCTTCGATCAGATCTTCCGATGCCTCGGCTGGCTGCGTGCTGACTTTTGACCGAGCCCGTGAAGAGGTTTCGAGCGCTTCCAGCTGGCTTTCGCGTTCGCTGCGGATGCGCTCTTGCTTTTCGAGGGCGCGGTCGATCCAGTTTTCGGTCGGTGCGGGCTTGGGTTCGCTGTAGACATAGGCTGCTTCGGCGCGCGCCTCCTCTACAAAGTCGAAATCCCAGTCGTCTTCGTCAGCGACGGGTTCCAGCGACTCCTGGTTGAACTCCTCGACCCATGCGGGCTTCGAGGGCTCTTCCTTGGGTGGGGCAACCACCTTCGGTTCCACCGGGATCATCCGTGATTTGCGCACCTCGTCGTTGGTTTCTTCGACCAGACGCGTCAGTTCCATTTCCAGGTCTAGGCTGATGTCTTGGGCGGGTGTTGGTTTGCTTGAAGTCGAAGCGCCTTTGGCATCCTGCTCGATATGCGCGATCATGCTGCGCCATTTGGCGGCGGTCTGGGGGCGGTCGTTCGGATGGATCTGCATCGCATCGTCGATCGCCTGAAGGAACGCCCGGTCATAGCCTTCGATGCGCCCCGCAAGCGGCTCGCAGGGGTCCGGCCGGTTGCCAGCGATTTCGATCAACCGGCTTTGGCTGTTTGGCGGCTGCTTGCCGCTGATCACATGATAAAACGTGGCGGCCAGTGCGTAGAGGTCACTGCAAGGGGCCTGTTCGCTGCCGGCGACGTAGAATTCCTGCGGGGAATAGCCGTCTTTGACGACCAGGAACGCCGAGACCGCGCGGGTGTGGCGGCTGGCGTCTGCGCGTGCGGCGCCGAAGTCGATCAGAACGGGCGCGCCGGTTCTTTCGAGGATAATGTTGTCGGGCGAGATATCGCGGTGCAAGAGGCCAAGTTCGTGGACCTTTTCGATGGCGTCCAGCAGCCGCACCAGAATGCTTGTCACGCGGGCAGGCGAGAGTTGCGTTGCATTTGCATCGAGGATGTCCAGAAGATCGCGCCCGTCGATCAGGTCGAGCGCCATATAGGCCGTGCCGTTTTCCTCGAAGGCGCGGTGCACGCCGACAATGTTGGGGTGTCTCAGTTTGGCGAGGCTGCGCGCTTCGCGCATGAACATCTTGACGACGGAACGGATCTGCTTTTCGTAGGCGTTGTTGCGGACGACGACATCCTTGCCCTCGCGCATACAGAGGTCTTCGGGGAAGCATTCCTTGATGACGATGGTGCGGCCAAGCATGTTGTCGGTCGCGCGATAGGTGATGCCGAAGCCCCCGGCACCGAGATGCCCGGTTATGGTGAATTGATCACCAGAAAGCACAGTACCAATCGGAAGCGCCTGTTCGGCTAGAGAGGCCCCCTGTGCAATGTCTGCATCCGTCATCGGATCCACGAGCGTAGCCCTTAGCGACTTTAACCCTTTTGTTTCCTGTTGCGCTAAAATGTGTTGGATTTGAGATGTATGTTGGGCAAAGATGCGACCTGCGGTACGGCAAAGAGCGGCGCTTTGGCCTGGAAGTAGTTTTATTTCAGTAGTTTAGCCGTTTTCCCTTAGGACGGCGCCCGCCAGGTAGAGCGAGCCGCAGATCAGCACCCTCGATGTCGGGTCTTTTGCCACGATTTCGGCCAGGGCTTCTTCGACAGAGGGTGAAATGCTGGTCGGCAATCCCACTCGTCTGGCGGCTTCAGCCGTCTCTTCGGCGGGCAGGGTTGCGGTGGTATCGGGAATGGCGACGGCGTGCAGACTGAGCGCCAAATGCGACAGCGGGCGGAGATAACCTGCGACATCTTTGGTCGAAAGCATGCCGCAGATCAGATGGGTCGGGCGCGGCGGCAGTTCCGCCAGCGTTTCCGCGAGGGCGACGCCCGCCGCCGGATTGTGCCCGCCATCGAGCCATAGCTCGGCGTCCCCGGCGAGGTCTATCAACGGTCCGGTCTGCAAGCGCTGCATACGGGCAGGCCAGAAGGCGCGAGTGATCGCCGCCTCGCAGGCGGTGTCGTCGAACCCGAGGTGCCGGAGCGCGGCGATAGCGTTTCCGGCGTTCTTGTGCTGATGCGGACCGCGAAGATTGGGCAATGGCAGGTCGAGAAGGCCGGTTTCGTCCTGATACACCAATCGTCCGCGTTCCTCGGTCACGTGCCAATGCTGGCCATAGGCAATGACCGGGGCGCCCAGGCGCTCGGCCTCGCGCTCGATAACGTCGAGTGCTTCTTCGTGCTGCGGGCCGACGATGACCGGTACGCCGCGCTTCAGGATACCGGCCTTCTGATAGGCGATCTCGGCCAATGTTTCGCCGAGATACTGCTGGTGATCGAGATCGACCGTGGTGATGACGGTCAGGCGGGGATCGTCGATCACGTTCGTTGCGTCGTGACGGCCGCCAAGGCCGGTTTCCAGAAGCGTCCAGTCAGCGGGCGTGAGCCTGAAGGCCAGAAAGGCGGCGACGGTGGTTATCTCGAAATAGGTAATAGTCTCGTTGCCGTTGGCCTCATAGACTTCGTCCAGGATCCGGGCGAGGTTCTCTTCGCTAATCAATTCGCCCGCGACACGGATGCGTTCGTGGAACCGCGCGAGGTGAGGCGAAGTATAGGCGTGGACCTTTTGCCCGGCCGCTTCCAGCCCGGCGCGGATCATGGCCTGTGTCGAGCCTTTGCCGTTCGTGCCCGCCAAATGGATGACCGGAGGCTGCGCCAGATGCGGGTCGCCGACGGCTGCCAGACAGCGTTCGACACGGCCCAAGGTCAGATCGATGACCTTCGGGTGCAGCCGCTGCATGCGCTCCAGGATGGCGTCCGAGGTAGAAGAACCCGTCATGTCGGTCTCAGGACGCGGTGTTTTCCGCCGTTTCCTGCGGCTCTGCTTCCGTCTCCTCGACCGTCTCGGACGGTGCGGGTAACTCGCCTTTGACGGCAGGTGGCCAGTTCATGAGCATCCGAATGATGGTCGCCAATTCGTCTTTCATGTCGCGTCGGTGAGTGACCCGGTCGAGCATGCCGTGGTCCAGAAGATATTCGGCGCGCTGGAAGCCTTCTGGCAGCTTCTCGCGGATGGTCTGTTCGATAACGCGGGGGCCCGCGAAACAGATGAGCGCGTTCGGTTCGGCGATATGCACGTCGCCCAGCATGGCATAGGACGCGGTCACGCCGCCTGTGGTCGGATGGGTCAGCACCACGATGTAAGGGAGCCCGGCGTCTTTCACCATCTCAACCGCCACAGTGGTGCGCGGCATCTGCATGAGCGACAGGATGCCTTCCTGCATCCGCGCGCCGCCCGCCGCCGAGAAGAGCACGAGCGGTTTTTTTCGCTCCACCGCCCGTTCGGCGGCGGCGATGATCGCGTTGCCGACGAACATGCCCATGGAGCCGCCCATAAAGCTGAAGTCCTGGCACGCCGCAACGATGGGTGTGCGGTGGATTTCGCCCTCGGCGACCAGCATCGCCTCGACCTCGCCCGTGTCGCGCTGGGCGGTCTTCAGCCGGTCGGGATAGCGTTTTTGGTCACGGAAATGCAGCGGATCGGCCACCGGATCGGGCACCTCGACCTGCGTGAAGACGCCGTTGTCGAAAAGCGCCGTCAAGCGATCCCGCGCCGTCAGCCCCATGTGGTGATCACAGTTGGTGCAAACCGATAGATTATCGGTCAGCTCACGGTGAAACAGCATCGTGCCGCACTCGGGACACTTGGTCCAAAGGTTTTCGGGCACTTCCCGGCGCGAGAAGAGGGAGTTGATTTTTGGACGAACGTAGTTCGAAATCCAGTTCATACGCGGTTGCCCATTTTTGCCTCGTCACCAGTTAATCCCGGGCAACGCGAAATGCAATCTTGGGCACGCCAACGTGGCATCGCGCCTACTTGCCCCTCGCTCCGCGCTTCTCTATGCCTCACTGGGATATTCGGGAGGCCGCCACCCATGCTCAAGAAGAAGTTCGACAAAACCAATCTGCCAAGCCGCCATGTGACCGAGGGTCCCGCGCGCGCGCCACATCGGTCGTATTACTACGCGATGGGTATCAGCGAGGAAGAGATCGCACAGCCCTTCATTGGCGTCGCCACCTGCTGGAACGAGGCCGCACCGTGCAACATCGCGCTTAATCGGCAGGCGCAGGCGGTGAAGATGGGCGTCAAGGAAGGCTTTGGCACGCCGCGCGAGTTCACCACAATCACGGTGACGGACGGTATTGCGATGGGGCATGAGGGGATGCGGTCCTCGCTTGCGTCGCGCGAGGCCATCGCGGACACGGTGGAACTGACAATGCGTGGGCATTGCTATGATGCCATCGTGGGTCTTGCCGGCTGTGACAAGAGCCTGCCGGGGATGATGATGGCGATGGTGCGCCTGAATGTGCCGTCGGTTTTCATCTATGGTGGCTCGATCATGCCGGGCCGGTTCGAGGGCCGTGACGTGACGGTTCAGGATGTTTTTGAGGCCGTGGGCCGCCATCAGGCGGGCCAGAACTCGGACGAGGAATTGCGCGCCTTGGAAAAGGTCGCTTGTCCATCGGCGGGGGCCTGTGGCGGGCAGTTCACGGCGAACACGATGGCTTGCGTGTCCGAAGCGATGGGATTGGCGCTTTTGAACTCGTCCGGTGCGCCCGCGCCTTATGAGAGCCGCGACCAGTATGCGACGGCTTCCGGGCTGGCCGTGATGAACCTGCTCGAAAAGAACATTCGTGCCCGCGATGTCGTCACCCTTAAGTCGCTGGAAAATGCTGCGCGCGTCGTTGCCTGCACTGGCGGGTCGACCAATGCCGGTCTGCATCTGCCAGCGATCGCGCATGAGGCGGGGATCGATTTCGATCTGGACGATGTTTGCGACATTTTCCGCGATACGCCGTACTTCGTCGATCTGAAACCGGGTGGTCAGTTTGTGGCGAAGGACCTTTATGAAGTGGGCGGCGTTCCGGTCGTGATGAAGGAACTTCGCAAGGCGGGTCTGATCCACGAAGACTGCATGACCGCGAGCGGCGAGACCATGGGTGAGGCACTCGACAAGATCGAGGGTTGGGCCGACGGGCGCGTGATCTATCCGATTGAAAAGCCGATCACGAAGACGGGTGGCGTCGTGGGCCTGAAGGGCAACCTTGCGCCCGAAGGGGCCATCGTGAAGGTGGCTGGTATGTCGGAAGAGGAGCAGGTCTTTACCGGTCCCGCGCGTGTCTTCGAATGCGAGGAGGACGCGTTCGAGGCCGTCAAGGCGCGCACGTATAAGGAAGGCGAAGTTATCGTCATTCGGAACGAGGGCCCGGCGAGTGGTCCCGGCATGCGCGAGATGCTGGCGACGACGGCGGCGTTGTCGGGTCAGGGCATGGGCAAGAAGGTGGCGCTGATCACCGATGGCAGGTTCTCGGGCGCGACTCGTGGGTTCTGTGTGGGCCACGTTGGACCCGAGAGCGCGCGGGGCGGGCCGATTGGTAAGCTGCGCGATGGCGACATGATCACGATCAACGCCATCGAGGGAACGATCAGCGTGGACGTTTCGGACGAGGAGCTGGACGAGCGTGTCTATACGCCTCGGGAGACGATCTATAGCTCGGGCGCGCTTTGGAAATACGCGCAGCTTGTTGGCTCGACCCGGCTGGGGGCCGTGACACATCCGGGCGCGAAAGAGGAAAAGCACATTTATGCGGACCTTTAGGGCGAGCATTCTTCTGCTCGCCTTGGCGGGCTGCGGGTCCGTTTCGTTCTTTGGCGGGGAAGGCGCCGCGCCGGAAAAGATCGCGCTCGCGGATGGTACCGTTGTGGAAGGCGCGCCCGGCTGGTGCGTGGATACGGCCACAACACGGACCGGTGGCGATCCGGCTGTTGTGGTGCTGGGAAGTTGCGCGGCATTGAATGACGGCGAGGGTCCTGCGCCGGACGTGCAGGGCATTCTCACGGTTTCGGTCGAAGAAACTGCGGGCGCTGCGCCAAGCAGCGAAACCATCGAGGCCTTCTTCGACACAGATGCCGGGCGCAGTGTACTGGCGCGCGACGGGCAAGCGGAGAGCATCAGCATTCTGGAGAAGAAGCGCGAAGATGATCTTCTGTTTCTCAGATGCGCGGACGCCAGCACGCCCCCCGGCACGGACGACGACATCTGGCGGGCCCTCTTCGTGATGGAGGGGCGGTTCGTCTCGGTTTCGCTTTATGGGCTGGAAGACCAGCCAATCGAGCCTGACCTGGGCCTTGATGTGGTCTCGGTGCAGGTCGAAGCGCTCCGCGCGGCCAATCAAGGTTAATCCCCGATTAAAATATTTGGCCTATCTGCGCGCAGGGACGTTGCCTGCGGATGCTGCACATGACTATTATCGCTGACACTGAGACACGGGCGGAAACCTTGTTCGGGCTGCTAGACAAAGGGACCCTTCGCAGGTGGGATCGCGCGGCGCGCGCGGTAGAAACGCTCGAGGCGTCGCGTCTCAAGCTGCTCCGCCAACGCGCCCGGTCGCTGAGCCGCCGTGTCGACAAGGTTCTGCACGTTGCGGAAGGCCGTTTGGCCCTGCCGCTTGCCGGTCACGCCGCCATTCGTCGCCCGATGCATTCGGACTGGGCGTGGCGTCCGGAACTTTGGCAGGGGCCGGTCAAGCCCGCCGGACTTGCGTTGGTCGAAAACAAAACGCCCATCGGGCGTCAGGCGAAGATCTTCCACGACTGCGGTCTGAGCGAGCTTTCCGTTCGGCAACTTCGCAACACCAAGGCCGAAGACATCGCAGCCTATGGATTGCGGCTGGACGTCTTTCAGTTCGATGGTTCGTTTTTGAGCCTTGTTCTGGACATACCGCCCGAGGGCGTGGAAGGGCTGTCGCGCCGCCATGTTATCCGACTGGAAATCCGTGTTGAAACGGAGAAGCCGCTGGAGATTTTCGGGCGCATGAACGTACGCCACGGCCCCAATGTCGAGCAATTGGTGCGCGAGTTCGACGGTTCGAGCGGTGAGTTCGCTATCGAGTTCGACATGGCGGCGACGCGCCTGAACGAGGCGCGTGTCGAGCGCGCCTGGCTGGACCTGATCTTCGAAGGTCCCGAAATGAATGCTATCATCCTGCGGGACGTGACTTTAAGCAGGCGTCCGCGCGCCGAATTCTAGGAGAATATCGCTGGCACAGATGACGCTGACACGAATGCGCTTGGCAGAGGGGGTCTGGGAAGGGCTTCTTTCGGCGCGCTCGAACGTTGTGCCGCGTCTTCTCGTGCGTCACCAGGACGAGCTTGTTGGCGAGCCGGAAACCCTGGAAGCCGAGACCTCGACCGAGGATGGGCCTCGGTGGCTCGTGCGCTTCAAGCTGCCTGTTGATCGACTGTCGGACGGTGTTCAGACGTTTGTGATCGAAGATGCCGAGACGGGCGATGCGTTGGCCCATGAAACCATCTTTGCCGGTGAAGTCGTCGATGAAGACATCCGCGCCGAGGTGGCACTCTTGCGAGCTGAATTGGATTTGCTGAAACGCGCCTTTCGGCGGCATTGCTCGGAAAGCTGACGCTAACGCCTGAGGTGCTGACGTTCTGCGTTAGAGGCTATGCGGCCTGTGCTTTAGACGAAATTCACGCTGCTCATCTGGCCGCGTTCGCGTGCCATGATCCGTAGGGTTTCGAAACTTGCACGCAAGATCAGCTCTTGGCTGATCAAATGCGCCAAACTTTCCAACTTGGTCTTTTGCTCTTTTGTCCATGCGCGCGGTTGCGTGTCAAAAGCCGCAAGCGCCCCCACGGGCTCTGTATCGGGCCCATAGACGGGACAGGCCAAAACGGCTTTCATCGACAGCAGCCGGTACTCGGGCGCGTCCGGATGGTCTGCGCTTAGACTGGACACGACTTGGCTGGCATTGCTGGCGCGCACAAGCGATGCAATTGATCTGTCCAGCGGATAAGAACTGCTTAGCGAGGCCGGGTCTGATGCGACCCGAACCACACCGGCCACTTCGGCATCGTCGAAGATAATCAGCGCAGCGTTGGACACGTCGAAAAGCTCGGACGTTGTCTTGACGACCGTCTTGGCGCCCCTGAGAGGCGGTCCGTCAATCAGTCCCAGTTCCCGAACGCCGAACTGGTCGCCGACCTTATGTTTCTCAAGTCCCAAATTCGACCCCATGAGCGAATGGTCACAAATTAATCAATCCGCCCTGCAACTAGCACGTCTGAAGATGGCAAAAAACGGAGAATACCAGAGGCCATCAAAAATGTGACACGTTGAAGTCCCGTCAAGTTACGGATGAGACATCTGTTACTGTTCTTTCAAGATGAAGCGCTTGTCGCAGTACCCGCATTCGACCCACCCTTGGGATTCGTCGATCAGAAGCCATACCCGTGGATGCCCCAGAGCCCCTTCACCGCCATCGCATGCGACGCGCTTAGTCGTGACGACCTCTGTCTCGGGCGGGGGCATTTTTGCGGTGTTTGACATGGCAACTGTCCTTTGCGCTACGTTCTTGTCTATAAAAGCGCATTTCGCGCTAGGGAAGGCGTAATCAAGCGGGCTGAAGCATCCTTCCCAGCGGGCGTCCGGCCAGAATGTGCATGTGAAAATGGGGTACTTCCTGAACGCCATCTTCGCCCGCGTTTGAAATTATTCGATAGCCATTGCCATTGTCCGGCGAAACACCGAGCTTGGTACAGATTTCGCCAAATACCCGCCAAAAGTCGATAATTTCGGCGTCACTGGCGGAGAGGGCAAAATCGTCAGCCGTAACATATGAGCCTTTTGGTATCACGAGAACGTGATCGGGCGCCTGTGGGTGAATGTCCTTGAACGCCAACGTGTGGTCAGTTTCCTTGACCGTATTGTTGGGAATCTCGCCCCGCAAAATCTTGGCGAAGATGTTCTGATCGTCATAGGCGTAGGCCATGGTGCTCCTCAATCCAGGAATAGATATTCAGTCGACGCGATATCCTGCGCCTGTTTCGGTTCGATGCCGAGGAATTCGGAAAGTGGTCCGGCATTTTCTTTAGGGGTCGCTTTTTCCCGGATGCGATAGAACTCGGGGAAATTCTGGTCGCGGATCAATTCGCTTTCACGGAAGACATCGTTGCGAATGGTTGGCAGCAACGTTTTGAAGGTTTCGGGCGACGTGCGTTCTCCTGCCAAGCCGACCCGCCTCGCGTGCCCTTCAAGGTATTCGTCCGTGTATTGACATTCGATTTCCAAAAGTCGCGTTTCACTGCGGTCTGAATAGAAATCGCGGAAGAGTTCCAGGTTTGACGGGTCGAGGCAGATCAACAAGCGGTCCGTGTCGTAGTAATCGAATAGCATGCGCATCATGGCCCGGCGGTGGCGGGTTCGTTTAGCAAGCGTTGCCTGAATGCCGCCGAGGTCGGGCAGGGTCGTCTCTTCTTCGTCGAAGAGGTATTCGATGGTTGGCAGGTTCGAGATCGAACCAACGCGGTCCAGCAATCGCTTT
>JAAUYH010004514.1_pt1 | contig 19001 bp, 11 predicted proteins | sample 7278061 | NCBI WGS metagenome assembly JAAUYH01 (sample SAMN14350203, study PRJNA611818) | marine sediment metagenome | isolation source: surface marine sediment (0.6m) | place: French Polynesia: Moorea | collected 2018-08 | reverse complement strand
GCATGTGATTTTAGTGCTGCTCGAGCTGCGAAATAATCAAGAATCAAGCAATAGATATTCAATGTTCCATCAAAGAATTCAACGTCATGCATCGGAATACAACAAATGGGGTATCGCACAGCATTAATGCCACCTTTCAAGTTCTTTGATTCACCGTCCAATGATCCAACTTTCGGGTAGAATACAATACTATCGGCTCCGTTAATCCTCTCTTTTTTGAACTGATTTACAAGCAAATTACACGAAGCGGTCGGCGTACTCCCAAGCCTATACCTATTTCCAAAATGAGCCTATTACGAAACCCAGTTGCATTCGTGATGTCGCAGAACTCTGATGCAAAACTTTTTCGAACACAAGCAATAGTAAGAGCATGATGTGATTTGGTCAACCGACCACGCAACTGCTGCAGCGAAAACTTGTTGTTCATGACCGATTTCAACCCACTGCTTGGATGAGGAAATATCGGCCCTTGCCAAATTCAAGTTCCAATAGTCTTCGCTCCACTCCTCGTACGTCAGTGAGCATTGTAGATGGCATTACCTCTTAGTTTGTTCTTGCAGATAAATGATCTGTGCAGAACTCAATAAGGAAATGTCTTAGACGGGACATGCTGGACTCATCAAATCTATCTTCTGACCTTCAGTTGCACAGCAATATTCGCAAGAAAGCTTGTTCGACATTTTCGTTACCTGGGACCACATTTTGTGTCTTGTTCATAGCTGCGGATCGTAATGCTTCGTATTGTCGACCAGATTCAGGATTGGTAACTAACGTTAAGTCGTACTTGACAAGCAGTCGAAACCCGCACTTGCTCGACTTGGCAGTATTATCAGGAATTTTCCTGCCAAACAAACCCTGTGCATTCTTGGAATGCCGAATTCGAATGTCTCATATCGTATTCATTGTGTTTGCAACAGTTGCACTGCAAACTTGTTTGTTTGTTGTGAGATGAATAGCACTAGGCTTCTGAGGCACATCTTGTACGTAGAGAGTCTGCTTGAGGTATAGCTGCCAGAGAAAGGCACGCTTCATCTTCAGTTTGTCAAGGTGAGGTGTATTGAGGTTCATTGAGACGAGAACCGGGCACATATTGCTCCTCATCGCTGTCGAGTAACCAGACATGTGCGGAGTTTGAAGTGGTCATTGTCCCTGGTAGCTTGTCCGTTTCAAATTTTGCCGTGAATGGTCTTGCAAAGTGTTGTACTCGCCGTTGGTGTCTCATCGTCGGTGACTCCGCCACTAGCTCGATTCATCAGGACTCGCTTGCGTGGACAAGTTTCTATTGAGAAAATAGGTGAAAACTGATTGGAATCTGTCATAGCATAGAAGTGATGTTTATTTGAGGATCCCTTCCAAACAGAGCATTCTAATAAGACAGTACAGCAATGCTATTTTTTGTATAATCCCAAATTTCAGAAATTTCGCACCGTTAAGAGTCTGCCCTCATATCTCCCTCTAGACCATTAGACAAACGAGATATCAGCTGTATACTTGAGAAGATACAAAGCTCTTGTGCGCCATTTGATGCCTTCGGGACGCTTCGCGCCCCTCGGGCATCAATTAGCGCACTCGAGCTTCGTATCTTCGCTCGACTCCAGCTGATATCCCATACTTATCTGAATGATGCAACCGCGGTCGTCGCTATCACTGAGTGACACATTGAAATTTAATCTGGTTAGTATTACAGGTCATCAGTGAATGACTTCAAAGGAACCTTGCCAATAAGCCATCCCATTGCCCCAAGAAATATTTCAAAGGCTATGCAAGAAGTCGGAAAGATGATAATAAGGCAGATTACACATTATCTCTCCAATAGTACTGTTGGCTACGGCTATTCTGTAGTCGAGAAGTGGTGACTGTCCATTTGTGTTCTGCGTAGGAGTTCATGAGATGCCGGCAGATTGATATACACTTTCTAGACTCACCTTGTCAAAATTATAGATCAAGAATTAGGTTCCTTCGTTTCGAACGCAGGCGCTTACTATTTTAATTGCAATATGCTTCTTGGACGAATTATGAAAAACATTTTCGATGATCAATTAATGTAGATGAATTTGGAAATATTACTTTTGAAAAATAATGTATATAATTTTGCTTGAGTTCCGATCAGATTAAAAGTAACATTCATTACTTCTTTGAGGCGAAATTGAAAGAAAGAGTAAATTAAGTAATATTGATCGACAGAAGTACATTATTTGTAATCGAAGATCCATACAATAAATTAGTCATTTTATAGAGGTGTACTGTGCAACAAATTAATGTAATTGATTATTCAGCTATTTTATTATTCCTGGATTCAAAAAGACTTGTTTTACTAAAAACAGTTATGTTGCAGTAATTTAAGATTGATTGCGAGCGTAGGTCATAGCTTGTCACGAGTTTTTAAGCAGAAAATTCTGTACTGTACCGTGCACAGAGATGTGCAATATACTATTTAATATTTATTCTCCCAACAGGAAATTAAGAAAGTCATGAAATTGTAACACCATTGCAGAGGCAAGTTATTTTCAATGCGGACGGTGAATGAAAAAATTCACAATAACACCGAATTAGAATTCATTTTAAGATCTAAATCTTCCATGTTCCATAGTCTACAGTTGATTTCAAAGAAATTAACTCTTCAAAGTTAACTGGCAATATTCTTCTTTCTATTTGTTGATTCCCTGCAATAATGTACTCTGTATAAGTTACTCTGTCTAGAGTGAATAAGTAATCTGGCTGCACACCTTGAAAAGAGTAAATAACTTCTTCAACTCGGGGAATTAAGTAAGTCACTCTCTGAGATAACTGAAGTTAATAGGGATATATTTTAACATATGCACAGTCCGTACAGTACTCGATTAGATTATTATTGTACTTAAGAGGATATTTATTGCAGCTGTATGGGTGTACCGTACAGCAGGTGTATCTGTATTAGTTTTATGAACTTTATTCGTTTGTCTACTAAATCGCAATCAGACTGCGAATTGAGATCGAAATGATTATTTCTGTTCACTTTCCGAGATACCACATATAGAAACTAAAGTGGTGACCACCCAATGAAGTTTCTATTACCATCTCGTTCCTAGAACTACCGAGCAGTCTTTGAGATGATTCGAGTGCAGTGATATGAAGTGCAAGTTGCTACTGTACCGTACTACCGAATGCAGTGGAATTTAAGGCGCGTGTCAGTTATAGGTACTAGCATTTTTGTACCTGAAACTGACTTGTTAATTGATCTCGAGATTGTTTCGTACGTGGCATCTCCATACCGAGTAGTGTCATTGGTCACATTTAGAGAATCCTGAAATATGGTGTTGAGTAAAATATGTGATCCGCGATTCGAAGTCTACGGCTACCAATGCTGTATCTCCTTGAAAGTCGAAACAATACATGGCATTGAAATCGAGTGGATCGCTGTTGTGTTTCGAAAATTCGTAGAATAGTAGTTTCGACGGTATCAGAATCATGAATTTGTAGTCATCTGCTCCGTCAACGACTTACGAGGCCAATGGCAGTTAAGAGCTGGTGCAGCATAAACTATCTGGGTAACACTTCCCCCTAAATCTATCGGTACTCCCAGCCAAACCTATCGCTGGTCTTACCTGATTGGGAGACAGATTGTTGAGACTGTTGCACCGAATTGAAATCTGGTTGATACATGAGGAGAGCAGTAACGTACCAGTGTTTTCTTTACTTATTTCGCTCGAAGAGTATATTGAGTGAATGACAATTGAAACAGTTCGTTGTGCTGCAACACATTGATCTAGGTGGCCGTGTATCCACCATCGACCGTATATATACCTCCGGTTATAAAAGACGCCTCGTCTGAAGAGAGGAAACTGACAAGGTTAGCAACCTCTTCTGACTGTCCAAGCCTACGCATAGGGATGGTAGTTTCAATGACCTGTCGAATTCCTTGGTCACCCAACAAGTCGGCGAGTTGCTGAATTAAACGCGTCTGAACCATGCCCGGACAAACTGCGTTCACTCGAATGTTTGCCGGTGCAAGTTCAAGCGCTGCAGCCTTCGTCATTCCCACAACCGCATGCTTGCTGGCTACATACGCAAGTGCTTTTGGGATTGGTCGCAGACCACCGGTGGATGAATTGTTCACGATGGCTCCACCGCCGCGTCGCTTCATCGCCTTCGCGGCGTATTCCATACCTAGCCAAACGCCTTTCACGTTCACGTTCATGACTCTGTCAAACGCATCCCCTGGTAATTCCTCTGGCGATGTAGGTGTGCCACTGATGCCAGCATTGTTGAACAGTATGTCAACGCCGCCATATTTCTCTTCTGTTGCCCGAACAAACGCTGCAACTTCCTCTTCCTTCCCAACGTCTGCTTCAAATGCAAACGCCTTGCCACCCTCCTTTTCGATCTCAGATACGGTCTCTTGCAGCTCGGGCGTCGGTAGGTCAACAATGCATGCGGCAGCTCCCTGCTCCGCGAACAGTTGCGCCGTCGCCTTTCCTATGCCACGCGCACCGCCTGTCACAATCGCAATCTTGCCTGCTAAACGAGTCATGTTGTTTGTAGTTCTGATGAACGTTGAGTGGCGTTCATCGAGTGAATGGGGCGCTACTTAAATGTCACTGAGTTCAGCAATGAGACATCCACACGAATTCGATAGGTGGCCATTTGAAGTATTTGCGCTCGGATTGGTCCGATTAGAAATGAGCAGGCCGTAGTTTCCAAAGAAGATATGTCGTACAACTATATCTGAAGAGTCATCAGACATCGAGTTGTAACTGTAGAGTTCTGTTCAAGTTCTGATGAAAACATGAGGTTTCGAGAATGGAAATAACGATTTTTAAACACGTCATGCAAAATGTAATGCGAAATTTTCTCCATACCAGTGCCGTTGAATTCCTCTAGGGTTTATCTAACGCAATTCAACGGTTTCCAACTCACGAGAGAAATTGGAGAAAAACTCTTCCTATTTCTTAAATTGCGGATTTAGCAGACCGATTTAGTCATTCCTACTCGGACAATCCCGCTATCACTAGAGATCTTACAGGGTATTCGCGTCGATTGACATCATTCGGATCATTGGAAAACATGATGTCCATGTACTATCTCCATGTGTAAGTCTTGTATTCGCTAGATGTGGAAACATCTGATGAAACAGTAGTTTTGATTGGCTTTTCCAGCTGCCGAGCCAAAAAGATGAAACCTAATATAATATAATATTCGGCTGGTCTAAATTTATACAGGTAGGCTTTTTGGACCCTTGCTTCCTCCTGTTCAAGCTCTCTCATTCATTTTTCATTTTCTCATCTACCTAAGTACTGAAACTCCCATAATATTCCACGGCTTTTACGTAACTAGCTATACGGGTGTTTCATAAATAACTAGATTCGTGGTATTAATTACTCAGGAACCTTTTTGTTCTTTCCCATAACTAAAAATTCGTTACTGCTTCATTCCGTGTCCCTATTGCTCAGGAAATTATCGACTGTCGTACAGATTTTTACAATTCTCTTGGAATTGCCTCAGTATGTGGGACACCTTCATAAAAATGCTAGTAATGGGTGTACTGTACGTATCTCGAGAGACAACCAAACTAAACATTTAATACCTAGATTACCGCTGAACAGTAAATTAGTGGTAAATTCAGTGCAATAGGGCACTCTCACATGACGTCCGTTTGGATTCCAAAACTATTAACGTTTTGGCGAAGGAATGAGCCAGTTCTATAGAAAGTGGAAAAACTGTAACCGCCGTGTAGGATCTTACACTTGGCAGAACTTAGTGATATGGTCAATCCTTCGCCTGTGGCACATGTAAGATGCTTATAGTCCATTTTTGCATTTTTATGGAGGGTTCCCACATACTGTAGCTGTACCCTATTTCAATGGGCCGCATATAGTCTGTTCAAATTTACCACAATATTTATAACAGCAATCTTCAACTAAATGAAGATTCCATGTTCCTGAAATTCCCAGTAAAACTGAAATCATTTTTGCAAGATCTAATTTCCATGATCAATTAATAAACCCAGTAATTGTCGATTTGTACACAAATAATTCGCAACGAAACTGTGTCCCAGCTTTTGATGTGCTTGTTGGCTGGCTAGTGTGTCTTATTAGCCATGCCACATAAATACGAGTCAGAGGCTGAGTTCAAGCGGTTTCATAGATTCATCAATATCGACCTTAATACCTCTCTCTAAACTACCTTATTTGATACTGTTATCCTCGCTCTCAAAATTTTTTAGAAAATCGGAATAACAATACTGGTAGTTAAATATGAGTCAATCTTAGTTGTTTCTATCCATCAGCTGATTGAGTTTGAAAAATATCTTGGTAATTCAAATTAGCTACATAATTGTTTTATCATTAAAAAGTCGTTACTAAGTACAATTACTCGATGGAACTAATACTAAAAGTTTATTCTTCAAGAGATGTAGCCCAATCTAAATTTATGTTAACTGCGTGGTGCTTATTTTTGAATTTATCAGTTGTAATAACTATGAAAAAAATATAAGTAACTGCCCCAAGTATATTGACGAAATCTGCAGTTGAAGTTTCCAACTGTTTATAATCAACCGTCTGTTTCTGGCTAAAGAAACAGTACTTTGAAGTTCCAATTGTCAAAGAGACCAGCTGACTAATTTCTCGTGCATTTTCGGGACTACAAATTTCAATATTTTTAACGGTCCAAATACTGAATACACCTCTTTTTCACATTTAAATCATATAAAAATGTTCGAGAAATTTGCTTGCATCTCAGCGAGTTGCAAATATAAATTCATTGCATGCACTTGTACTATGAAGAACATAAAAATCTTCAAACAAGTATATTGAAAAACGGTGGAAAGTCCACAACAGTGTATACTACAATTGATCGTTCAAGAAAACCTCTGTTAACAGATGCTGAGAAAGAAATAGAAATAAAGAAAATTCAGGATTCTCGATTTCAGCTAGGTGAATCATTTGAGTTGCCTGCCGTAAGAAGCCTGGTTGAAAGCATAAATGATAAGAAAAGTACAATTCATGGTTTGTTTGATGATGTTCTTTGCTCGGAAGCAGTTGACGCAAAAATTATTGATGAGGAAAAAGATGAAACGGCTTCAAAATGCAGAAACATGTTTCTGGAGCTCGAATCTACCGGGAAAGGTTTTCAGATTAATGACTATGGAGACTTTTTCAGTATGAAATTCGCAGTAAAAAGCGAAGATGTGTCTTCGGCAAATAAATACGATGACAATCCAAAAGGCTATTTAATCTGTCACGGAATTGGTCAAGACTACTTTCGTCTCTTTTATCGAGCAAGATTTATAGCCAACAATGCACAAGAAAAGAAAAAACTTTACGAACAGTATTACTTGAAGTTTGTGAACGTGTTATATAATTTTGGTCTTTTCGACGGAAACATTCAAGATTGCAGAAAAAAGTACTTTTTCCAAAGAAATCCTTGGATACAGCCCGATGAAGCAAGTGTTACTTTAAGTAGCTCCGCTGGAGCAGGGTATACTTTCACAGAATTATGTGCTGGACTGCTCATCAAGGCATTCCAGGCTGATATTTTAAGAGTTCAATTTCCAAGATATAAATTCCCCGTTGAAGCGTTCATGTTGAGCAATGAGTACACTCTGTCGAGATTGAGGTCTTCAGAGTTTTCTCTTCAACATTTGACGATAGTTGCTCATTCTGGTGGTTGTGATTTCATAACTTCTGCATTACTTAACAGCCGTAAACGTTCTAATGTGAGCTCAAAAAAGGTTCCAATTTCCGTGCTGTTCTTCTCAGCTTGTCAATCCGGTGGCGATGTGTTGTTTGGTTTACATGAATACTACAATGTCGAGGCTTTCAAGAAAGAATTCGAGAAATCGATAATGAGAAATATGGAAATAATTTCAAATCAATTAGGATTGCCAAAATTAGAATTCCTCAACTTTCGGCATTGGTTGAAAATCATGAAAGAAGCTGAAAAGATTGACGAGACAACTGTTTCGGCTTTATATGGAGAATACATACAAACAAAAGAACACATCAACTATCTCTACGATTCGGAAATAAAAGATCGTGAAAGAAATTTGGAAATAGAAATCCGCGATGATTATATGACTGTCACTCCAACAAAGATGAATGAGCTCTTGAAGAATGTTTTTCCAAATTCAAAACTACTGTTTGCACCCCTACCACAGCAAATGTCCATGTTTGCAAAGTTTAGAAGCTTCATTACAGGGCATAGTGTGTATAGAAACGGTTCGCGAAAATCTGATGAGGCTGAAAATTTGCCCAGAGCATTCACAGTCTCGAGGTTTGGGAGAAATCATTTCAAAAGCATTCTTGAAGAAACTAATGGACGTGGGTACTGCTTTTGGGGATCTCATGAAACATTAGTTTCTTCGGTTCCACATGCTGTATGTGATATGTACGGAGCTCCCGGCAACGATCTAGAATTCATAAATTACATGGAAAACGCCCATTTTCTTGAATTTGGGAAGCACTTTTTTCTCGTCTCCGGAGCAAATCACAACGGGCCTTTCACTTCCAATTCATTTTGGGAATCGTATTTGATGCGGACGCTTCAATAGACTGAAGTATGGATGACTTGTAAGCATAAATTTGAATATGATTGTTTTCTACTCATTTTTAGTTAAATCTTATATAAAACGAAGCGTTGTGGGCTTTTCTTTTTCTCAAACTTCACAAATGGTCTGGTTTAAATTCCAGAATTTGTCAAACTTTGTCAACAAGACCGTACTAAATGGATTCGACCACGGGTAATAAAGCATTTTGTTTAGCAGAATGAAAATTCAGCTTAACGCAATTGTCATTCTCCCGTTGGTCTACGTGATCTAGTTAAAGAAGCTAAGAAAACGAATTGAATCAGCGAAGCAGAAGTTCACACGATTTACCCGTAATCGGTGTAACCAAGGGCTCTGCTGCAAAAAAACTATACTTTCGCATATGCTCCAGCCAAGATACTAGCTCGATAACAATCAAGGCAACATTCCTTCCCTTAACCTACCCTCAGCATCATCTCATTTCGATATTCGGAGCCGAATTCTATGCATCTCCGCCATGATTTAACGACTGGTTCGCATGTAACGACTGTGTACTGTAGCGGGGCGCAAAGATCTAGTTAATTGCTGGGCTGTGCGGATGAAGTGTCCACTCCAGCGGCCACTGTTCAACCTGGTCGTGTACCCTCAAGATTGCAGTTCTACACCCGTGTCTAAGTGTGATCAGGCTGCGCCAAGGGGTAAGTGATAAAAAGAACACCTGAAAACAAGGCATTAGACATTGATTACTACACAGTATGGCTGACCTCGTAGTACGATTAGTTGAACTTGAGAAATCATTGTCTCAGAGACTATTTCCGAGAACCTGATAGTCAGGCAGGTTAAGACACTTTACACTCTTGGAAGAGAAAGCCGGTATTTTTCCTCGGGCTTCTGAAAGAAGTTATCCACTCGCGGCACAGTACGTACAGTATTGTTGGTGCAGTATCAACATTGCCCCGTAGAATTCCTGATCAATGCTACCGCTACAGTAGTCCGCAAGAATCCATTGTTGCGAAGTATATTGTCAGGTGTTTATCACGAGAAACTCATTTACAGTAACGGTAGTCTTACAGTGCTCATCCTCCATTTTCTATTTCTCATTGCCTCAACTTGCCAGTGTTCTCTTCTCACCTCCTTCCATTTCGCAGAGTGATCCCAACTTGCCACATCGGTGTAACATATGACTGAAGACGTGCCTCACAGTATCAGGTAGTGCTGACTGAATCCACTCTCACGCAGCCAGCGATAAGCACGGGTCCCCGCTGTACAAGCGGCACAGAAATTACTGTACTACAGCACTAACGAAGTGCACCCGTTTCTTCCGTACACCGTACATAACGATTCATCGGTCACAAATCGTTTGCCACATATTCCGCACCCAAATTATCCCCGTAATGCTACACATGCCAATCGACATGTACGTGCATCTGCCGATGCCTGCACTCATTGTAAGGCTAGCTCTCGCGACGGAGGGCATCTGAGATGCGCACCTCACGAAAAAAGTTCGCGCGTCGTCCACTCTCTACCCCAGGAGAACACAGAATCTAAACACATTCACTTTACACATATAAACATTGCTACGCACAATTAAGGATTTCACTGAGCGACCTCATGCTCGTGCCGGGCGACATAATGTTGGGCGGCATCAAAAAGTCCTCGATTGTCCCCTCCGTCTCAAAGGCAAGTACCGCGGCGTCCAGCCGCACCTGCAATTGCAGCCGTTCTTCTTCCAGCTCCGCTTTTTTCTTTCTCAGCATTTGTTCTCGTTCTCGGATATCCTTGAGGGCTTGTTTCAATTCCACATGTCTCAAATGCCGTCTCGTGTTAGATCGTTCCGCCGCTTCTCGCTTCTTAATCTTCCTCATCATTGCCTTATCGGCCAACGGATCCGACCCGGATAACGTCGTATCCACATTCGCGCGCGGCAGTAGCGTCGCGGCCAGCCTCGGTGCGACAACCACGCGAGGCGGAGGTGGTGGCGGTGGCAAGGCTTTTGTTGTTGCGGCTGAAGAGCGTAGTGATCCCGGGGGCGTACAACTCGAAACATCAGAAAGTATCGCCGAAACCGGAGAAGATGGCGCAGGTTCAGTCAGGTCAACTGTATCACCGTCCATGAGTGCATCAACGGCGTTTCCGAAATCCGACGCCGCATTTTCCGGCGGCCAGTAGTTCGTATCCATAACTTGGTAACTAGCCGACCAACTTCGATGTTGTGCGCCAACCGGCTTTAATTTGGTCACCCATGCCGACGTGCCAATTCCGCTACCTCCCATAGATAGCGTCATAGCCGGGGCGATGTTCGCGCTCGTAGTTCCCGGAATTGTGGCATTCCTCGGATTCGCCTTCAGCAGGCGCACCCGGTTCTGCACCGCGCCTCTCAGCAACTGCACCGTGAGGGTGTTACTCGTACATCTCGTCGCGTTCTCCACATGATAGCTCTGGCAACTTCGCTCTTGGCCCGCCGCGTACGTGGACAGGGTCATCTTCCCGGAGAAAGTGCCGAACATATGATCCGAGTTACGCCGATAAAACCGAAAATCAAGGCTGTGCGCGGCGGGCTGGAGTGCCAACGAGCATTGGCATAGGGACGCTTGTGTGGTGTTGCAAGCGGGACACGGGCGGGTTTCTGTTATCGTACAACTGGTGAGTAACGCATCCACCAGGCGCGCCACGTCGGCGCGACTATCTGCCTGGAACACGCGACGAAACCTGGTCGCGTCGAACCTGAGATATGTGGCGGTGCGTTTCGTGGGGCCGTCGACCTTGGTGTGCATGACCTCGATCGAGTTCTCGTCCATCTCGGTGATGTACAGCACCTCGCCGGTGTTGTCGTCGCGCACGAAGCGGACGAAATGCATCGCACTGCCATCGTCGCAGGCGTCATCACTCTTGTCCGAGATGAACAGGCCGGCGGCCTTCGATCCGCGATTGCAGGCGGGCATGAGGAGCCACCTGCTCAGCACCTTGGGCTGGTCCAGCCCGGTCACGGTCTTGTTCACAGTGAACACATGCTCGCCACTCAACGTGTGCATGCTCTGCACGGGCTCCATCAACAGGCGCGCCTCCTCGTACGGATCACTGCCCAGCAGGTAGGACCGCACCCACTCGTCGCACGCCATCGAGAAGATGTCTCGCACTTCGGAACGGCCCAGTGTCGGGCTGCCATTCGCCGTCTCCTCAAGCGCTGGCAAGAACCCCATAATTCGCGCGTCGGTACCCGAGGGCAGCTGTTGAAACAAGTTATGTGCAGGGGGCAAGAGCCTAGTAACGCACGCAGGCACTGCTTGGCGGGGAGGCTTCAGTGCGCGGCGAAATTGGTCAATGGGGTCGTCGCGCACGTCACCAAATTAATTTCCAATTCATGCTAATCATTCGCGCGGTGATTGGGCAAAAAAGGTATTCGCTCGGATGCCAGCATATTTTTCACTAACTTTTACGGCGGGACGGCGTCATTGGCTGCGGCGGTCTTGCAAGTACAAGAACTGCGCATTTCTTACAGGATAATGATGCAATTCATCGCTGGGCTGTGGCGCATGCGCCTGGATTGGCTAGCGCGCGCGGACTATACAATACGGAATTCGTGCAGACACTACCGGTGGTCAGCACCAAACGCGCTGTAGTTTACTGACTCAGCTGCTTCACTCATCCATTCTCCGCGTTGGCACGCGCACGCAATTGCGTGTTCTCATCTCGCAGCTCCTGCTCACGTTTCCGCAGCGCCTCCACCTTCCCACGCGCCTTCGTGAGCTTCCTCTGTAATGCCACGACCTCGCGCCGCTTCGCATTCGATCTAGCCGCCGCCTCACGCTTCAGGATCTTCCGCCGTTCCGCACTCGAGTACTGCTCCACCGAGGGCTGCACGTCGGCGCTCGGCGCGATGGCGATCCACCCACGTTTCTGTGGGAGCGGACCCGCGGGCACCTGAGCCGCATGCATAGCTGGCGCATGATAGCCGAGCATGGTCGGCGGTACCACCGGCGCTCCATAGACTGTTCGAGGCATTGATGGTACCGGGTGAGGCGGTCGAATCAAGCTGATTGGCGCTGTTGCCGTGCTTGGCTGCGGCGACGAGGCCAAAATTGGCACGGATCCGTCCGGTACTGTAACGATTGGCATTACGCTCACTTTCGCATTGCCCTCATCTGCAATATCTTTCAGCCCATTCGCTGTCAAGACACTCGCGTTGCATGCCTCACTCTCTGCGTTCTCAAGTTTCATGGATACGCCAGTCCCTGGCGATGAGATATCTTCGCCTGCACCGCTCGCCGTGCCATTCTCTGTCGAGCACTCCATCTTTATCGACGGCACCTCTGCATCAGCGAGCTTCGGTTCAGTTCCTTTCTCCTCAACATCATCGGTGTTGAGGAACAGGTCGACCATCGCCTCCTTCTCCGCCGCCGGCATTTCGAGCATCATCGGGTTCGGTTTTCCTTGGCCAAGGCAATACTGTGCCGCCCAAAAGCGTAATCGTTCGGTACAACCAACCTCGCCGCCGCCCCTCGTTCTCAACTCGGTTGTGATTGTACTGGTTTGAAGTATTCGACCAAAATGGAACGTGATCGTTCGTCCAACGCCGCGGAAGTCGCCAAGCAGTGGCAACGCGTTTGGCGCTGTATAAGCGAAGTCGAGCGGGTGTCTCGCGCGTCGGAACGAAAATCTGCACGCACACGTGCCTTTTTCTTCGCAAACGGCACACGAGGCTCGAGTCTCCTGAAGGACAAGCGATGACATCAAGCAACGACGTACGGTGGCATCGTCAACATAGAAACCGCCCTTCCTGCTTCGGAGATGCTCGCGCAGTTCACCCGAAAATTGACAATAAGCTCGAGTCGATCTTCGCGGCGAGTCATAACTAACAAACTCCACCTCAAAAACTAACCCGTCACTGGCGTCGCCTACGAGCAACGTATCGCCGGTGTCGTCACAGCGTACATAACGCATTAATCTTGGGGGCGCGGCGGTGTCTTCTACCACCACCAAACCCGCGCTTACTCCAGCAACGCTGAATGCGGGTAGCAATAACCAATGTGATGAGATTGCGTCACCCGAGACGCCTTCCGCGCCGCCGTACGACGCGACGGTCGACATGAGCTGCGCGTGCGTCGCCTGCAGGGGCGACAGTAGCATCGACGCGTTGGTGGTGCCATCAGTGGCGAAGAGAAAATCGGAGACCCAGTCGATGAGCGGCATCCGGAACACCGCGCGCCATAGCTGGGAGCCTTGCCGCTGCGGCAGCGGCGCGGCGCCGGACAGAACGATGTCGGCTTTCATGCGAGGTGTGCGAGTTCGTCGGCATCTGCCTCGACACGCTGTCGGCAGGTGCTAGCGGAGAGATATGGGCACGAGTATCAGACGCGGCCACGATGAAGCCCGGCGAGGTGGCACTCAAAAATTAATCCGCTTTGTACCCAAGCCAATGGTTGGGCGATGCGCAGTGCAACGCTTTTCTGGTCGGTGTCTCCATGGCGAAGCCGAGGCGCTTTTGTGACTTGCTAGACACAGCGTGCATCGTGTATGACAACCGGGTGCACGTATTGCAATTCTGTTCGTCCAATCGCCGCCCACTTTGTGACTGTTGGACCCGTTCCTGATACGATCGTGATAATAAAGCTTGCGCGTTCCGTGATAATCCGTGATAATACATGTATGCGTATACATGCCAATCTCGAGGCATTCCGCTGCTGTACCCTGCCCCCTGTACCGCGCGTCTATCATACGCGGTTGAATCATGATCCATCCCTGCACCCGCTTTTCTTCCAAGGATCTACACTTCGTTGCCAAGGTGCGCAGGTCCGTCGTATCTCGATTACGCGCGCGCACGTCATGTCCGAACTGGACTGGGAGTTGAGCGGGAAAATCGAGAAGAGCGGCGCGCAAACACATTACCGACGCGCCATCGCCACCGACGAGGATGGCACGAAGGAGACGTACAACATTGGGGATTGCGCGTACATGAGGGGTGCGCGCGAGGACGAGTGGTGGGTTGGTGTCATCCTAGACTTGTATGAGGACAGCGAAAAGAAGGGCGAGGAACGGCTTCGTGTGATACTGCGTTGGTTTTACGATGAGGTTTACCTCGACCCCAAAACGAAACGTCACATCGGCGTACCCAAGTCATGCCTCGAGAACGAATTGTTCTTTGCAGATGACGTCAGTTACGGCGAGAACAACCTCACCTACTTGCTGGGGAAAGCGTACCTTTACCAGGACAAGGAGGAGTTCCTGAAAAATTTCGAGAAGGATGACTCGTGCTATCTTGTTCGATGCTTTTACTCACCCTTCTTGAAACACAGGCCGAGGTTGCGGCTGCTGGAGACGGGCGAGCTGAAGTTCTTGTTGAACAACCCCACCACCGAGGAAATGTACAACCGCTTCGCAAAAGCGCCCGAGAGTGCGCGGCGAAAGTACTTGGCCAGCAGTAAGATGGAGGAGATTGAGGTGGAGGACGAAGATGAAGAGGAGAGGTACGCGGTGGAGTTGGAGGATGGCGACGCGGCGAAAAGCTTGAAGCAGATGAAGAAGATTCAGCGCGCGTCCAAGTCGGAGGTGGATGAAGAAAAACCACCGGAAAGAAAGAAGAGAGAGGGTCCCAGCATTCTCGAAGTCATGTTTTCCAAGTCACAGCGCCTTCGTAGAGGGTGATGGACTTGTGCATGGTGGTACTGTGCAGTGGTGGCGGTGGTGGTGGACTCAACTTTGGGCTGTGGTAGAATGATACAGCTATACTGTATATGTACGGTAGGTTACGGGTGTAATGTTTGGTTTGTCACTCGGTGTTATGAGGAATCCATGTATGTTTTATGGGTCGCTGTGTAAAGCTTTGGAGAAGGCAGATTTGAGTCGTGACCGTAAGATACGTTTGATGTACGGTACCGTAATTGGATTGCGCGAGCGCGAGGTACTGTACTCGAAAAAGAATGCACCAAGCACAGTATCTGAGAATCGATGTGTAGGGTTACAGCCGCGCAGGATTCCCGGCGTGCGTTCTAGTCGACTCGATGATTCGTGAAGAGCGGTAGTGTGGTAGCTCTTTCTCCTATCACAACAACGCGTCTACTATGCAGTAAGCGAACCATAACTACCAGTGCAAGCTGAGGTCGACGTGGACCTCGCTGCATCGGCATCGATATTACAACGATTCCTATTCGAGGAGATAACAGCATTCTGCAGGATGTCAAGATTACGAGCACCACAAAAAGTGTGCCTGGCTAGAGAACGCGCTGTTGTTCGTACAGTCCAGCAGATTGTTATGCGTTGAACGGTCCATACGATGATTGCCACCGGGGTAAAATGTACAGATTGCTTCGGCAGGAGCCGGAGCAAGCACGCGCATTATTGTACTCCGCCGCGGTGTGGTGTGCGAAAGCCAAGGAAGACTTATGTAACAGTGCACGGCGGCAGTCTCACAGGGCCGAGGTCAACGCAATTTAGGACTTATCTGCACCGGTACGAGTTTGAGCACTGCACACGCCAAGTGAGAGGAAAGAAGGGCTGTGGTTTCGACGTCGCGGAATTGCCGACCCTCTGCCGACCCTACCTCGGTTACACTTGTAAAGATTCACGCTGCATTTTTTGAACGTCACCTGAACGTTTTGGGGTACTGATCCATCATCCAACGGGAGGCGGGATCGAGGCAAGGCCAGGGGTCTCATTGGTGGTTTTGAAGCGTCACATTGTCGCGAAACATACATAGACAATCTTATTCTGCTTCATATGGAAGTATCGACTATTGTTCAAAATGAGCGAAACAGGCCCCTGTTAGCCATGGATTCCGTGAAGATGAAGCGTGTGTTCCGTTTGGTGCGCGAGCAATGGGTGCGATCGTTCCTGCTGGACAACGACCCCGCCGAGGACGTGAAGCTGCTGATGGAGCCCGTGCAGAACATGCACGCGATTTCTGGCGAGCACATCTTCACGGTCCAATTAGAAACTACGGGCCTCGATCAACCGAAGATGGCCAGCCGTTGGCTCATGATGCCCGTGTTGAACCGAGACGGCAAAATTCTCGGTCTGTATGTGTCGGAAAAGAACGAAGGCGAAGTCCCTACGTTGCACGTCGTTCGCTTCATTCGTGATGACGTCACGGGCGAAATGTGCTACATTACGGACATCCCTGAAACAGAGACTGTGGAGGTGATGCACACGCGAGCGGAAGGGCGCTCTCAAACTGTGGCGACTTATTTGCGGTTTGATGCCCAAACGTTTCGACAAATAATAGAGCAGCCTTTCGTGAACGATGTGTCGTTGCTGCAGACGTTATCTACCTGCTGCGTAGTTACAGAACGAAAACTATGCCCCATTTGTATAGCGATCAATGACGGCGTCTGCAAGTGCGACCTTATCATGCAACCGGCAGCACATGCCCTGGATTTTCGATTTTTCCGAGAAAATACCGAGTGTCTGCTCGGTTCGTTCCGCGGCCAGATGGCGCTCTCGACATATCGCAGCGGCCATGAACAGTCCTGCCAACACTATCCCGTACGGAACATCACCACGTTCGAGACGGCCGTCTTCACGGGCGAGCTGTTGCGCAGCGCGGTGCAGCATCGCATCGGAATGATGACGATGAATTTGTCCAACATGAAAATATCTGCGTTTTCCAGCTCACAAATTGTACCATCAAATACATTCACCACTGCGGCTTCGAAGCCATGTAACAATGTGAGTGGGTTTTCCATAGAACTGAGCGCCAATCGGGCATTCCGTCATGCCCGCCCACCACCTGACGTGGATAATCTGAATTGCGCGACTTTTAACGCCGCTGCCGAACTAGCGAATACCATCGACGCGCTTATGGATGGCAATATGTTGAACTCATCGAAGGCTATCGCCAGTGCACCCACTTCCGAGTCGCTGGCAGTTGTGATTCCTGACAACGGCCAACGCTCGTCGAAACCCCCGGTGGCTACGCTGCTGCCGCGGGCGGACTCGGCGGTGCACGAGTTGGGGAGCCCGATGGACAAGGCGATGCTGCGGAAAATCAAAAAGCGCGAGGCGGCGGAACGGTCGAACAACCGACGCCACCTGCGGCGAATCCAACTGAAGCAAGCACTACGTGACGCGCACCTCAAGGTGGGCAGCTTGCGCAAGCGCAAGGACATGCTGGAACAAGAACGCAATCGCTTGAAGACGCAATTGGAGGCCAGCTTTTTCGTCACCGAAAATTACGACGGCCTGAGTAAAGCGCCTGATTTGCTGTCCGACCAGAGCACCGCGCCTCTGTCGCCAAGCAGATCACTAGACGACTTTTTCAATCCATAAACATTAGCTCGTGCTCTGTACAGTCTCGAATACTTGTTTCCCATTAGCTTCGACTTCAGTTCGTGTTCCGCGCGAGCGCGCGAGATGTAACTGCGGTTTCGCGCACAACAACACTTCTTGACTACTCCGCACAACAAGGCATGACACAAAAGGTTTCGCAAGTGAACGGCAAAATCAGACAAACACGGTGGTTTAGCCTGCACCACGCGACGCGTCCTTGTCTTCTTGAACTATAGACAGGCCGCGATAGAAGCCGTTGGGGGAGATGCGCGAGTCCTTTGCGTAGCGCTTGACGAACTTCTTGATTTGGGCGTCGTTGCGGCGCGCCAACCGCCGACAGGGGATCGAGGGCTCCTTCTCGAGGGCCTTGCGCACATCGATGAGGTGGCAGCGGCCACGGCGGCGCAGGCGGGCGTCGGCGAACGCGACGAAGGCGTCGAACAGCTCGCGCTCCTCGTCGGTCTTCAGCCGGGCCATCGACGCGTTGAGGCGGCCCAGCTCGCAGGCGCCCGCGTAGAACGCGGCGCCCAGCCCGGTGGCGATGGCGCCCACGGCGTTGCCGTCCGACGCCGCGCGCAGCAGCCCGTCCACCGCGAAACCGCCCACCAGCGCGGGCGCGGAGTGCAGCACGTCGGCCGCCGCGCTCGGCAGCTTGCGCCGCAGCAGGAAGTCGTACACCACGCTCGACCAGCGCGGCCCGAACACCCCCAGGTACAGCGCCACCACCCACAGGATCGACCCGATGGCCTCCGGCCGCGCGTCGATTAGCGCCCAGCCCGGCGTGCTGAACACCAGGTGCGGCTGCGCGAACACGTCGGGCTGCGGGAACGGCTCGGACATGCTGGCGCGGGGGGTGACCGTGGTGCGTGGGCGCACGCATGTCGCGGCGCGTGGCCGTGCGCGCAGTCCATGTGTGAGACCGATGCAGAAGCAGCAATCGGCACGATGCGATGGCATCGCCTCCATGGTGTAGGGACGCGCCACGCCTGGAGGTGTGACGAATTTAAAGAGTAAATGATAATGTAGGGTACGAATCGTATGTACCTGAGACATGGGAGAATGTGGTCTGTATTTCGCCTCGAAGTTTTTACATTCTGTTCACTCACGGCGCTATGTAGGTACTGTGCCCATTACGCGTCGATAGGCGCGATTCTTTGAGGGGATACCGGGTACTCGATTATGGGCAGTAACTTGCTGTTGGTTCTATGTTCACAGAGATGGGTTATCCAGGAAACGAGGG
>JAAUYH010196709.1_pt1 | contig 19002 bp, 16 predicted proteins | sample 7278061 | NCBI WGS metagenome assembly JAAUYH01 (sample SAMN14350203, study PRJNA611818) | marine sediment metagenome | isolation source: surface marine sediment (0.6m) | place: French Polynesia: Moorea | collected 2018-08 | reverse complement strand
TGACGGTCAAAGTAGCTAAAGAGTTAGGATGAATCATTCCGTAAAGATCGGACACTTTGCGATCGCCATCAGCTAAAATAGGATAGTTAACGGCTGTATTTTGAGTTTCGTTAATATCTTTAATCCAACCTTGATGAGAGTCGACATCATCAACGCTGAGGGCAATAACTTTGACATTTCGTTTGTCAAACTCCGATTTGAGCCGAGCAACCGCGCCCAATTCGGTGGTACAAACTGGAGTATAATCGGCAGGATGAGAAAATAAAATCGCCCAGCTATCGCCAATCCATTCATGGAAAGATATCTCCCCCATACTCGAAGCTTGGGTAAAATCTGGAACTGTATCTCCTAATTGTAAAGACATAAATTTTACCTTCAAAAAATGATTATCACTTCGATCTTATAGCTCGAGAGGTGAAAATATCTCGTTATTTTACGTTTCTAAGATAAAATGAAAAAATTGAAAACAAAAATTAAGTTCACAACCATAAGAACTAAAAATTCTCTCATCAATAGAGAATTTAAAATCAGACAGGAGGAGTACCATCAATGAAAAAATGCGTTCGTTTTATCGCAGCTTTAGCTTTTATTTTGAGTTGCTGGGGATTTGCGCCTCAAGCACAAGCTCTTAATTTAAGCAACATTAGTTTACAATCTGCCTCAGTATTGGGTGCAGAAAGAGTCAATCCAGCCGATGCCAAGCTAAGCACTGAATTCGGTAAAAAAATCGATTTAAACAACACTCACGTTCGCAAACTACGCAAAATACCCGGATTTTATCCCACTTTAGCCGGTAAAATCCTGCAAAATGCACCCTATGAAAAGGTAGAAGATGTTTTAGAAATCCCCGGCTTGAGCGATCGCCAGAAAGAGCTTTTACAAGCTAACCTCGATAAATTTGTTGTTACCCCAACCGCAGCAGTATATAATGACGGCGACGATCGCTATAATCCTGGCGTTTACTAAAAATTTTTCCATAAAATCAAAATAACAATTTTGTAAAATATTCTGAGTTAACCCACTCTGTTTCAGCGTGGGTTTTTATCGCGCATAATATAAATATTTATTACGGAACTGGATAAAATTGAACCAAATACCCCCCCAATTTGATGTTATCGTTGTCGGCTCGGGTGCTGCTGGATTGTACGCCTGTCTCTGTTTGCCAGAACACCTTCAAGTAGGTCTAATCACGAAAGATACCCTAAAAATAGGTGCTAGCGACTGGGCCCAAGGCGGAATTGCCGCAGCGATCGACCCTCGAGATTCCCCCAAGCTGCATTTTGCCGATACTATCAAAGCGGGTGCTGGAATTTGCGACTCGACTGCTGTAGACTTTTTGGTTAAAAATGCTGGCAGCGCGATCGCCTCTCTAGTCAAAATGGGTGTCGCTTTCGATCGCAAAGGGGACAAACTAGCCATGACGCTAGAAGCCGCTCACTCTCGTCCTCGAGTCCTCCACGCAGCAGATACCACCGGGAGGGCGATCGTCAGCACTCTGACAGCTAAAGTATTAGCTCGTCCCAACATTCAAATATTTTCCGAGGCTCTAGCATTATCTTTATGGCTCGATCGCGGTCGCACCTCTTGTCGCGGTATCTCCGTACTTTATCAAAATCAGATCCACTGGATCGGAGCAGGAGCAGTGATTTTAGCGACTGGAGGTGGCGGGCAAGTTTTTGCCCAAACAACCAATCCTCCCGTCAGTACCGGAGATGGGGTAGCATTGGCTTGGCGTGCAGGGGCAATGTTAAGGGATCTCGAATTTTTTCAGTTCCATCCTACTGCTTTGACTAAGATAGGCGCGCCTCGATTTTTAATCAGCGAAGCAGTTAGAGGGGAAGGGGCCCATCTAGTAGACGAAACAGGCGATCGCTTTGCTTTTAAATATCATCCTAAAGGAGAATTAGCCCCCAGGGATGTCGTCAGTCGGGCAATTTTTACCCACTTACAAAAAACAGCCCCAGATCCGAGTAAAGTTAACGTGTATTTAGATTTGCGCCCGATCGCCCCCGATCGCATTCGCTATCGCTTTCCCAACATTATTCAAGTCTGTCAGCAATTCGGCATAGATGTCTTTTCTGAGTTAATTCCCGTCGCACCCGCAGCTCATTATTGGATGGGAGGAGTTGCTGTCGATACTAAAAATCTTACTTCAATTGACCGATTGTACGCGATCGGCGAAACTGCTAGCACTGGAGTTCACGGTGCAAATCGTTTGGCAAGCAATTCTTTGTTAGAATGCATTGTTTTTGCCGCTCAGTTAAGTAAAGTTAAAGTCGAAGCGATCGCCTCGGAAGATTTACCGATAATTAACTATGGTGGCAGTTGGGATGAAGAATTTAAACAAATTCTGATGGTAAGACAGGAATTGCCTTTATTAGTTTGGCGCAGTGCGGGTATTTGTCGTACTGCTTTGGGAATGAATAAAGCGATCGATTTGATTCAATCTTGGCGCAAAGAATTTGCTAATTTTGAAACTGTCAGAATAATATTGAATCAGTCGGGCGATCGTAATCTTAAATTTTCATCTCCCGATGCCGAAAAACAATTACGTCTTTGTAGCGAGACTATCAATTTACTCGATATTGCTTATTTGATTCTTAAAAGTGCAGTTTTTCGCACTGAAAGTAGGGGAGGTCACTATCGTACAGATTATTCACAAACTTCAGCAGATTGGCAAGTTCATACTTTAATCGCAGGAGATTGTTGGCGCAAATCTAATCTAGAAAGTTAAACAATAAATAGCTTGGATTTCAATATAATTTGAAAAGTTAAGTGAGAGGATTTGAAATTGATTCAAAAAAGTTTTTTTGTTGACATACAGCAAGGTCAAAGCTAAAACAAAACTCAATTCAAGGTATTTTAAATTCCTTTTTAATTGTAGATTTTGCAATTAAGTAACCTGTAGAAATCTTCCATCAATTGCGATCGATCTCTAAAATAAGGATTCACACCTAAATGACAATTTTGACTCAAAAAGTAAGCAATTTGAAGATAAATCCCACTTCAAGCAGTTTAAAATATCTCAATAGTCGATCCGATGGCGGTTTAATGTAGATTAAAAATTTTTTTACTCGAGTCGATCCTATTTAGTTTTAATAAACAATTTTTAAGGATCGTTAAAAATTTTCCTCACTAAGTAAACTAATATCTAGGTGTAAATTATTGATTTTTAAAAAGTTAAGATATAAAATTAAGTATTGTATGTTTTATTTATTTGGCTCTAAAAAGCAATTAAGCAGGCTATTACGTTCGGTAATTCACCAATCCCACATTATACGATAGATTGATATGAAAGTCAGGCAAGGTGAACTAATAGGTAAATGTTATAGAATTGTCGATAAATTGGGATCGGGGGGCTTTAGTAAAACCTACTTAGCTGTAGATATTAGGCGTTTTAATCAGCCAGTAGTAGTTAAACAGCTTGAAATCCAACAAGAAAAAATTTTAGAAGTTGCAAAATCCTATTTTAAAAAAGAAGCCGAAGCTTTAAAAAAGCTAGGGGAGGAACACGATCGCATCCCGACCCTGATAGCTTATTTTGAAGAAAACGAAGAGTTTTATTTAGTACAAGAGTTTATTGAAGGTCACGATCTTACCGAAGAACTGCAAATAGACGAATCAGTAGCACAAAAAGAAAATCTAGAAGTAATTAGCGAAGAAAAGCTAATAGAAATATTAATAGAAATCTTAGAAATTTTAGAATTCGTTCATAAAAATAACGTCATACACAGAGATATTAAACCTTCTAATATTCGCCGCAGAAGAAAAGATGAAAAAATAGTATTAATTGATTTTGGGGCCGTTAAGGAAACATCAATTGTTAATACCCAGGGAATGCGAAAACAAGAGCAAACCCTAGCGATCGGAACTAAAGGATATATGGCCCCGGAGCAAACGGCCGGATTTCCTAAACCTTGTAGCGATATTTATGCTGTTGGGATGATAGCAGTCCATTCCCTTACCGGAATGCACCCGTTAAAAATATGTTCTGATTTTCATACTCTAAAACTAGAAACAGTTTGGCACGACTTGGTAGGTGGAGAACAAAAAACAACAAAAAATAAAAACAAGATTAGTGCTTATTTATTGGCAGTTTTAGACAAAATGATCGCCTATGAATACAAAGAACGCTATCAAACAGCATCGGAAGTTATTGAAGACTTAAAACAAATTCAAGAAAACGCAAAAAAATCTCAAATTCAATCGAATTTCTTACCCAATTTAAATAGATTAAATAAAAATAAACAGATTTCCAGCCTAAAACAGGTCGCTATTTTATGCTCAGCAGGACTGGGATTAATCTTAACTGGGGGAATCCTCTTTTTGTATTTATTTCCTATTGCACAAACAAGAGTCAAAATCCAACAGGATGCTTGTAATAAAGTAGAACCAAACGATCGCTTGAGTTGCGGCGAACAATTTCTCCTATCTTCTTTTATCAAACAAAGCAAACAAACAGCCCTATTCAACGCCTATCAAGACAAAGACTATCAATCTGTTTTAAATATTCTGATAGAAGTTTGGCAAAATAGCAAAGACAAAGATCCAGAAACTCTAATTTACATCCAAAATACTTTACTCGAACTGCAAGATCGAGAATATTATACCCTCGCAGTCGTCGTTCCCGCAGGGGAAAGTGAATTCAATACCAAAGAAGGCAAAGATCTTGCCAGAGATGTCTTAAGAGGTGTAGCTCAAGCTCAATTAGAAGTTAATTTAGGTATATTAGATATCTCTGCAATTGAAGATAAACTGACAGACTTAGATCTGCTGCCTCAAAAAGCAATTGATGGCAAAGGATTGAGAATAGTCATTGCTGACGATGGTAGCAGCCCGAAACAATCTAATCAAGTAGCCAGAAAACTAGTTAAAAAAACCGATATCATTGGAGTAGTCGGGCATTATTCCAGTCAATCAACTCTAGCTGCAGTAGACATCTACAACGATCCTGATAATTATTTAAGCAGCAAATACATCCCTTTACCCGTAGTCTCTCCAGGAACTGCAACCGAAGAACTGACATTTAATCCTCGAGAAGTTTTTGCCCGTACCGTTCCTAAAGTAGAATATCATGCCAGCAATATTGTCGATTATGTAATTAAAGATAAAAAGCAAAACAAAGTAGCCGTATTCTATAACAGTAAAAGTGATTTTAGCCGCTCTTTCTTCCAAGAATTTCAACAAGAATTTAGAGAAGAAGATCCGAATGCAATTTTATTGGAATTTGATGGTCTCGACGAACTCGATACCGATGACAAAATTCAAGCTGCTTTAGAAGAGGCCAAAAATCAAGAAATAGAAATTTTAGTAATATTTCCCGATTCTTATATTAGTAATGCGGTCAATAATTCCTTAGAGTTAATTACAGCAAATTCAAAACAAGAAGAACCTTTTTTTATTATTGGAGGATGGACGTTACACAACCCGAAAACGCTCCAATTAGGTAAAGAAGTCTTAGGGCCCTTATTACAAGACAACAAATTCATTCTCTTCGTTCCTTGGCATCGTCTCAAAAGTCCCGATGCAGAATTTCCCTATAGTTCGGAAAAACTTTGGGACTTACCCATCGATACCTCCCCGATCGCTTTAGCTTACGATGCAACTCGTGCCTTTATCTTAGCTTTAGGAGAACGAGAAGATCCGACTAGGGTGAGCGTTCGAGAAATACTCAAAAGTGGTGAATTAATCGGCCAGGGAGCAACAGGAAAACTGGCATTTAATACTAAAAATGGCGATCGCCTTCATCCTTCAGGAGTATTTATACATATAGTTGATTGCGACAATCCTCGCTACAGTATCAACGATTTAGCTTTTGTTCCCCTCGAATTTGAAACTTGTCGTTAAAATTTAAAAATCGCAATCTTTTCAATTTTCATTAATTACATCAAGTTAAAAATGTCCACAGCTAACTTAATCTCCACAAAATCGTTGTTAGCCTGTATTTAGTTAGTGAAAAATTTCACGCTATTACTGAGGTTAAAGCCTTATCTGAAAAGATCGATTCAGTTTATCAAATCTGATTCTCGATCTACGGCTAATCCAACTTTCAAGAAAGATTAAAATGGCTCATCAAAATTATCCCACTAATACTACTACTGCCGAGTTTGAAAAAGCTGCGATCGCTCGTTTTAGAACTCTTGCAACCTACATACCCGACAATTGTAAAGTATTTCGCGAGCCTTGGAACAGATCGACCGTTCTGTGCTTGGATTTTGCCGCTTGTCCCGATCGCCTCGAAACCATTAAAGAGCGATCTAATTTATTAGTAGTTGCAGCTCGAGAATTGAGATTGGCAAATTCAGCAATATTCAAAGTCGGCAACGAAATTCGCGGTTGGAGTGGGGCAATCTCTGCTAAAGAATAGAGTGGAATTTTTGCTAAAATAAGTCAAGCAATAAATTAACCGAAATTGCGGAGTTAGAAGACAAAGAGATGGAAAACTCCAGAAATGGCAATTGCAACACAACTTTCGGAAATTCAGCCACAATCGCGATTGCCAAACATTTAGAAAAAATGCTAGCTCGCGAAACTGGGGTGATTCTAGATCGAGACCCTGAAGAATTGCACCAAATGAGGGTTAGCATGAGGCGTTTGCGATCGGCCATTACTGGCTTTGCTCCCGCGCTTAGTTTACCAAAAACAGCCAGCGATCGCAATGTCGGGAAGATTGCCCGAATTTTAGGCAAATTAAGAGATATCGATGTTTTACAAGCGGAATTACAAGATAAGTATCGGCCCTTATTACCTCAAGCAGAACAAAAAAGTTTAGAGAAAGCGTTAAAAATTTTAGCAAAAAAACGCAAATTAGCTTACCAAGAAGTTACAAGGACTTTTAAGAGAAAAGCTTATCAAGATTTAAAAAAAGATTTAAATAGCTGGTTAGAAAAACCTCAATATCAACAAGTAGGTTATATTGCGATCGAGCGAGTATTACCAGATCTATTATCCCCACAAATTAGTAAATTTTTATTGCATCCAGGTTGGTGGTTAGGAATAAAAGCAGGCCAACAATTTGACTCGGCCGCAGTAGAAACAATTTTAGAACGAGAAGAAGAAATCCTTCACGACTTAAGAAAAGAAGCGAAAAGATCTCGGTATAATATGGAATTATTTACCGATTTTTACGGCGATAGCTATCAAAAATACGTCAAGAAAATTAAGAAAGTTCAAGAAGTTTTAGGGGAAATACAAGACTGTTTTATATTGAAGGAATTTTTCAAAGAATTATTTGGTTCTAACTTTGAAAAGAAATTACCAACTCTCGTAAAATTAATAGCAGAAAAACGCTATCAAAAATGGCTTGAGTGGCTGGAAATACAGCAAGAATTTCTTAAAAGTGAAACTCGTCAAGAATTGCGATCGCTCGTACTACATCCCAGCAAAGAGCTAATCTTAGCTTAAAGGATCGGCTATGGGAGCGATCTAAGATAATCTAAGAATTCAAGTAATTCTCGATCGGTTAAAGAATGTCTAGATCGCTTTCCATAATTTTCCATTAAATACTCTCTACGTCGTTCTTTTGTCCAGCCTAAACGTTTCATTTCAAGATCGATAGCAGCTATGATATCGTCGTATTGAATAAAGTCTTGACCCTCGATTGTTTTCTGCTCGAAAGATACTTTTCTACTCAATCTCTTGGCAATTTTTTCTGCTGCTGCCAAACAAACAGATTCGTTTTCATTGGCTACTAATTGCTTGAGAATATCTATTGATATTTGGGGATGATTTACTATAGCCAAAAGAACTTCTGGGTTACTATCTCGGCTCAATTTTGCGGCGATCGCAGGAGACAAAATATCTTGTTTTGCTAAGAATAAACGAACCTCTTTTGCTCCATCTTCAGCCAATTTTTCTAAAATCGATCTGGGAATGGAAGGATTTTTTAATAAAGCCATTTTGACTGAAATATTTTCATCTTTAACTAATTTTTCGAGAAGATTGTTAGATAGATTTTTCATTTTAGCCAAAGCAATTTTAATCTCTTCATTTTCAGATTCAGCAATGCGATCGCCAAGTTCTGAAGTAAGAGAAGGATTATTTAATAAGGCTATTTTTACTTCTGTTTCATCTTTAGATAATTCTTGTTTAATTGCATCAGAAATAAGCGGATTTAAAGCCACAGCGTGACGGACTTTAATATTATTATGTCCGGCTAAATCATTTAAAATTGCTTCCGAAGTTGTGAGATTTTGAGCGACAGCAGCACAAACAATTTCAGCAGGATCTTTAGCTAACTTTTCGAGAATATTTGACGGTGTTTTGTGATTTCTTGCCACAGCAAGACGCACTTCTACTGTTCGATCTGCTGCCAATTTTTCTAAATAAAATTCATTAATTGTCGAACTAGCAGCAAAACACTGACGAATGTATCTATTTGAGTTATTTAATGCCCAATTTTGAATAAAAGAAGATCGCGGTTGGGATAAAGAAAATATATTAAGATTAAGTTCTTGGCAAAATCGTTCTAAAAATGCCGGATTTTCTTCAAAAATAGGATTTCGCAGCACTAAATCGGGATAGGAATAAAATAATTGTATTAACTCGGTTAGGGGTGTATTCGGGTTTTGGGCTACAGCTCGAGCGATCCTCGGACTTTGATGGTATGCTAATTGTCGCAATCGTTGTTTTGAAGTACGGCGATCGCCTGCTTCTCTTTCTGGGCTAAAATCCATATCTCTAGTAGCTTTCTACTCTACTAAATATAGTATTTATGTTCTTAATTAATTTGAATAGTAAAGCTAAATTAACAATTCACTTCACGGCACTTGGAGGGAGACGGGGAGAAAATGAAGTCAGAAGTTAAAATACAATAATTGTTTCAGTAAGCTTGAAACGAGTGAATAAATCCCAAACTTAAACCCTATTCCCTCTTGCCTATTCCCTATTGCCTTTTGCCTTTATTTAACCAAGTCAATGTAAGATCGTTTTACCGATCGCGAGGCTAATGCTCGATTAATTATGGTATCGAAAACAAAGCAGAAAAGTAATTTTAAGATTGGCAAAATATTAAATCGAGAGCGAATCATATCCTTAACCTCAGTAATTATCGTATTCGTTGCTTGGACGATAATTACCCAACTAAAAATAATCTCGCCCCTATTTTTACCATCTCCGGCCGCAGTTTGGGAGACATTTCTCGATATTTTACAAAACGGATATAAAGGCAACTCCTTGCTCTATCATCTCGGTCAGAGTGCCTATCGTTTGGGCTTGGCGTTGATTTTAGCAGTATTTACCGCCATCCCTTTGGGGATAGTTTCCGGTTTTCTCAAACCAGTTCGGGCCGCGATCGATCCTTTAATCGAATTTTATCGTCCTTTGCCCCCATTAGCCTATTATGCCCTGCTGATTATTTGGCTGGGAATTGAAAACGCCTCTAAAATTGCCCTACTTTATTTAGGAGCATTTGCCCCCTTATATATTGCCGCAGTTTCGGGAGTGCAAAGAATACCCCGCGATCGCATTAACGCATCTTATTCTTTAGGTGCATCAAATTGGCAAATATTTCTTTACGTAATTTTTCCCTCTTGTTTGCCAGATATCTTTACCGGTTTGCGAACGGCGATCGGTTTTACCTATACTACTTTAGTTGCTTCAGAAATGGTAGCCGGGCGATCGGGAATAGGTTGGATGGTGATCGATGCCAGCAATTTCAACCGCAGCGATGTTATTTTTGTAGGTATTATCATCATGGGAGTAATTGCGATCGCGATCGATGCTTGCATTCGTCTAATTCAAACAACCCAAATACCCTGGATCGGCAAAGACTCCTAGAAAATGCTCTCAATAGGTTTTAATTATAATTAATTATGAGGCAATCTATTATGCAAATTAAAAGAAGAAATTTCTTATACGGATTGGCAGGATTGAGCGTTCCTTTTATTATCTCCAGTTGTACCGACACAGCACAAGAATCAGAGACTGAAACTGGAGAAAAAGCTAGTAAAGAAATGCCGCAAAAAATCAGGATCGGCTATCAAACATCTCCTAATGACGAACTGCTAGCAAAAGCAATGGGGATAGCTCAAGAAGCTTTCACCAATGTAGAAGTAGAATATATTAATTTTAAATCCGGTCGCGATGTTAATACAGCAATGATAACTAACGGTATCGATGTCGGTTTAATCGGTTCGGTTGGTGCTGCTGTCGGTATAGCTCAAGAATTACCTTATCAAGTTTATTTTATCCACAGTATTATCGGCGATGCAGAAGCTTTAGCCGTCAGAAGAAATATTAATTCAATTGCCGATCTGCGCGGTAAAAAAATTGGCGTACCTTTCGGATCTACGACTCATTTTGCCTTTCTTTCCTTATTAGAGCGCGAAAAAATTAATGAAAATGAAATAGATATTATCGATATGCAGCCTCAAAATATGGTTGCAGCTTGGCAGCGCGGCGATATTGACGGGGGTTACGTTTGGTATCCGCACCTGCAAAAAATAATCGACGAAGAAGGGAAAGTTTTAATCACTTCTGGAGACTTAGCTACTAAATACGACATTATCACCGCCGATGTCGGTATAGTCAGTAAAAAATTCGCCCAACAATATCCCGAAGCCGTTAAAAAGTATGTTGGCGTTCTCAACGAAGCGATCGCATTCTACAATCAAAAACCCCAAGAAGCAGCTCAAACTATCTCTAAAGAAATGGGAATTAGTCCCGAAGAAAGCCTTCAAGCTATGACCAAAATTATTTGGTTGACTTCCGAGCAACAAGCAGAACCAAAATATTTAGGTACTCCCGATAATGTCGGAAAATTTGCTGAAGTTCTCCAAGAATCGGCTAAATTTATGGTAAGTCAAAAAGCAATTAAATCTGCTCCCGACCTCAAAACCTATCAAGCTAATATTGCCAACCAATTTCTTTAATTATTAACTCAGCCATGAAGGTTATCAGCCAGCTCGTCAATATCGGTCTTACTTTTGGTTCTAAAAGTAGCGATAATCGCAATGAAGTCTTGCGAGATATTAATTTAGAACTAGAATTAGGGGACTTTGTCTGCGTGCTGGGGTCTTCTGGCTGCGGTAAAACAACTCTATTGCGGGTTTTAGCCGGATATCAAAAACCAACTGTCGGTCAAGTCATAGTTTCTGGTAAACCCCACAGCGAACCGGATGCAGACGTTGGTGTGGTCTTTCAGCGTCCTAATTTATTTCCTTGGTTGAGCATCGCTAAAAATGTTGAATTCGGGCCGAAAATGCAAGGAATGCCCAAATTAAAACAAAAAGAGACCGTATCTTATTATTTAGATATGGTGGGATTGACCGAAGCCGCTAGCTTATTACCCTATCAAATTTCTGGCGGAATGCAACAGCGAGCGGCGATCGCCCGAACTTTAGCGGCCAATCCGAAAATAGTTTTAATGGACGAGCCTTTTGGTGCTTTAGATGCTTTAACTCGGGAGTCGATGCAAAACCATTTAAAAGATATTTGGAAACAGACTCAAAAAACGATCTTTTTTATTACTCACGATGTCGAAGAAGCTTTATTATTAGCCACCAGAATCGTCGTCATGCACGCTCGTCCCGGTAGAATAGTCGAAATTATCGCAAATCCCTTTGCCAAGCAATTAGGAGATATTTCTGCAGCTCAATTGCGAGTGAAACCGGAATTTATTGAAATGCGAGAAAAATTGGTCGAAAGCATTCATCAAGACTAGATTTTCCTCAAATCCTGTTTGTCAAACTTAATTCTCGATGCGATCGCAATTGTTATTTTTACAATCCCTTACAATTGGCATCTGAGTCAGCATATTTATCTTATGCTTAGAATATAAGATTTGTTTAAGATCTAACAAAACCCTTTTTGAATCGGATTTTTCTGATTTCAATTTAAAATGTCCAATAAAAATTCAGCTTTACTACAACTACCTCAATTCGATCGCATCGAAGACGAACGACTCCATCGCAAACAACGCTTAGCTGCGGCTTTCCGACTATTCGCTCGTTATGGATTTGATGAAGGAGTAGCCGGACACATCACCGCTCGAGATCCAGAATTTACCGACCATTTTTGGGTTAACCCTTTCGGAATGTATTTCGGTCACATTAAAGTTTCAGATCTAGTGCTGGTGAACGATCGCAACGAAGTAGTTAGAGGAAACAAACCGATTAACGAGGCTGCTTTTGCAATTCACTCCCAAATACATCAAGCCAGGCCCGATGTAATCGCCGCAGCTCACGCTCATTCATTGTACGGCAAAACCTTTTCAACTTTAGGAACTTTGCTCGAGCCGCTTACCCAAGATGCTTGTGCTTTTTATGAAGATCATGCTTTGTTTGACGATTATACAGGAATAGTTTTAGATACTGAAGAAGGTCAGCGTATTGCCACCGCATTGGGGCCAAAAAAAGCCGTTATTTTACGCAATCACGGTTTGCTAACTGTCGGTCATTCGGTCGATGAAGCTGCTTGGTGGTTTATTACGATGGAGCGATCTTGTCAAAGTGAAATTATGGCGCGATCGGCCGGAAATCCGACTGCGATCGATCCTGAAACAGCTCGTTTGACTGGATCTAAAATCGGTTCTCATCTTGCTGGTTGGTTCAGTTTTCAGTCTCTCTATCAGAAAATTGTCCGCGAAGAACCAGATTTATTAGATTAAAGTTTCCCTTTTTAATGCAATTTAATTTTTTTGAAAATTACAATTAACTCAGGTAAATAATCATGAATTTAACCGCCCAAATCGAAGTAAAACCACTAGCAAAAGAATTCGGCAAAATTATTATTAATCCCGATAATGTTGGAATTTTAGATTTAGATCGAGAATTAATTATCGACTTATTTAAAAAGCATGGTGTTCTATTATTTAGAGGCTTTCAAAATGATTTCGATCGCTTCGTAGAATTTAGTAATTCTTTAAGCACTGATTTTATCGACTATAGTGGAGGTTATTACAAACGCCAGGAAATTAATGGTAATCCAACTGTTTTGACAGTCAATGCTCTTCAAACCGAAATCAAATTACATGGTGAAATGTATTATCAAAAGCATCATCCAGCCATGATTTGGTTCTATTGCAATCAACCTCCAGTAAAAGACGGACAAACAATCGTAGGTGATGGTAAACAAATTTACAACAATCTTCCAGATTCTCTGAAAAATTTATTTCAAGAAAAAAAATTAAAATATCCCGCCAAATTAAGTAAAGAGACTTGGCAAGAAAAATACAAAACAGATGATATTGAGATTGTCAAAGAAATTTGTGCCGATAACGATATTCAAATCACAATCAACGAAGATCTTTCGATTAACAGAGTTTATACTTGTTCGGCTCTAAATAAGAGTCAATACGACAACGATCCGATTTTTATTGGTAGTTTATTAGCGGCTAAATTCATTAATCCCGATCTAGTTCGTTTTGATGACGATTCTGAAATAACCGAAGAGATCGTCTCAGACCTTAATGCAATTGCCGATCGCATAACCGTTGAAATTGATTGGCAAAAAGGAGATATCTTAATGATAGATAACGAGCGCATCATGCACGGTAGAAGAGCTTTTAGCGATAACCAAAGAGATATTTACATCAGATTGTGTGGTCGAGCTTTTTAAGCAAAATAAAACCCCCAATTTGTAATAAACTGGGGGTTGATTAAGCGTTTTATCGATTGAAAGATTAAACGCTAAACCATTCTGGTTGAGCTTCTTCTTTAGTATTAGTATTGCGAGAAGGAGTTTCGCGCTCGAAGTTCATGTGAATCGAACGAGTTTGTTCGCCATCAGCCGCAACAGCAACGATAGGATAGTCGATAACGCCATCTTGGAAAGACATCTGGAAGCGGAAAGTACCGTCAGGATTGAGTTTAATCTTACGGCCGCCAACTGTTACAGTCGCATCGGGTTCAGTTGCACCGTAAACGATTAGCTCGGCATCAGCAACTAACCAGAACTGACGAGGACGAACTGCTGGAACTGAAGCCGAGAAGCCAACACCAGACATACCAACGCCAGACATTCCAGCACCAGACCACATTCCCATTCCCGAAGGGAAGACATAAGAACTGATCGACTGAGGGTATAGAGAACCAGGAACGGAACCAGGAACGTGTTGTTGCATCGAACCGAACAACGAGCCAGCGACGCGGGCCTCTTCTGCAGATTTGGCAATTTCGTCGTAGATCGGGTTGCCAGTAGCTGCGGTGCTGCTTCCTGCGGCCATTTTTTGGCTGGGAGTAACCAATTCGTAAACTGTTTTACCTGTTAGATCTTGTTCCCAATCAACAGTGATAAAGTTATCTTCGATCCAGTCAGAAGGATAGACAGGAGGAACGCGCATTGCAGCAGATCGAGCCAAACATAACCACCGTCCGTCCGCACAACGATAACCAATTTCAACTACATAGTCGCGATCGCTCACGGGGATGGGAACGTACCATTCTCTTGCTAGTTCGTCGCAAAGATATTCTTGAACGTTGTGAGCTGCTTGATAGTTAAGATCGATATCTGTAGAATCGTAAAGTCTTAAAGATAATTGCTGTCCTCCCTGACGGCGCAATTCTTCTTTTCTTTCGCCAGGTACGTCCCAATAAGCATAAGCCCATTGAGGATCTCTTGGCATTAAAACTATTCTGCTTTCGCCGTATCCACCAGGTAGATCGCCTAAGTCTTCATCAACTGATGCCAAGGGGCCGCCAGTCCGATCTTCTTGACCGAGTTCAAATTTTGCTGCTTCCACTTGTTGTTCCTCCGAGGGTTGTATTTCTGATACTCTTTCGCTCTTGGCCATTGCTTCTTGAACTGCCTTTAATAATTGGGCTTTACGCATTCGGCTGTAGCGAGATACATTGTATTCACTAGCAACTTTTCGCAGTTGCCTTAAGGTCATTTCTTCTAGGGGTGGGCGTTCTTTTGCCATTAATCTGGTCTCCGATATTTTCGACCGCAAATATTCCCGGCAGTATGGGATTTTTATAGGTTTTTTTCAACTTTTTTTTACTATGGTTGCTGTTTTTATACAGCCATTTTTTTTAGATGTATCTGCCAGGATTTACCCGCTAAGATTTGCTTGCGATTACGATCTTTAGTAATTCAAAAATTTAAACATTTAGAGCCTGTTAATAAACTCGACTTCGCTATGTTGTGTTTTTTGGGATCGCTGGGATCGTTTTCTGTATCTATATAACAAGAACCAACCCCTTGAGGTCAAGGGTTTTCAGGATTGATTTGCATCGGATAACGAGTTTACAAGCTCTTTGGGATCTTGTTTGTCAGGGGATCTTAATATAAGGGGAGCAATGGGATCGTTTTGGGGGTTTTGTATTATTTGTGATTTTACTCATTACTAATTATTGAAGGATAATGTAGGTAGGAGCAAATATCAACAAAAGGGTATCAGTCAATAAATGATTTGGCGATCCCTGTGGGACAAATCCTCTGTAATCTTCTTCGACTCAGATTCAGGAGGTGAGCATGAATGAAATTATTTGGATATCAGATCGCCTCGATCGCTGTACTGATTCTCATTAGTCCAATAGCTACTGCGACTGAGCCATTCCCTGGGCAAAAAGTGGATCGAGCAGAAAGCACAATTGTTCAAGCCACTGAAGATGCTTACTTGCAAGCGGGAAGGAACAAATTGATGAGAGGCGACTATCGAGGTGCGATTGAAAATTTTACCGAAGCGATTCGACTCAATCCTCAAAATGAAGACGCTTATGGCTTGCGGGGAATTGCTTATGATATAACTGGAAGATATCAGCAAGCTATCTCCGACTACGATCGGGCGATCGAACTTAACCCTCAAAATGAAGACGCTTATACCCATCGTGGTCTAGCTTACGATCATTTGGGAAGATATCAGCAAGCTATCTCCGACTACGATCGGGCGATCGAACTTAACCCTCGATCTGTAGTAGCCCACTACAATCGCGGTCTAACTTACGAGCATCTAGGAAAATATCAGCAAGCTATATCGGACTACGATCGTGCTATCAAGCTTAACCCTCGATATTACCGAGCTTACACCAATCGCGGGGTAATTTATGCAAAACTTGGCGATCTCGATCGAGCTATTGCCGACTTCGATCGGGCGATCGAACTGAATCCTCAAAATTTTATCGCTTATAATAATCGTGCTAATGCCTACGAGATCGAGGGAAAATATCAGCAAGCTATATCTGACTACGATCGTGCTATCAAGCTCAATCCTCGATATGCCGAAGCTTACAACAATCGCGGTCTAGCTTACGAGCATCTAGGAAAATACCAACAAGCTATATCGGACTACGATCGCGCTATTAGGCTCAATCCTCGATATGTTCGAGTCTACATGAATCGTGCCAATGCCTACGCGCTGAGGCGCAACTATCGCAAAGCTATATCGGACTACGATCGCGCTATTAGGCTCAATCCTCGATATGCCGAAGCTTACTACAATCGGGGCGTAATTTACGCAAAACTTGGCGATACCCAGCAAGCAATAGCAGACTTACGCAAAGCAGCAAATTTATTTCGACAACAAAATAGAATCAAAGAATACCGAACAACATTAGATCGCATTCAAAAGTTGCAGTCAAATTAACCGATAAGATCTCTTAAAGCATCTCTGGCAACTTCGCGATCGTCGAAATGAATCTTTTCAGTGCCTAAAATTTGATAATCTTCGTGACCTTTTCCGGCTATTATTACTCCATCCCCTGATTTGGCGTTTTTAATTGCCCTATTAATTGCTGCTGCGCGATCGCCCTCAACAATAGGTTTAACCGTATCGGGAATTCCTTCGAGAATATCGTCTAAAATTCTTTGAGGATCTTCTGTGCGGGGATTATCGGAAGTTACCACCACCAAATCGGCTAGTTTAGCGACTATTTGACCCATCAAAGGCCTTTTGGTGCGATCGCGATCGCCACCACAACCAAAAACGCAAATTGTTTGTCCGGCAATAAATGGTTTTGCGGCGATTAATAAATTTTCTAAACTGTCGGGAGTGTGAGCATAATCGACAATAACGCTAATATCTTGTTTATCTTTGATTTGTACTCTTTCCATTCTGCCCGGAACGCCGGAAAATTGAGCTAGAGAATCGATCGTCTTGTCTAGATTTAAATTGAAATGTAAAATCGTTGCGATCGCCGCTAAAAGATTAGATATATTATATTGACCGACTAGAGGGGATCTAAATTGAGTTTCTCCTTGAGGTGTGTGGAGAGTGCCGCTAACGCCGGTAGATTCGTAAGTTAAATTACTAGTATAAAAATCCGCATCCCGATCGCTAAGGCTATAAGTCCAAACCTTAGTCAGATCGATATTTTCAATTAAACGCTGGCCGTAAGGATCGTCTAAATTAATTATTGCCCGACCCTGAAGATATTCGTCGCTAAATAATTTTGCTTTTGCTGCAAAATAATCTTCCATATCTTGATGAAAATCAAGATGGTCTTGAGTCAAGTTAGTAAATATCGCTACTTCAAAACGACAGCCTTTGACCCGATTTTGTGCCAAAGCATGGGAACTTACTTCCATTACAGCGTATTTGGTGCCAGCTTCGACTGCATTTGCCAATTGCCCTTGTAATTCGACGGCAAAAGGAGTAGTGTGGATTGCAGTTTGAGAAAATCCCGGCCAGCGAGTGAATAATGTTCCAAACAGTGCGGTGGGTAATTCTGAGTTGGCTAAAAAATATTCGATTAAATAAGTAGTAGTGGTTTTTCCGTTAGTTCCGGTCACCCCTACCATATTCAATTTTTCCGTTGGATAATCGTAAAATGCTGCCGATAGTTTGGCACAAACTGCGATCGGATCGACAGTGGTTATAATGCAATTTGATGGGCTAGTTGGCTGTTCTCGAGCTGCTTCGTTACTGACGATCGCGGCGATCGCGCCATTGTCGATCGCACTTTGCCAAAATTTTCCCCCATCCACCCTACTCCCGGGTATGCCAATAAATATATTACCCTGTTTGCAGGCATGGGAATTGGTTGAAATTCCGGTTACTTCTAAGTTTAGGGCTGAATGGGATGGTATCGTGAGGATATCGCCAGCTTTTGCCAATAAATTTTGCAATTTCATTGATATTTGCTCAAGATTTTTGCTAATTGTGAAACCGAAGCGCGGGGAGAAGGACGAGGTATTAATGTTTCTTGTTCGGCTACCTTCTGAAATAATACTGGTACTTCATATTGGTAAGCATCAAACCACTCTTGGCGGGTGGTAATATCTCTTATTTCTAATTTTAAATCTAGGGTTTCGATTTTCGCTAACTTTTCTTGTAATCCTTCGCACAAATGACAGTCAGGTTTGCTGTAGAGGATTAATTCCATGTTCGACTCGCTTTAAAATTGAGATTAAATCTTTTTATTTTTTAAGCTAATTTTGCTTTAGTTATCGCGATCGCCCCTAAATTTTTAAGATCGAACCTAGAACAATCTAAATACTAAGGAATAGCGATAAGCTCGATCTGGATTATTGACAATTTGCACGATCGCCACGATCGGAAACACGAAACTGACAATAATTAAACCGATTAAAAAGGGTATGCCGATGATAATAAAACTCAACGCACCGAAAATGACACCAAAAACGTAGAGATTGATGTGAAAATTAATCGCTTCTTTGGCATTTCTTTGTACTATTTCATCTTCTGAGATCAATAATATTGCGATTGGAACGGCAAATGCTAGTAAGGTGGAGCTAAAAAATATCGAGCCGTGGACTAGAATTGAGAATAGTTTTCTGCGATCGGTATCCATTTCAATCTTTCAAATTTTCTTTGCGACTCATATTATACAAAAACTAACTAAAAATCGCGCTAATAAAAAAATAGTGATTTAATAATTAAAAACCCAATTCAAATAAATTTGCAATTAAACTTTTTTAAGTAAATAACCAATTTCAATATTTAAAAAAATCGATTGGTAAATTTATAATTATACTTAACTCATCTTTATCTAGTAATTGAATCTCAGAAAACCAGCTCTAAAAATTCACTAAAATCGCGAGAAAATCGCTTAATTTTCAATAAAAAGCAGATTTTTAAAAGTAAATCGTTCTGAGCTTTTC
>JAAUYH010055553.1_pt1 | contig 19002 bp, 9 predicted proteins | sample 7278061 | NCBI WGS metagenome assembly JAAUYH01 (sample SAMN14350203, study PRJNA611818) | marine sediment metagenome | isolation source: surface marine sediment (0.6m) | place: French Polynesia: Moorea | collected 2018-08 | reverse complement strand
TACATCGATGCCGGCGGCCACGGAGGCAGTGGCGACCGCAGTGGGCGCACGGAGGAAATGCAAAGCGTCGAGCGCGTCGAGCAGATTGAGCGTAGGGGACAGCCGCAGGCGCCGCTGTCGTTCCAGCAGCAGCGGGTTTATTTCATTGAGCAGCTTGAGCCCGAGAGCACGGCGTACAATATGCTGGCTACGGTCGAAATGAACGGCCAGGTAGTGCCCGAGGCCCTCGAACAGAGTTTGGCCAAGATTATCGAACGGCACGAGTCGTTGCGCACGGTGTTTGTAAAACACGACGGCCGAGATCCACACGGCCAGGTGCACCAAGTCATCCAACCGCTGCGGCCGTTTCAAGTGCCCGTCATCGATGTGCGCTATGCGGCCGAGGAAGAGCGCGAACAGACCCTCGCCCGCCATGTCTCGCAATACAAGAGCAGCAAATTCGACCTGAGCCGCGATCTCTTGCTCAAGGCCACGCTGGTGCGTATGGCTGACGATCGCTACGTTCTCATGCTCAACGTCCACCACCTGGCCAGCGACGATTGGTCGATGAACGTGCTCTTGGATGAGCTGGTAACCTATTATAACCACCTTGCCTGTGGCGCGGCCCTCGATCTGACAGCGCCGCCCATTCAGTACGCCGATTACGCCCATTGGCAACATGAGTGCTTTACCGGCGAACGCAGTGCCCAGCACCTCGCCTATTGGCAAGAAAAGCTGCGCGCCCCCATCACGCCCCTCGACTTTGCCCTGGATAACCCGCGACCCGCCGACCCCTATGCCGGCGATATCGTGTCCTTCCACGCCAGCGCTGACCTCATCGAGCGCCTGACCCAATCTGCGCGGCAGATGGACGGCACGCTGTACATGCTGTTGCTGTCGGCGTACAAGCTCATGCTGTATCGCTATACCGGGCAGAGCGACATCATCGTGGGCGCCCCCATCGCCAATCGCCCGCTCGCCGAGACCCAAGACCTCATCGGCTTTTTCGTCAATACCCTGGCATTGCGCACCACGGTGACCGGCGAGCTGAGTTTTGCCGAACTATTCCAGCGCGTGCGCCAAACCACCCTCGAAGCCTACGAGCACCAAGACTATCCCTTTGAAAAACTGGTCCAGGCGGCGCAGATAGAACGCGACCTCGATCGCCATCCTTTCTTTGAGACCCTGTTCAACCTGGTCAACACCAAAAAGCGCCGCGAGACCTTCAACGATTTTGAATTCCGCCGTCTGCGCCTGGCACTGCCGGATTCGAAGTTCCTCATGACCGTGTATATCGAAGTGTGCCCCGACGGGCTCGATTTCCAGCTGGTATACAAGCGCAACGTCCTCGACCGTGCGCGCATGCAGGCGTTCATGAGCCAATATCACAGCCTACTCAAACAGCTGGCCGCCGATGTATCGCTAGCGATCGACGGCTACGAACTGCGCGACCCGCACCAGCGCCGCGTGGCGCAAGAAGCCCACGAGCCCCAAGCTGTCCCGATATACGAGTCCATTCCCCAGCAAATCGCCCGCAGCGTGGCCCAATTCCCCACGCGTCTGGCCCTCGATGCCGGCACAGGGCAAATCAGCTATGGCGAACTCGACGAACGCGTGAACCGCCTCGCCGCAGTGCTGATGGCGCGCGGGTTGGCCCCCGGCGATCACGTCCTCATTGCCGGTCAGCGCAGCGTCGGCCTCATTGTGGCCATGCTGGCGGTCTGGCGCAGCAGCGGCGTGATCGTGCCCCTGGATACGATGATGGCGCCATCGCGTCAGCGCGCCATTGTCGAGCAAGTGCGGCCGGCCGCCATCGTGCGCTTGAGCGAAGCGAGCCATCAGGACGCTGACGCACTTTTCGAATCCGCAACCGACACCATCATCGACCTGGCCTCCGATACCGGGCTCGTGGCCGCCAGCCATGGCACGCCCGCCCAGGGCACGCCCGCCCATGGTGTCGCTATCAGTGCTGTCACCACTGATGAGCGTTGTGACCGCCAATATCGGCATACGCCCGGCCAACTCGACTGGCCGTCTCCCGGCCCCCGCGATGCGGCATATATTTTCTTCACCTCCGGCACCACCGGCACGCCCAAGGGCATCATCGGCTGCCACGGCGGCTTGGCCCACTTTATCACCTGGCAGCGCGACGAATTCGCCATTGCCGAGACCGACCGGGTCTCCCACCTCACCGCGATTTCGTTCGACGTGGTCCTGCGCGAGATTCTGCTACCGCTCGCCAGCGGCGCGACCCTATGCCTGCCGCCCCCCGAGCGCGACATTCGCTCCAGCGACATCGTCGATTGGCTCGCCGACGCGCGTATCACCATCATCCACACCGTGCCGACCCTGGCCCGCACGTGGCTGCAGGGCCGACGCCGTGCCGCCGATGTATCCTCGCTGCGCTGGGTGTTCTTTGCCGGCGAACCGCTGTCCGACGCCCTGGTCACCGGCTGGCGGCAATTTGCTCCCGGAGGCGCGGTCGTCAACCTCTACGGCCCAACCGAAACCACCTTGGCCAAGACCTTTGACCGGGTTCCCGAAACACCCATCCCGGGCACCCAGCTCATCGGCCGTGCTCTGCCCGAGACCCAGATTCTCATCCTCAACCGCGCCGGCCGCATCTGCGGCACGTCGGAAGCAGGCGAAATCTGCATCCGCACGCCCTTCCGCAGCCTGGGCTATCTGCACGACGACGATGACGGTCGTTTTTTGCAAAATCCCTTCCGCCGCGACCCTGACGACGTCGTCTACCGAACCGGCGATCTGGGATACTGGGCCCCCGATGGGCGTCTGGCCATTGCCGGCCGCATCGATCGCCAGATCAAGATTCGCGGCGTGCGCATTGAGCCGCAAGAGATCGAATCGGCATTGGCCAAGCACCCCGATGTCGAGTCCGCGGTGGTGACCGCGATTGCCAGTGACGTTAGCCCAAAAAGCGGAGACAGCGTCGGTCGGGGCGAACGGGGCGACAGCAGAGCCACGGGAGAACGAGAGCTCGTGGCCTATGTGGTGCCCCGTAGCCTATACAAGCGAACCAGTTCCGTGGCCTTGCGGGCCTTTGTCCGCAGCCGGCTGAGTCGCTACATGATCCCGTCGGTCATCATGTTTGTCGATGCATTGCCCCTATCCAAAAACGGCAAGGTCGAACTATCCGCGTTGCCGGCTCCTGTGCGTATCGCCATGAATGGCGAGCATGCGGGTCAGGCCATGACCGGCTTGGCCGGCGATATCGCCGCCATCTGGGCAGAGGTCCTCAGCGTCGACCATATCGGCGCCGACGACAACTTCTTCGATCTCGGTGGCCACTCGCTGCTCATGACCCAAGTCCAGAGTCGCCTGACTGAGCGCTTGACCATCGAGGTCCCCCTCGTCGAGCTGTTTCAACACCCCACGGTCGCCGCATTGGCCCAGCATTTGAGTAATCGGCGCCAGGCGCAAACCCATGTAGTACGCGACGTGGGTCGTGCGCGTGCCCTCAGGCGCAAACGGCGCATGCGCCGGTAATCGAAAAGGAGATTGCGAGCATGAATTCTTCTGCCCCCAACACCATACGCGGCATTGCCGTCATCGGCATGAGTATTCGGCTACCCGGGGTCAAGACGCCCGAGCAGCTGTGGCATCGTCTGCTCGAAGGCGCCTCCGGCATCTCATTTTTCTCCGAGGACGAGGTCTTGGCCGCCGGGGTGGATCCGGCCCTGGCGCGGCACCGCGATTATGTCAAAGCCGGTGGCTATCTCGAAGATATCGACTGTTTCGATGCGCCCTTATTTTCCTATCCCCGGCGTGAGGCCGAAATCATGGATCCGCAGCAGCGCGTGTTCATGGAGTGTTGTGCTGAAGTGCTGGAGCGTGCGGGCTACCATCCCGCCACCGGCGACACGGGCATCGGTGTATTTGCTGGCGCCAATATCAGCACCTATCTCATGAATTTGCTGGGCGATCGCAAGCTCAAGCTGCAGGCCGATCCGCTGCGTATTCGCCACGGCATCGGCAACGACTACGTGGCCACCAAGGTATCGTATAAGCTCGATTTGCGCGGCCCGAGTATGACCATCCAGAGCGCCTGCTCCACCTCGCTCGTCGCCATTCACCAAGCCTGCCAGAGTATTCTCAATGGCGAATGCCTCATGAGCTTGGCTGGCGGCACTTCGATGGTCACGCCGCAAAAGGCCGGCTATCTGTATCGCGAGGGCGGCATCAACGCGCCCGACGGTTATTGCCGCGCATTTGATAAAGACGCTTCCGGCACCGTCTTTACCAGCGGCGTGGGCGTGGTTCTGCTCAAAGACCTCCAGGCCGCCGTAGAAGATCGCGATCAGATCTATGCCGTCATTCGCGGCTCTGCCATCAACAACGACGGCGCCGACAAAGTCGGCTACGCGGCCCCCAGCTTTCAAGGCCAGAGTCAGGTCATTGCCGAGGCGCTGGAGTTTGCCGATATCCACGCCGATGAAGTCGGCTATATCGAGGCCCATGGCACGGGAACCAAGGTCGGCGATCCCCTCGAAGTCAGTGCCCTACAGCGGGCTTTGGCCACCTCGCGGCGCGGTTACTGCGGCATCGGCTCGATCAAGTCCAACTACGGCCATCTCGGTACGGCGGCCGGCGTTGTCGGCTTTATCAAAGCGGTTTTGGCCGTGCACCACGGGGTCATTCCCGCGACCCTGCATGTCCGCGAGCCCAACCCCGCCATCGATTTTGCCCGCAGCCCCTTCTATGTAGCCAGGGAAAACGCCCCATGGCCCGATGCCTTTGCTGAGCGCATCGCCGGGGTCAGCTCCTTTGGCATCGGCGGCACCAACGCCCACGTCCTCGTGTCGTCCTTGCCCGCGTCCTGGCAGCCGCCACCGCCTGCGACAGGCACATTTGCGGCGGCGGCGTCAGCGCAGAACCAGGCGGCGCTGGTGGTGCTATCGGCGCGCACCGAGACCGCCTTGGCCACCATGCGGGCCAATTTGCTGGCCTATGTCGAGGCCGAAATTGCGCGCGCCGAGCCGACGTCGCTGCACGATATCGCCCATACCCTGCAGCGCGGTCGGCGGCAGTTGCGCTATCGCGACGCCTGGGTGTGCCGCGACCTGGAAGATCTGCGCAAGCAACTCAAACACGCGGTCGTCTATACCTCATCGATCGAAGCATCTAGCGGCCAAGCTTCTCCTGGTCACGTGTCTCCTGGTCAATCATATGTCGGCCAAGGGCTCCCAGCCGACGCAGACGCGAGCTTGGACAGTCTGGCACGACAATGGCGACAGGGTGCCCCTCTCGACTGGGCAGCGCTGTGGCCGGAGGCCGACTTTCGCCGCGTGCTCCTGCCGACCTATCCCTTTGCCCGCGAGCGCTATTGGATTCCCCTGCAGCCGCTCGCGCACGGCGACCCGTCTCCGGCCGAACCCGAACCCACGCCGACCCCCCGCCTGCGGGACGCTGGCCCGCAGGCGGCCCGCCCGCGAGATGCACAGGCCGACCGAGTGGTCTTCTTATTCCCGGGGCAGGGCGCGCAGTATTACAATATGGGCCGCGGTCTATACACCCACTATCCCGCCTTTGCTGCCACCGTCGACGCTTGCAGCGCCACTCTGCGTCCCTATATCGACGTCGATCTGCGCGAAATGCTCTTCGGATCGGCAGATAACGCTGCGCGAGGCAATGAAGCCCTGCGCCGGACCCAATGGGCGCAGCTGGCCCTCTTTGTCGTCGAGTACGCCCTGGCCAAGCTGTGGCAGTCGTTTGGCGTGGTGCCGCGAGCCATGATCGGTCATAGCGTGGGTGAGTATGTGGCCGCGTGTTTGGCCGGGGTCTTTGACCTCGATACCGCACTGCGCCTCATCGCGGCCCGCGGCGACGCCCTCGGCCGCATGGCGCCGGGGCGCATGATGTCCATTTTCATGGCCGAATCAGCGGTACGCGACCTGCTGGCGACCACGGCCGATATCACCGTCGACATCGCCGCGATCAACGGACCGCGCAATTGTGTGGTCGGCGGCGCGGTGGCCGACATCGAGCGCTTGCACCAAGTCTTGAGCGAGCGGGGACAGGCATGTACGCGCCTACATACCAGTCATGCCTTTCACTCCCGGGCTGTGGACCCGGTCATGGATCGCTTTGCCGAGACCCTACAGCAGGTGAGCTTGCAGCCGCCGCAGATTCCCTTTATTTCCAACGTCAGCGGCACATGGATCCGTGCCGAAGAAGCCCGCGATCTGGACTACTGGCTACAGCATATGCGGCGGCCGGTGCAATTTGCCCGCAGCGTGCAGACCGCACTCGGCGAGGGCACGCCGTGCTTTTTGGAAGTGGGCCCCGGCAGCAGCCTGAGCCGCCTCTGTCGCCGCATTGCGGCCCGGCCAGGGCCACTGGCGGTGTCTTCTCTGCCCCACGCCAAGCGGACCCCTAGCGACGAAGAGACCCTGCGAAAAGCCATCGCGCAGCTGCGCGAGGCCGGCGACTTTATCGATGAGCGGCAATTGTCTGCAGCGCATGCCCATGGGCCCCTACCCGCCAACGGGGCGGATAGGGCCCAGGGGGCGGGCAGCGAAGGCCCACGCACGCAAGCACTACCCGACCGGCAAGCCAAACCGGTCGCGAAGCGGCACAGTTTGCCGGACAAAGACCCGGATGTCGCGCGCTGGTTCTACAAGCCCGTATGGCGGCCACAGCTATGTGCGGCCCCCGCCGCGGATAAGGCCAGTGTGCACGCAGGCTATACCTGGCTGTTCTTTGCCAATGATACCGTACTGTGTCGCGACCTCCTCGTCGCCCTCCGGCGGCGCGCAGCCCAGGTCATCGCGGTGTATCCCGGCGATGATTACGACTGCTTGGCCGCAGACGCCTATCGTCTCCGTCCTGACAATGCTGCGGGATATCGCAGCCTGTTGGCCGACTTGCACAAACGGTCGATCTCGCCGCATAAGGTCGCCCACGTATGGAGTTACGGGGGGAATTATGAGGAGATGGCGCAAGCATATGGCGATGACGGTAGCGCCGGGGACCACGACGATGAACTCTTGTCTCTGGGATACCGGTCGCTGCTCCTTTTGGCCCAAGCCATTCAGCATAGTGATCACGGCGGCAATATCGACATCGAGATTGTGGCCAATGGTCTTTTTCGCGTCTTGCCGACCGACATAATACAGCCGGCCAAGGCGGCGCTGATGAGCCCGTGCCAGAATATTCCCCGCGAGAGCGGCGCCGTCAGCATGCGCTGTATCGATATCGGCCCCATCAGTGCCGGTCCCATCAGGGTTGGTCCCGGGTCTCGTTCTGCCGCTGTCGATTCCGCAGTCTATACTAGACTTGTTGACGCCATTGTCGCCGACATGCACAGCGATGATGAGGTGCTGTATGCAGCCTATCGCGACGGCCAGCGCTACGTGCGTACCTACGAGCGCGTCGCGCCGTCGTCGTCTTCTGCTTCTGCTTCTTCTTCTGGGGCTTCGGGCACGCCCCTGTATCGGCGCGGCGGCGTATACCTGATCTTGGGCGGCCTAGGCGTCGTCGGGTACACCATTGCCCAATACTTGGCACGCGCGTGGCATGCGACCATCATCGTGACCGGACGCCGACCGCTCAGCCCGCATACCCTCGACAATGACGATAACGACGACGCTTACACCCGGGAAAAAAACGCCCTGCTTGAGCAGCTTTGGCATGCGGGCGCGCACCGGGTGCTCTATCGGCCCGTGGAACTCACCGAGTCGGCCCAGGTCGCGGCCCTGATTGCCGACGTGCGTATGCAGTGTGGCCGGCTCGACGGGGTGTTTCACTGCGTCGGCAATACCGATGCCGACGATATTGGCCGCCCATTCGAAGACACCGACGACGCCTTTAGCAACATGCACCTGCGGCCCAAACTGGACGGGGTCCGCCATCTCCGCCGCGCACTCGACGGGGTCCCATGCGATTTCGTGATGCTGATATCCTCCAACGCCTCGCTCCTCGGCGGCATGGGCTTTAGTGCCTACGCCGCCGGCAATTGGCTGCTCGATAGCTTTGCCGATGCATACCGGGGGCGCTGGTTGGTCAGCAATTGGGACGGTTGGCCGCGCACAGGCACAGTGCCGACGTCCAAGCGCGACTACCGCATGACCACGGCCGAATGCGAGCGAGCGTTGGAGCTGTTGGGCCAGCTCGCGGGTCCATCGCCGGAGCAATCGACGCACGGTCCACAAATCGCTGTGGCCAGCGCCGACTTGCTGCAGCGCGACCAGTGCTGGATGCGGCGACGTTTTTTCGGTGTACACGGCGACACTGCGGTGAGCGGCGGCGCACAAGCACATGGGATCAACAACACGGGAGAGGACGGCGAAGACGGCGAGTTTCGGGCGGCAGACATTCGCGCTGCCGTTGCCGAGCTGTGGCACGAGGTCTTGGGGACCCATGGCGAAGACGATGGCCCAGCCGATGGCGAAGATCGTCGCGACGGCGACTTCTTTGCCAGCGGCGGAGATTCCCTGTTGGCCGTGTACTTGGTCAACCAGATCCGTGAGCGCTTTGCCATCAAGCTCACCGTGGCCGCGCTTATCGAGCAGCCCACCATCGATCAACTCACCGCATTGGTTGCGCGCGCCCTGTCGGACGCGCCGCAAGCGGAGGCCCCCTTGCCCGAGACCCTGGTGCGCATTGCGGCTGGTTCTGCGGGCCGGGCGCCGCTGTTCATGGTCCACCTCGCGGGCGGCACAGTGTACATGTATCGCGATTTGGCCCAGGCTCTCGGTCGCGATCAGCCCGTGTACGGCCTGCAATCGCCGGGGCAATCTGATGGCGATTTTTTGCCCGCGGTCGAGGACATGGCGGCGGTCTACATCGACGCTGTGCGTACGGTGCAGGCCCACGGGCCGTACTACATCGGTGGGGCGTCCTTCGGCGGCGTCGTGGCCTTTGAAATGGCGCAACAGCTCAAGCGCCTCGATCAGGATGTGGCCCTTGTGGCCCTCATCGACACCCCCGGACCCGGGCAGCGCTCGCGGCGTCTCGATAGCGAGGACCACATCCTCAAATACCTCATCGACTGTGACTATGACGACGCAGAGATTTCCGTCGCCCAACTGGCGCCGCTGTCGTGGCCCGATAAACTCGTGTACTGCCAGGCCAAAGTTAGGCAAGCGCGGGCCAAGGCCGAGATCGTGGCCGAAGAGACTTCGCGCATGGTGTTCAACTACGACGTCGACCAGACCAAGCGGCTGATCTCGATGTTTCGCAATAACGTCGATGCCCATTGGGCCTATCGGCCGCAGCCTTACGATGGACGCCTGCTATTTATTCGCGCCCTGACCCGCCGAGCAGGGCACGATCCGCAATATCCCGAAAGACCATGGACCGAAGTGGCGCAGCGGGGTGTGGACCTCCACGTGACCGCGGGCGACCACATCACCATCAACTATGCCCCGCAGGTGCACGAGGTCGCTCGGGTGCTGCAGAGGTATCTGCGTGACGGTCTTGACTGATAGGGCAGAGACCGCATCGTCTTCCACGGAAGCCGACTCCATCGAGGCCGATCTCATCAATGCCGGGCATAGCAATGCCGGGCATAGCAATGCCGGGCATTGCAATGCCGGGCATAGCAATGCCTGGCATGGCCATGCCGCGCATGGGCCCTATCCCGGCCATTTTTGGCCCCTGGTCACGGTGTATTCCTTGTCCACCTGCCTGACTTTTTCCTTCACGCTCCTCGGCCCGGTGCTGGTGGAAGTGGGCGGACTTTCTCCGACCGCCGCCGCCCTGAGCCAGGGCTTGGCCTTCTTGGTCTCCGGCCTGGCGCAGTCGCGTTTCGGCCACATGCTCGACCGCGGACAGCACGGCGTCGTGCTCGGCATTGCTGCGTTCGGTATATTCTATGGTCTGGCAACATTGATCGTCAGCGCTGGCGGCGCGCTGCTTATGGTCTTGGGCGTGGTGGGGCTCTTGTCCGGCATGGGCATCATCAATACCGCATTCAATCGCTTTACCGTCGGGGATGTGGCCGATGAGGTCCGTGCTGAGGCCACGGCCAAGAAACAGGTGTGCGTGAGCGTATCGCTGGGGGTGGGGGCGGTATTGGCGTATTTGTATATGCACGACTACTACGAGTGGCTGTTGGCCGGCGACCTCGTCAGTACCCTAGGCGTCATTGCGGTCCTGTACGCGATTGCCAGCCGGCGCCAGCGCTCCACGGGCCCGTCGTCGGCAGCGTTGACCGTCGCACACGCCGCCCACCCGCGCGCCATGCCGTGGCGCCTGCTCTTCCGGGTCTGGCGGCAGCTGTTTGCCGTGTATGTGGCCCATTGCGCCGTCTTTTCCGTCACCATTGCGATGCCGCTCATCTATGCCGAGCTGGGCCTCGACGCCTTGCGGGCCACGGCCACCTCGCTCATGGTTGGCACCGTCTTTGGCGCATTCACTGCGGTATCGGTGGTCCGCTTTATCAATGCCCGGCTCTCACCCCACGGGCAGCTCCTCGTCGGTGGTCTACTGCTCGGCATCGGTTCCGCATTGATTCCCTATCTCCTCAGCACCATGGGGATTGTCGTGGCGACCATGGTGTGGGGCACTGGGGTCATGGTCGTGATCCCCGCGACCACCGTGATTGTCTACCGTGCCTTTGGCCAAGAAACCCTGGGGCTGGCCTCGGGGGTCGATACCGCACTCAAGCAATGGGCCATGGTGACCACGCCGCTCCTCGCGACCTTGGCCCTCGTGCTGGGCCCCATCGGCTATGCCGTCATCTTTGGCCTTCTGCCCCTGATACCGGGGGCCTTACTCTTTTCCGCCAATCGCCGCACCTGAACGCTGCATTGTCTCGTGGGGCGCTTGGAACAATTCAAAGGAATCCAAAAGGAATCCAAAAGGTCACTCGCTATGAATCACTTATACGACGAAGTCGCCGAGTTTCACTATGAGGAGGCGCCCGGTTCCGGCCTCTATGACTGGCGCGAAACCTATCCCTCTCTCCTGCCCCTGTACCGGGCACGGCACGCTATTGTCGAAGAGGTTGAACACTCATCGGCCAGCACGTGGTTCGACTGGCCGCAGCGTCAACTATGGCAGACCGAGAGCCAAGAGTGGAAGATTTTGCCCCTCATTGGCTTTGGCGTCAAAGTCGTCGACAATCTGGCCGCCTTTCCCAAGCTGGCGCAGATCTTGAGCGGCATCCCGGAGTTGCGCACCGCCATTTTTTCGCGCGTGGGCGCGCATACCCGCATCAAGCCCCATCGCGGCCCCTTTGTGCTGTCGAGCAATGTCCTGCGCTGTCACTTGGGCATTCGGGCGGCGCGCCCCAGTGGCATGTGGGTCAATGAAATCTTCGTTCAGCAGCAAAGAGGCGAGATCATCGTCTTCGACGATAGCAAGCTGCACACCGGTATCAACGACTCGGATGAGGACAAGATCGTGCTCCTCATCGATCTCAAGCGTCCATCCCATACCATTCCCGCGTCGTGGCCCACCTTCCCCTTTCCCACCGACCTGCCGCCGGGCTGGGAAGCCGTGGCCAATCATTCGAAAACCCTGGAGCATTACGATGTCGAAACAGGCGCTTCCGCAGCACTTGCCACCGCAAACTCGCCGACCAGTGCCGCGGCAGTCTCTGCCGCACGCACTACCGCAAGCTCCAAGTAACGGCGGCGGTGGTCATGGCCGGAGCAGCAAGACCAGGGGCCAGATAGGCACAAAGATAGGCACATGGGTCTTTGCTCTAGTTGCCGCCTATGTGGTTCTGGCTCCGGGGTATCGTCAATTCGTCGATCACGACGCGGGCTGGATTTGTCCATGGGCCATGTACGAAGGCGGCAAGAGCGATACCTGTGCCCTCCGCATTGCAGAGGCCGTGGTCGTAGACGGGCATCGTCAATGGCGCCCCATAGACCAAGTGCGCGAACTCGGCTTTCATGTCACCCGTATGGAGGTTCCTGTTGAGGCCCATGAGCGGCGGTGGGCACGTGCAGGAAAAGACCGCGATTTCGCCGCCATTCATCGGCCGCGTTCGCGCAGCGATGCCGAGCGGGTGATCGCGCTTCTATGCCAGCAGCGTTCGGCGGCGCAGTTTCGCTTTTCGATGAAGTGTGGCACGGGCGATCCACCGTTTAGCCGGCCGTCGGTATTTTGGACCGATATCGCCCATGAGGAAGTGGTGACATGCGAACGCTAGGGATGCGTATACACAGTTTACCCTCTCGGGTCTGGGCTATGTTACAGGAGCAGGGCTCGACGCGACCGCTGGCGCTGGTGCGCATAGGGCTGGCGATATTGTTATGGGCCAAATGGGCCTCGTACCCGACGTTTCGCATGGGCTATGCTGGCGTGGACAATCTGGTGTTGGCGCCACTCTTTTTCGCCGCCACCACGCTCATGTTTTTTGGCCTGTGGACCCACGTAGCCACATTGGTGACGGCGGTGGCGGTGACCGCGATCTTTTTTCGCACGGGCGATTTGCACCATCACACCTATTTACTGATGGCGGTGTCGTGGATGGTGGCGGCTGGTCCTGCGGGGCGTTCGCTCTCGCTCGACCGTTTGCGCCGCCTGCGCGGCGGTATTGCGCTGCCGGAATATGCCCCGCTCTACGTGCATCGCCTGATCGCGGTGCAGGTGTCGACGGTGTATTTGTGGGGCGCCATGGCCAAGTGCAATATGCGCTTTGCCAGTGGCGCTGGGCTGGAATATCTATGGATTGATTTCATGCATGGGGTGTGGCTGGACGTCCCGGCGTGGATATTTCCCGCGATGGCGCTCATGACCATTGCGGTCGAATTGTTCTTGGCTGTGGGGTTGTGGTTTCGTCGGCTGCGGGTGTTCGCCGTGGTTGTCGGCGTTGGTTTGCACGGCACATTTTATCTATTGTGGGATATCGGGACGTTTTCGGCCACGATGATGATCCTGTATTTGCTGTTTTGGCCGCCGCAGCAGATTCACCGCGCGGTGGATGAGCTCGCCGGGCCTGAGCCGGGGTTGCCGCTGGGGCAGAGATGATGGCCCTATTCGTGGCGAGGGCCAAAGGCGCCCATCGGCGGCGACATAGCAGAATCAGCAATGATTCGAGGACTGTAAGTAGGCGCAGATCAATCTGGTGATTTCGCGGGACCATGTTTGCTTAGTAGTGCATCTCTTGGTGCATCTATCAGTGCTCCCATCAGTGCTCCCATCAGTGCTCCCGTCAACACGCCCGTCCATCGAGTCGATCGTGCTCACCCATTGATGGACCAGCGCCTCCACCGCGCCGACGATGAGCGGTACAGACACCGCGTAATCATGGCCGCGTCGCTTCCCGTATCGCCGCAGCAGCGCTTCCACCTGCTGGCAGGCGCGCTCTCGTGCGCGCAGCAAGTGCTGCTGCAGGGCCTCGGTCCGCGGGGCTTCGGTAAATAGCACCTGGTGGAGACGAGGCGCTTGGCTATGGAGCTCCATCAAGGCCTCGACATAGCTGGCAATACAGGCATCCAACGGCATATCGGCGCTGAGCTCCCCGGCGATGCGGGCCAGCGCGCATTCGCCCTCGCGTATATGCTCTTCGGCCAGTGCCACAAGGAGGGCGTCCTTATTGGGAAAATACTCGTACAGCGACCCCACCGACACCCCGGCTCGGACTGCGATCTTGTTGGTCGTTGTGCTCGCGTAACCCAGGTTGGCAAAAACCTGAGCAGCCGCTTGTAGGATCGCCGCTGCGGTTTGTTGAGAGCGGGCTTGCTGCGGCTTTTTTCGCGGACTTAGTGACGGTTTTCGGGCCATGCGCTGAGACCTTCGCACGTGCGGGCAAACCGAGTAGCGGCCGCGCTGTGGCGAGCATAGGTTGAATGGGAGGCAATACAATGAAGCACAAACGAATTTTACAACCTTCGCCTCGGCAAAGCTACCGAGAACACCCGTCCTGGCTGGACTATCGCAGGCTCTTACCAGCCCACGCATGCCCCACGACAGAGCCGCAAGAATCCATATGGCGCTGGCGTGATTGGGAGATTCATGTGGACGAGTGGGGCAGTGATACCAGTACGACCAATGCCACGATCGTGATGCTTCACGGTGGCGGCGGCCATGGTCGCATCCTGGCTCCCTTTGCGGGCGCCATGGCCCAACGCTGTTACCGTGTGATTTGTCCCGATTTGCCCGGCTACGGCCTCTCTCGGCCTATCGCCGGCAGACGCACCACGGCGCTCGCATACCGCGACTGGCTCCAATGCGTGGCAGCGCTTGTCGAATATGAAGCCGACCGTGTCGGACGACGCGCTTCCGGGCAACGCCCGATCGCGCTCGCCGGCTATAGTGCAGGCGGCCTTACCGCATGGGCGGCAGCACAGCAGGCTCGCCCCGGTACGGTCGCGGGGGTCATTGCCACGACCCTGCTCGACGTATCTCAGCCCGACATATTTGACAGCGCAGCAAGGACTTCATGGTTGGGGGCGATGGCCCGGTGGTGGTTTCGCCACGCGTCTGCAGCAAGTCTGCGGCTACCATTGTGCTGGGTCACGCCCTTGCAGCGTATGACGGCCGACGTGGCGTTGTCCCAGTATTTCGCCAACGATTCCCTCATCGGCCGCCGCCGAGTGCCGCTCTCGCTATTTGCCAGCATGCATGAATTTCATCCCGCGCAATTCTATGCCACACATGCTTGTGCCAATCCAGGACTGCGATCCGGGTTCGATCATACATTACCCACTGGCGAACGCGTCCCCGTCCCGCTGCTGTTGGCCCATCCCGCCGCTGACGCCTGGACACCGCTGGCGCACAGTCAGCGCTTTTACGACCAACTATCGGGGCCCAAGAAGTTGGTACTGTTGCAGAACGCCGGCCATCTCCCCATCGAAGAGCCGGGTTTTTCCACCCTATGTCATCAGATGGCTGAGTTTATCGATCACCTCACTGAGCCAGATCAAGAAGCAACCGAGCGATGGGGGCATGGGTGAAGCAACCGCAAGCAATCCCGCAAACTCTGCAAATGCGGTCGGTGGGTATCGCAAAACCTGCGCCACAATGTATCGTTGCCGGTATCGTAGGTGTCCGATGTTGGCGATATCTATGCATAAACAGAATCCCTTGGGCCCGCCGATGACGGCTCGATGGGGCGGAACAAAATTTGCGTGCAGATGATGTCGGCGCCGGTCGATGTGAGACCGAGCGATAAGAGACCAAAAGGCGTTGATGATAATCAATATACGCGAGGAGATATTGTCATGAGTGGCACGATGATCAAAAATCTCAAGCTTGAGAAGGTCGTTGACGGCGACACGGTGAAAGTCAGAATCAACGACGAACTGGAGAGTTTACGCCTTGTGTGTTTGGACACCGAGGAGAGTCGGTATGCGGGCGGCAAACCGGTGACCACTGCTGGCAAGCTCGCTTCGGTATGGGCCAGAGAGTACTTTGGCGCCAATGAAAAAGGCATGGTTTCTGGGGACGTGCGCGTCGATATCGAATTTGACACCAGCGAGCCCGCTCCCGTGTGCCTGCGCAAACACCGCGGCAACTACGGACGCTTGATTTGCTATGTACATAAGGGAGGTGAGAACTACAACCTACTTGCCGTGCGTCAGGGATGGAGTCCTTACTTTGTCAAGTATGGCCGTTCGCGTCTGTATCACGAGCAATTTATGCTGGCAGAGGCCCATGCGCAGGCCAAGGGATTGGTGATTTGGGATCCGCAAACCAATGCTGGCGGTCAGTCGCGCGATTATGCCGCACTCATTCCATGGTGGAACCTGCGCGACAGCGTGGTGCAAGATTTTCGCAGCCTTGGTGCAGAAGCTGGGGCGCTGTCTGTGCGCCTCGACTACGAGGTCCTCAGCGAAGCCGCTCGCACGGGCAGTCGTATGACTGTGCTATGTGATTTGCAAGGGGGAATCAGACGATCGACGGAGAACGGCGCCGTAGTATTTGCTGGATCACCCAAACAGAAATTTAATCTATGGATTCCCAATCACGACGAGGCGAGAGCGCAGGAGATTCTATACCTGCTCAAACACCGATATGCCGGGTATGGGCGCAATTATGTCTATGTAACCGGAGAGGGAAGCACCTATCCGCCACGGCCGGACGGAAAACCCCAAATCGTACTCCGCAACATCGACCAGCTATCCGACTTGCCCCCGGGGTTGTAGCGGGAGGTCTGCGGGCGTGTGGGGCCTGCGCATGGTTCTACTGATATAGATCCATACCGTTGCGCGCGTCCTGGCCGGCAGCGATTTTCCCGTTACGGTTGGGTGTCACAGACCCAGGCGTGGTGGCCACAGTGACCGGTTGGGGCACTCTGCTGTCTAGCGGACCATCGCCAGACATTTTGCAGGTTGTCGATGTACCCACCGTGTCGAACGACGACGCCGAGACCAACTACCGGCGAATCTATCCGAATATCGATATTACGGACGATCAACTGGCCGCTAATAACCAATTCCTCCTAGATCCTTTTCCGGGACTACAACTTGGCGTCATTGGAACACGAGGCCGCGGTCCGTAGGCTGGTCACAAACTCGCTCAGATCATGCGACTTCATCAGCGACTTGATGGCGGTAGGCACTAATCGCGTATGCGATGCATCGTAAAATCCAAAATAGAGGTGTATGGACCGGTATTCGGGATACGTTCTGTAGATTACTTCGAAAAAACCCTTAGGCTCTGCGCTGGCCAAATGCAGCAGTGTGCGAACTCCGCTCTGCTCTTCTCGAAGCAGTGGAAGATTCTTTTTGGACGCCCAGGCAGTGACCGCGCGACGGACTTCTTTGTGACAGATACTTAGATTTGCTTGGTGGTACTTATTGTACATTAATTCCATATTAAGCCCTCCTCCACCTCCGTAGCGTAGCTTTTCAGGAAATGGGCGATCCAGATCGGCTTCGAGGATTACCTCCCCCAGATCAGTGAACGTGCCCTTGCTTGCGTCGTTCTTGTCGGTTAGGCCGCCTGAGGTACTCGCTGTAGAGACGTCTTGTTCGTTGGCTTTCGCTACTCCGTCGCACGCAAAGGCATCCGGAGTCCAGGGGGCACCATTCCAAGCGTTTACGACGCCGGAGGGGAGAAGGACTAGGAGTTTGTCATCGACATCCCCTTTCGACGCAGGGCAGTACTGAACCTCATTTTGAATCGCAATCGTTATCGCGCGCGCCATTCGATCACACCAGGCTTTTCGCGGTGAAGCGACTGACACCAACTCGTGTGCCACCAGTGCATTTCTTAGAACAGGATGGAGGTAGTCTTTGTTCGGAAAGAGGAAATGTTCGTCGGGATTACTCACGAGTCTGGTATCGTGGCGAGTTAGCAATGCCCAACCGAGAACGTCAGCCGCGAGCTCGGCAGCGTAGCTCGCGTAACGGCGGGCGGTTTTGGCCGCGCGCAATCGTTTCGCGGTCGGCCCGTGCCGAACTGCCCTTAGACCACACCGGTCGGCCCGAGCTTCATCTGACGCGTAGGCCTTGGCACAGAAGAGCTGTTGTGTACTCATCGACTCGATCGCGAAACTCCAAAGGCCATTTTCTTCGCTGCGTGCTTGTCCGGGTTGAGCGCACTGCCTGTTACCAGTCGCGTGAAACAACTCATGACCCAATATGAACTCCATCATCAGCATTGTCGCGTTTTCCGCAAACAGGCTACTGGATTCGGCTTGCGTTGGGCGTGTCCGCAGCCACGCGATCGACTGGCTGCGGGCCAATTTCAGTGTTTGGTGGCTCATTCCGGTTTCTTTCGACAACCAGTCAAGTAGTTTCGGTGGATCTGGAGTATTCGCCACTGCATGACGCACGAAGTTGTTTGCAGCGTCCGTTGGAAACGCAGTACCCGTGCGGGCTCGGCGCGCCCAAAATGTGATCCCATCCTGCTGCTCAAGGCGCTCAGCGAAGTGCGCCATCAGCATGAGTTGCGCCACGTCGTCTGCGCGGCACGCGATGACACCTGCGCTGTCACGTCGGTCGGCAAAGCAACCTCGGAGCCGTATTGGAGCCTTATCACAGTGGTCGATCCGGGTTGCTACACGCCGAGTGCCCATTCCCAAAAGAGTTCGTTGGATCAGCTGGGCCACGCGTAATAGTCCTGCTGACTTGGGTCCCAGAATATCGCTGTTCTCGTAGCAGATATTCACAACCACCTGGGGCGTAGCGAGCGTATCCCCTCGGTCCGGGGGCTGAGCATGTGCAGTGCCGACTAACATCAACGAAGACAACAACACGGCTGAAGATACAAAAGCAATTACGTTGATACAGGAAGAAATCGCATTCATTTCAACGGCTCCAACGCGCAATTGGGGTGATCATTCACTGATCATTCTCTCCTCAAGTAAGTCCGTAATGTGCTTACAGCTAGTCATGACATGAGTGCCAGCTGCGCGCAGCGCACTGCTATCTCCATTCATATCGATTACGGTCTGGAGACGCGAGAGGTTGTCTCGGCAGGCTGACATCTTCATAAATAGCGGAGCGGCGTCCCCAGACGGTGATTCTAGCTGCGCGCGAGCTGCGTAGCCAATACTCATGCCTATCATCACGGCCCAAAAGCCTACGATGAACAGGTTACGACCTACAGCTAAGCGTGGCCTGCGGGACTGCTCATCAGCTGCTCGGGCGCCTTCAATCGCTTCCGCCACTGTGATTGTATCGGCGCCCGCTTGCTCCAACCTTGCCTTGCCTATCTGAGCCTCGCCCAGCCTGCGCGACTCCTCGTCGCTGTGATAGCGCAGCGTCGATGTTGGCGTCGTATCTCGCGATGTGCCGTGTATGCTCGTCCGCCGGGCCAGCGCGCGAATCTCACCAATCCGATTGGTGCGCTCGGTCGCCAGGGCGTCAAAGAGCACTGTATTGACCATGCCGCGGTCTACGAGTTTTTTGCTGACCTGGGCGGCGTATTCGTTATGCGGTGTATGTTCGGCCTGGGGCAGGGCATCACTCAGCTCTCTGCTGATGTGCTGACGCACGAAGCGATATAGCTCATTGGGTGAGAACATATCGGCGAGCAGACGCGCTAGGGCCGCCTCGATAGAGCCGCGCTCTTGTGGGGCGGATGATTCCGATGAGCTGAATTGTTCTTGCTCGAGGCTGATGCCGTGGTGGTGATGACGAGGGCCGTGTTTAGCCC
>JAAUYH010057176.1_pt1 | contig 19006 bp, 17 predicted proteins | sample 7278061 | NCBI WGS metagenome assembly JAAUYH01 (sample SAMN14350203, study PRJNA611818) | marine sediment metagenome | isolation source: surface marine sediment (0.6m) | place: French Polynesia: Moorea | collected 2018-08 | reverse complement strand
GTCTCCTGTAGGGCTTTGCTCTTCTCGTAGAGTATTCTTGCCCCTTCGGAATTTCCCGGCTTAGGTTGATACCCCTGAAACCATGTTCATTTGGCTGGAAAAGCGCTGGATTTTTTTACATGGCGGATGGTGATTACTTTCGCCATGCAATGCTTCTAATATATTTTAAATTCTGACGGAATTGTAGGCGTAGCTTGCATAGTGATTACTCTCACTATGCAATAACTCCCTAAAGTTTTTGGGGACTCCACAGTGAATCAATATTTTCTACTCGCGTATGTCAAAAACATAAAGCATTGCTTCTTTATCACTCACAATGTAGAGACGATTTGAGTCTGGATCGATCTCAACGCCTTCCGCCTTTTCGATTTCGCGATACTTGCCTTTGTGGGCGTATCCGAGTCTAAAACTCTGAGTGACCTTTTCAGCTGCACAGTCATATAAGAAGAGTCGCTTAGCTTTGTCACTGACAATCCAAAAGCAATGTCGACTGGAATCGTAACAAATTCCTGAAAAGTCAATTTCGTCACTGTTTAGATCATTGTCATGGAAGCCGTTATCCTGATTCAATAGCTGATGGCTCCGAATAGTCTGTAAGTCGGCAGAAACTTCAACCAGTAAACCAGGAACTCCTTCTTTAAGGACAAAAATTGTTCCCGTTGTGTCATTCCAGGCTATTCCCTCGAGCCCTTTATTGTCTTCACCGCCAGCAAAAAAACTGGCAATTGAGTCATAGCCAACCATTTTATCAAGGGGATTTCTATCAGCAACTTTTTCTGCGTCAATCTTGATTTTCATGATTTCATTCGTTTCTTCTTTGATCCCCAGTAAGAACCTACCAGTTGGGTCTAGAACAAGCCCTTCCAGTCCTTTTTCCGGAATCTTGAATGACTCACCTTTAATTAATTTTCCATTGAGATCTAATTTAAAAACCTTTTTTGTATCATCGCTGATGGTCCATAGGGCGTCTTTCTGGTGAGAAAGGGTTACTCCAGAAGGCTCACATAAACCTTTAGATTTATCTTCTATGGAAAAGCGATCTAGATAGGTCAGACTCAGGGGTATATCACGTGTCATCACAATTCTCTAAAGTATATTCACTTATTAGGTCTAATCTGAAATTCCTTCATTTTCCATTCCGACTATATCGCTGTTGACTTTCGCCAAACCATTGAATAACGCCAAAACAGGTGTTTCCTTACGTGTGCTCCGTTCAGGAAATGAGGGTAAATTTGTCGGGCTTGAGAAAGGGTCAGGTATTCGTCAGTGCGAAGATGCTCTCGCATCGCTTCCACCGCCTCAGGGGATGGCCGAAACTGTCTATTATTAATGGCTCGATAGACCCAATTTAGGGGGACCGCAATAACATCGCTTAATCTATCTTGCAGCGTCTCATACTTTAGTAAATCTAAGATTACTAAACGCCCTCCCGGGTTCAAAGCCGCCTTCAGATTCGGCAACAAGCGTTCGATGGACACATGGTGGAGGGTGGCGATAGAAACAATTAGATCCATTTTTTCAGTGGGCGGTTCCCACAGCATGACATCAGCGACTTGAAAATCAATGTTAGGAAACTGTCTCGAGCGCTGCTTTGCGATTTTGATCATATTGGGGGACAAGTCAATTGCCATCACCCGCTCAACCCGCTGAGCCAGCAGACGTGAAAACTCGCCAGTTCCACAACCGATGTCGAGCGCAGTTCTACATTGGGGGGGCAATTGTTTCAGCAGGAAGTGATGATAGTGATTATTGTGGTTCCAGCGCTCTTGATCATGTAGAGCAATGAGATCGAAGTCGTGGCGAATTTTCTGAGTCAAGCTTTCACTCATGCCAATTCATTTCCCGCCGTAGTGTTGTCTACCTGCTAATGATACAACTGCAACTTCCTTAAGCTGTTTCTCAATAGCAACACAAGTCACACGGACACCATCTTCTGGCTGAAACCCCCTGAATCTGGTCACCCAGTCTGCAAATTTTACTGCACAGGTGCTTATGCGCCCAACTGTAAGGCTGCGCGGATAGCAATGAATCCCACTGCCAACGTAGCAAATAGGTAAAGGTAGAACCGAAGTATGATCAGATTGAAAGTGCAATGGACGGCGCTGTGTAAGGTGCGGAATGCAACAAAAAACCAGGCGGCGTTGACATATCCTGAATCCACTTGATTGGTGACAAAGAGATATAGCGCCAGCGCATAGAAAAGAACTGGAATCTCGAACAGATTTTTTAGATTATCCGATGGATTGGATACGGTGAGCGGCGAGATCTTTGCCAGGGCGTCGGGCGCAACTAGAGTTTGCGGGCGAATCTTTTGACTATTGATGAAATGGATTCGGCGGACGTACATATACGCCCAAACTAGGAATGTCAGAAATATGCTTGCGAAGAAAGGACCGAAGATGGCGTCTTGTGTCATTTCTACCTCTTAAGTAATTAGCGACAGAACAAAGTTCTTATAGATAATGGGGGATGGGGAAGGATAATGAACGACCCTCCCAATAAAAGTAATGACAGGCCGCTATAGCCTCGGACTAGCCAAACATGAATATCCCACCAGGCAGGATTAACAAAATAAGCTACTCCAACGGTTAACAATTGGGCGATCAAACAGAGATTAAAGACCACCAAAGTCCCATAGAAGCTGATTTGCATCGAACGGATGTGGGCGAGATTGGGGCCAATTTCCGAATTGAGGGTCATGTCAAGTGATGGAAGTGATAGAAGCTAAAGGCTAATATAGGATGAGAGTTTCAATGCTGCGAGACCTCGATCGGGTACACTTCAGACCACTTGGCCTATGAACAGTTCTTTAGGACTTCTGTTTGAAGCTATTGACCAGGCCCAAAGCAACCAAGACTTGCGATCGCACATCGCGCCAAAAATTGGTGAATATTTTGCCGCCAAGCGCTGGGGAATTTTTTTCCTGGATCAGCTCCCTGTCAGCGATCCAAAACTAAAGAAAAGCTTGAAAATCGCCCTCTCCATCGACCATAATCCCCTAGTGCGTTATCTAGTCGAGCGCCATGCACCGGTCCACGAATCATTGGTAACCTCGCCAAAGGCGTGGAAACTCATCTGTCCCCGCCCAGATCATTGGCACGTGATGGCGGGCCCTATCATCAATCGGGGGCAATTAGTGGGCGTGGTGGGGTGCACCCGCGAAAAGTCGATGCCCGCCTTTGATAGTGAAAATCTAGTTGATTTGAGCGCCCTTTGCTTGCACTTATCGGTTTGGGTCGCCACAGGGTTGTCGCGCCAGGTTTCTAATTGCCAAGCGGATCCGACGGGCACTGAAAATTTGCAGTTTTCCCGCTTGAACAATAAGCGCTTAACCCCTCGTGAATTACAAATTGCAGAGTTGGTTGCGCTGGGGCGAACCAATGCAGAAATTGGCGCTGAACTTTGGATCACTGAAAATTCTGTGAAGCAAGCCCTCAAGCGAATGTTTCGTAAGCTTGATGTTTCATCGCGGACTGCAATGGTCGCCCAACTTTCAGCGATGCAACCCATATCGGTTGGGAAAACTGTGCAAAAGTTGTTCAATTAAGAAATGTGGGGCTTTAGCTCAAAGCGGTTCATTCTCATTGCGGATATCCCTACTGGGCGTCATCCTAACTTACTGGGGATGATCTTTCTAATTCCTCCTCACTGAAGCACTATGAATGTTAAGCCTCAGCTTATTTCAGACTTTGATCAGCCTCGCCATCCAAAAGGTTCTGAAGAAATTGAGGATCGTAGCGACGAGACGCTCCTTGACGCCTACTCTCAGGCGGTCACCCATGTGGTGGACACCGTCAGTCCGGCGGTGGTCAATATCGAGGTTCGTCGTCTGCGACTCCGAGCCGACATGCGACGTCCGTTAGAAGTGGGCGGCCATGGTTCCGGCTTTCTATTTACGCCGGATGGTTACATTCTGACCAACAGTCATGTGGTTCACAACACTGACACTATTGAGGTCACGCTAGCAGATGGTCAGACCCATCGTGCAGAGTTGATTGGCGATGACCCGGATACGGACCTGGCGATTATTCGCATTTCCGGCGCTGATTTCCCCCATGCCCAGCTCGGTGACTCTGGGTCATTGCGGGCTGGCCAATTGGTGATTGCAATCGGCAATCCGCTGGGATTTCAGTGCACTGTCACTGCAGGCGTGGTGAGTGCATTGGGGCGTTCATTTCGCTCCAAGACGGGCCGATTGATTGACAGTGTGATTCAAACGGATGCAGCGCTGAATCCAGGGAACTCTGGGGGGCCTCTGGTCAATTCCCGGGGGCAAGTGATTGGGGTGAATACGGCTGTGATTCAGGCGGCTCAGGGCATTTGCTTCGCTACGCCGATTAATACGGCAAAATGGGTGATTGGACCGTTAATGCAAATGGGTCGGGTGCGTCGCGGCCGAATTGGGGTGGCGGGTCAAACGGTTCCGCTGCCCAAGCGTCTTGTGCAAATGCATAGTTTGGCGGCGGAGAATGGGGTGTTGGTAATCGGGCTTGAACCAGACAGTCCTGCCCAGGCGGCTGGCGTTCGCGAACGAGACGTGATTGTGAACTTTGTCGGGGAGCCCATCTGCAATGTGGATGATTTGCATCGACTTTTGACGGAGGAGACCATTGGGGTGCGATCGCGCCTAACAATTCTCCGACGAGATCAAAAGTTAGACGTCACGGTTGTTCCTACTGAGTCTCTGCCTAGTGATCCATGACTGGGGATAAGAGAGGGAATTCTCGGCAAAATAAAGTCTTGGCAAAGGGCAGTGGATGGGTGGATGGGTGGATGGGTGGATGGGTGGATGGGTGGATAGGTGGATGGGATGTGACTTAACTGCAGATCCCTAGCCTTAAGAAAATAGCCAACTCAAATTGCTGAGTTGGCTATGTAACTGATTCAGCGTTCAGCAATCAGAAAATTTCGGTCAACACCGGCGTCAAATCACCGTGGCGCCCCCATCAAATAGGGGCACAGTCATGGTGAAATTTTCTCCAAACGTCAGCTTTTGCTCTTCCAAAATGCCAATGGCGATTTTCTCACCGAGTCGAATGGATTCAATGTAATCGGTGAAGTAATGAACTCCAGCCCAATTTCGGCCGATGGAGATATTGGCGGCAAGCTTGTTCAACTCACCCTCAACTGTGAGGTTAACTGGCGCATTGACTTGCACCAAAGATCTGCCATCCGTCGCCGGTTGGACATAGGGCTGCGGCAGCACATAAGTATGGTCAAAGAAGGCCTTAAGGATAGTGACGCAGGCGCCAGCGACCGTTGCATGTCCGGCGCCGTAGGCGGGGTGCATGGGAGACCCTTCAGGAAACGCCATCGGCAGCAAATAGCTAGTATCCTTTTCGGCGTCCTGCTCCCGTCCATCGGAGAACATGCTATTTTGGTCTGCATTATGGCTGCGAATCGCTTCCAGCAGGCCAATTTGGTCCAAGCGAGAGCATACGGCTTTGGCTGGCTCCAGGTTGCTGGCGCCAGTGGAGAGATTGAAATTCTTCAGCCGGTGGATGCGGCCGCCGACTGCCTCTGGACGCAGGCGACGGTGGATATTGAATTTCTGGAATCGCACAGCCTTCAGCGCCCGGGTGGCGACCTCAGTCACCAGCGACAAAATGTGAGGACCGCCAAAGTGGGCGAACCCTTGCTGATGGTCGATCAAGTCGTTCTGCTGGAAGGGAATGCCGGGATCAAAGGGCGCCCCTAGGGATAACAACGCCAGACAAGCATTTAGATAGGCTTCATAAAGCGCGTCATAATGCACGTAGGTGGCTAAATCCCGGGGGGTGGCGATAAACCGATAGCGATTGTCAATTGTGTCGCCTTCGTAGGTTTCTTGGCCCCGTACATCAGCGCCATTTTGCACATCAACCCACCATTTCCAGGTGGTCATGTAGTCTTTGTTGGGAGTGGCGAAACGGACCTTGTTCTGAAACACCAGGGCTCCATATTGGATTAACCCATTGGTTGCAACCTCAGAGGCGGAGTCGGGTCCGCCCAATTCTGGAAAACCACGGCACAGAAACTGAGACAGATAGGGGCCTTCATTATCGCCGGGAGTGATGCCGCGAAAGGCTGTTTGGGCTGTCAGCGGTCCGCGACGACGGGATTCTTCATCTGATGTGAGCCCTGACAATGCAGCGTTATTGAACCAGTCCAGTTGATTCAAGCGGTTGATTGCTGTATTGAACTGGCTATTTGAGGTAAAGTCAGCAAAGGCGACATCTCGCAGGAGGGCCATTTCATAGACTTCCGCCACTTCTGCGATCAACTCTTCACTATCAAGCGCGGGGGCTGGCGGCATGGTTACTGCTTGAGCGTCTGGACCTTCCAGATCGAATGCGAGGCCAGCCGCTTGGCTTTCCCAGGCCCGGGCGCTCACCTGCCGATCGTTATCTTGTTCGATCTTTTGCGTAAATCCTGACTCCCAGAACGATTCGGAAGATCCGCCGTCATCGTCATCGTCATCATCATCATCATCATCGCTTTGTGAACCAACAGCGCTCTGACCAACCAGTTGAATAACGCCGTCATCCGTGAGTTCTAACCCTGCAGGCGGAGGTCCTAGGGGGGTGTTTCTGAAATCAGTGACATCGCCAGAATCAATTCCCTGGACAAACTGCTGAAAATCGTCTGAGCTGTAGATCAGGCCATCCTCTACATCATGGGGCAATCCCTTGGTGTAGTTGGCAATCAAAGAAGGCTTTCCCCGTCTCCTTTCAGGCGTGTTTTCGGAGGCGTCAAACTGATAGCGAGTTTCTTCACCATTGGCGAGATGCTCAGGGTGTTCGCGGTTAAAAGCAAGGTTTGCAGCTTCAATTCGAACGTTTAATGCTTGATTTCGACGTGATTCCACAATCTTTGAACCTTTTTTATACAACAAAAATCAAATAATCTTAGAAGTTTCGTTATCAGAAACTCCACCTCGAGAACAATCCAGGTGTTATCGCAGATGTGTTTCCGCCTCACTTAATCTAAGCGCTTAACTTAGGGGGAGGCAGTACCCTCGAGGGTAATTTTGATTTTTGTTTGCTTCGCCGCCCTACTCTTCGGTTTTCCAGTAGTCGAATTGGGTCGTGTTGATGTGCTCAACAATGCCGCCCAGCTGTCGAACTTGTTTCACCATGTCTCCAGTGCCGCCGGGAGCGCCGCTGTCTTGTCCATTCCACAAAACAATCAGGCGGGTGCGCTCAATGCCGTACATTAAGGTTGAATAAAGCGCCCAACGATTGTTGCGCTCGTAGACATTTTCTCCCTCCGGGACAGGGCCCAGTCGATCTGACTGGATGTGGAGCGTCACGTTGGGATGGTTGGCGATCGCGTGGAACCGCTCTACCCAGTCATTTCCCCCCTGGATAACGGATTGTTGAACAAATTTTGCTTTATCAAACGGTAGATAGACCTCCAATTTCATATTGCGCTTTAGGCACGCTTCGATGAAGAGAATATCGCCGCCGCAAGCAATTCCAGGGGTGATGGCGGTGCAATTGGCTTGGGCCTCCAATTTATCCAAAACCGCTTCAATTTTCTGTTGTGCTTCGGGTTCCATGCCAGCGGGAAAGCGAGGTTTAGGCCGATCTGGAGCGTCAATCATGTGCCCCGAAAAGAGAAAGACTTTGGCGGGTTGTTGAGCTGCTTCCGCTTCAGCATCCGGCGTAATTTCTTGACTCTCGTACCGTTGGAGTTCCTCCTCAATGACGTCGATGCCCATCTTCACATACTCAGGACGAAAGTCTAACAAAGCTAACATCTGGAGTTGGTCAAGAATTGACTTTAGGGCGAATTTATTTTGCCAGAGGGCCGTGAGCGCTTTTTTATAGGCGATCGCAACTTGCCTGGGGTTTTGAGCCGTGCAGACTGCTAAGTCGCCAAGGGACCCAGCCGCCCAGGAATCTTTAGGATCTAGTTTGGTCTTGCAGTTCAAGCAAAACTGAACGGCGCCTTGTAGGGCAGGCAACTGTTGTCGGTAGGCGTCTTCTTCTGGATCACCGCTGGGACCGAGCAGCTGGGCCAAATGATCCAAGATGGCGCTGAGGGTCAATGCATTAATGCCGGGATAATAATTATTTTGATTGAGGCGATATCCCCTCAGATAGCTTTCAATGGATTTTTGTAGAAAGTGAGAGGCGTCATAAGCCTCTTGCATTCGGATTTTCGGATCCTCAATGTAAATCCATTTACTTTTCCACAAGTCCTTATAAATCCGGGCCAAAGAGGCCATTGCCTCGGTGTGGGCGGGATCATCCTCAAGCAATCGCTCTAACTTTACAATGGCCTCGTTCGATTGTTGCAGACGGCTCAGATGTCGGGCTTCTTCACACCGAAAGTCATTATTTTCAGGATTAATCTTGAGCCCTTGTCGATAGGTCTTTAAAGCCAGAGCGGAATTGCCAATGCTGCTCAACGCTTTGCCCGCCTCTGCAATCACATCTTCTTTAATTAACGGATTGACAGCTTCCTCTGTGAGCAATAAGACATCACCGATGTGTTTCTGGCGTTGAGCAATGTTAATCCGCTCCTGTAGGTCGGTGTATTCTTGCCAGTATCCAGTCGCCTGGGGGGTTCGCAGCGTTTTTCGATCAGGCTCCACTAATCCGTCAAGCAAATTAAAGATGGGGCTGTGAACCCGGTTCCGTTCTGATTTCCAGGTGGCCTGAATCATTTTAACCAGCGCCTCTTTATCTTTATTCAGATAAACCGGATCAGGCCGCCCCTCCCCATTGCACCGATAGGGCAGTGTACGGACGCTCATAATGTCAAAAGGCATGTAGTTCCGCCCAGACTGGATATGCACCACCCCCCGTTTCCGCATCGAGTGCCGTATGCCTAATTCATAAAACACATTGGCGTTATCAATACTCAAATCTGCAATCACCAGATCCGCCAGCAAGAGTTCCTGGAACATGTCCGTTAGAATATCGCCGCTGACCGTTTCCTGGTCTGCCCGAAACGCCTCAAATCCAGCCTCCGTCAAGGCAGGTCGAATCAAATCATGATAAATGCTGTCAAAGTCGATCCATTTCCCATCCCGATCTTGTTTACGACCAAAAGGCATGACCACAAATGAATGGGGCGCCCCCCGCTGAGGCTGCTTTACAGGCTCCTTAGAAACCGAAGCGATCGCCGCCTCAGCCTTCGTCGATTCCTCAATTCTCTTATCCCCCTCACTCAAAGACTTAACCAATACTTCTTCCTGCGTCCCCACCTCTTCTTTTTCTACTATCTCCCCTACTCCCCCTGCTTCCCCCGCTCTCTCCGAAGACGCAACATGTTGCGTCCCTACAGTGGCTCCCTCTGCTTCCCCTGCTTCCCCTGCTCTCTCCGAAGACGCAACATGTTGCATCTCTACAACAGTTGCTTCCCCTGCTTCCCCTGCTTCCCCTGCTTCCCCTGCTTCCCTTGCTTCCCCTGCTTCTCCTAACTCCTCCATCTCCCCCATCTCTCCCATTTCCCTCAGCCGCCCCACCGAACCCTGCTCTTGCTCCCCCCGCAACGCTCGCTCAACCTCTGCTGGAACAGCATCTCCCATCACTTGACTCAACAGATCATGGGATTGCCCCTTAAATTCAGCTGCAACTTGACGCATCGCGATGGCGGGATGGCTGTAAAAGCTCCAGAGCACCTCTTCAGTTGCGATCGCTAATTGAAAAAAAGCGGCGCCTATATTTTCCTTAGACTTGAGCCCTTGCCAACGGCTCTGGATAAGAGTCAGCTCCAGAACCAATTGAGTCGAGGATTGAATCGCCTCATCCAGTCGGCAGACCTCTGACCAAAAAAGCAACGCAGCCCCCAGAACAGTAGTAAAGGCGACCCAGAGACTCAACCCGCCCCCCAATACCGGGCCTAGAGCGCTCAGTCCCCCCAACCCAATAATCAAAAGCCGTAATTGAGTTCGTCGGGTATTCAGTTTCGCCAATTCCTGTTGATGCCAATCAAGCTGGGGCGCGAGTCGAAACCGCAGGTAATCATCGGCAAGCAAATCAGACATGCCTGGATCATTCGTTAACGATTCTGGCGCCCCTTCAATAGGGAACTGCCCACTGTAGGGGATCAGCACCCAGTCGCCTGCGATCGCTTCGACTATTTGGCGCTGAATGTCTGCAATCCGAGTATTCAGCCAATGATGGCGTTCCGGCTGATGCTGAAGCAGCGTGCGATAACAATAAATTGCTTTGCCAACAGCAGCGGCCCCACCCCATAAAACAAACCAGTATTGTCCCTGCTGTAATCGATTGCCCAGAACAAAAAACAGCACACCGCTAATGGCGACAATCACCAAACTAGTCCGTAGGGCCTGATTGAGAAACATGGCCTCAGCCCTGCTTCCCACGGTGCAGGTCAAAATAGCTAACAAGGCTGCACTGATAGACAGCCCCATCAACCAACCGCGTAAACTCAAGTATTTCTGAAAAACCGCCACGGCGTTTTGATGTAACTGCCCATAGAGACGCCAGGCAGTTTCCAGAGCGACGGCTTGGGGGATGCTTGGGGGATTCTGAGTCATTTTGACCTCCACAACTCTTGGGCGCCTAAACACCAGCCTGCGATATGCAAATCGATTAGTCAGCTAATATTTCAAAATATTACGGATGCCTACAATCAAGAAACCATCCAGTTGGCTATCCACTTGACCGTGGTGAACGATACACCGACCCTCCACAATAGATGAAGCATTACAGCAGCTGACAACAAAACTAAATGCTTAATCAGAAACCTGTAATCTCGTTTAGCAGGGCGGAGGAGGCAATAACGCCCGGCGCTTAGGCTCCAAATTCACTTGAACTTGAACGTCTCCAATAGGAGCTTCTAATTTGATCCGTTCGAACCCTTATCAAAACTCGCAAATTTTATTTAAGAAGGTGAGATATGGTCTGGATTTATTTGATTGTTCAAGGCGTGTTTCTGTGGATGTTAGGTCGGCGCGTGAGTAACAAACATGATGGGGTCTACACTGTCATGTTTGATATCATCAGCATCCTCAGTTTGCTTTTTGGGTTGATTATGGCTCCCCTGCTGGTTAAAGTATTGCCCTTCCTACTGATTGCGCCTTCCCGCATTTTTCCAAACTTGGATCCCAATGCCGCTTGGACGCAGCAATCTTTGGCGGAGACAATTAAGGAGAGTTTGTATGAGTTTGTATTGAACTTAGGGGAACCATTAGAAGATTTCTTGAGTCGTTTCGGGGTTAATTTGCCCTCTCTCGAAGACTCTCAGCGCTTCACCTCTTTCAGCGCTACCTCAGACTACGATTTTAATTGGCGCACGTTTAAGGACATCATCGTGTTACTCGTGGGAAGCCTGGCGGCTTGGGCTTCCTATCTCTACTTTCGGACGACTCACTCTATTCCTGAAAACTTAACCACCTTTGAGGATAGGCAGGTTAGTTGAGCTGAGTATTCTGTCTTTGGGAAAGTTTCACACCGGGTTTATTCATGCTTTATGGTTCAATTTGTAGACTGATATGGAAGGCATAAATCCCTTCCCTGCATTACGCAAATTATTTTTATCTAACCTATGTGTTAAGCGCCCCAGCCTTTTGGTTGGGGTTATTTAATGGATTTCTCCCAAAATTTAAACTTATTTTTCGCCAGCGCCCTTCAATATCTTGCTATCGTTCTCTGGTTTGTGTCTTGGAGGATGAGTATGGCGACTGAAAAGCAACCCTGGCTCCTTTCAGATTCTGCTCTGCAGGAAGCCCGATATTCCACCTTCAAGAATCAGCAGCCAGCGGAGCAGCTAAGCGCCGACGTCCTTCAAAACTGGAAGGAAAGAATTTTCCGATATCAGCAGCAAGTTCAAATCGGTCCTAAATTGGAGCAGGGAACTCTGTTTGACCTGACCTCAGCCCAGGCAGACCCAGACTCAATTGAGCCCTTCAGCTTACCCCAGCAGAATACTGAATTTTGGCGCTGGCGAGAGAATGAACAAGGAGTCGCCGCTTTATATTTTGTGATCGACTATACCCTGCCAATCCTGCTGTATGTAGGGGAAACGGTTAAGTCAAATCAACGATGGAAAGGCGAGCATGATTGTAAGCGATACTTGTTTAACTATGTTTCCGCCCACCGTCCCCATGATTTGCCAGTATCGGTAAATATTGGTTTCTGGCCCCATGCACCGGCCGAAACTCGCCCCCGTCAGAAATTAGAGTCTCAGCTGATCTATAAGTGGCGATCGCCCTTCAATAAGGAAAACTGGGAATTTTGGGGAACCCCTTTTGTGGGCGGAAAAGCATAAATTCCTAATTACATTTAGACGGGCTTATCATCATAAGCAGGGTTAATCCAGGGGAGAAGGAATACAGAATATCGGAGTCAGAGGTCAGCCAGGAGTTGGATTCTGACTCTTCACTCCGATATTTCCTCTTAGGGAAAGTTTTCCGCTTTAAGTTGTCAGCTCTTAGACACTCATTCCTCTAAGTTTTCTGTAAAGTCGATAAACCTTTTATTTTGGATCCATTCTCTGAGTAGAATGAGTTGTCGGCAAATCTGATTGTTACTGTTTGTGAGACTATTTGTCTACCATACCCCGGAAGAAATTACGACCCATCAAATGCCCGATTGCGCAGTCGCAATCGATGTATTGAGGGCGACCACGACTATGACCGCAGCCTTTGATGCAGGCGCAGAAGCGATTCAGGTTTTCAGTGACATTGATCAACTGATGCGGGTTAGTGAGCAGTGGCCTGCTGATAAACGTATTCGAGCTGGAGAACGAGGAGGCGCTCCGGTAGAAGGATGTGATCTGGGTAATTCTCCATTGGACCATAGCGCTGAGCGCACCCAAGGTCGGCGATTGTTTATGAGTACGACGAATGGCACCCGCTGTCTGCAACGTATTCAGAAGGCGCCGATGGTGATTGCCGCAGCGCTATTAAATCGCCAAGCGGTAGTGAAATTCCTACTTGATCACAAACCAGAAACCGTATGGATGGTGGGATCTGGATGGGAAGGAACCTATTCTCTAGAAGACACGGTCTGTGCAGGGGCGATCGCATATAGCCTTAGCCATGAAATAGGAGCGCCCGTGGAGAATCTAGCAGGAAATGACGCCCTGATTGCAGCCGTTACGCTGTATATCCATTGGCAGGATAAACTCCTGGAGCTAATGCGTCATGCGAGTCACGGTCAGCGACTACTGGGGCTGAATAAAGACGAAGACCTGGCGTACTGCGCTCAACTCGATCGGTTAGATATCGTCCCGATTCAGAAAGAACCTGGGATTTTAGTAGCCTAGGCTAATGTAGAACGTGTCTTTTCCAGAAAGCCTCCACTCTAACCCTCTCCCCAAGGGAAAGGGAACAAGCGGTGGTATCTATTCACCTTGACCTGTGGGAGAAGCGTTTGCTCCCTTTGGCAAAGATTGATAGGATGCTAATTTTTGGATATGCATTGGCTACTTTCAGGGCCTTTGACTGTTGAGCAGGTGACCATTCGAATTACTGGCCTGCCCACATCGCTCAATGGCGTAAAACTGGTTCAGTTATCCGATTTACATTTTGACGGAGTGCGGCTATCTGAGCAGATGCTAGCAAAGGCGATCGCACTCAATAACGAGATTCAACCCGATCTGGTTGTGCTTACGGGCGATCTGATCACCGATGATCCTTCACCCGTCCATGAACTCGCCCGACAATTGAAGCATCTCCAAAGCGGGTTTGGCGTCTACGCAGCGCTAGGCAACCATGATAATTCTCGCCAGGGAACCCGCGCGGCTGTCACCGCCGCCCTGGAACAGGTGGATATTCCGGTGCTGTGGAATCAAATCGCTTATCCGCTAGGAAAAGAATTACCGCTAGTAGGATTGGCTGATTTCTGGTCCCGCGAGTTCAAGCCCGCCCCCGTGATGGACCCATTAGACCCCATGACGCCTCGCATCGTCTTGTCCCATAACCCCGATAGCGCCGCAAAATTACAACCGTGGCGGGTTGACCTACAGCTATCGGGCCATACCCATGGCGGGCAAGTGGTGATTCCTGGACTCGGCGCCTTCCCCGCTGTCGCTCAACGCATACGCCCTTTCGTCCCGAAAGCGATGAGGAAGCATGTTCCCTATATGAGCGAAGAATGCGCCAAAGTCGTATGGCATTGGGAATGGGCCATGGGCTTGCACCAAGTCGGCAATAATCAGCTCTATGTCAATCGCGGCTTAGGCACCTATTTGCCGGGTCGAATATTTTGCCCGCCAGAATTGACAGTGATTACGTTGGAGGGTTAGGTCTCCTAGATTAAATGACCAATGACAAGTGACCAATGACCAATGACAAATACCCCGAATACAAACTACACTGCCGTTTTGCAGCATTTGATGCAGCAGGGCGGAATCTCTAGTTTTACAGCGCTGAGTAGACAAGCGGGGGTGTCAGATTGGCAGGTTAAGCAGCTCCGCCAAGGCCAGGCGGCTCGAATGCGGATAGAGCCGTTGCTAAAGTTGAGTCAAGCTTTAGGCGTCACATTGGCGGATCTTTTGGACGCCTTTGGAGTTGACAGTTCTAAGGCGTCTGGAGTAACGGAGTCAGAAAATCAAAAAGCTTCACAGGGGGCGGCCCAAGCCGCGATCGCAGCCAGTCCGCCAGATTGGGAAGCCAAACAAGCCGCCGATAAAATCGCCGCCCTCGAACAAGAATACCAGCGGCTTCAAGCCCAATTCGCTCAGCAAGAAGATAGCCTACAGCAGAAATTCCAGCAAGACACCCTACAAACCTTAGAATCCTGGCTGCTGCAATGGCCCACCGTCGCCTACGCCGTTCAACAAAACCCTCAAATCCCCGCCTCAAGGCTACTTCCCCTCTTGCGGCCAATGGAAAATTTACTGACCGCCTGGGAAGTCAGCGCCATCGCCCCCGTCGGCTCAGAAATCCCCTATGATCCCCAGCGCCATCAGCTCATGGAAGGCTACGCCCAACCTGGAGATCCCGTGAAAGTTCGCTACACCGGCTATTTCCAAAAAGATAAGCTGCTCCACCGAGCAAAAGTGAGTCCTTTTGAGGCGTCATAGATTGGTGAAAGATGTGGGGTCCCAAAAAGTAACCTCACCCATGACCCATGACAAACCCCTAATCTAAGCCAAATGCATCTTCAGCACTGATTTAGGCGCCCGACGAACTCGGCAGCGGATCGTTTCCAAGCCTAATCGTCTGCAGGCTTCATAACGATGACAACCCGAAAATCCGTAATATTGGCCCTCTACCTGCAAAACATCGATCGGTTCTTGAAGGCCAATTTCGTTAATGGACGCCATTAAGGCGTTGACTTTTTCAGGGTTGTTCTGGTGGAAAAGGGGACGACGAATATGATTAATGGGAATATCTTCAATCCTGACCATGGCGATCTAACCTTTAATTGCCCATAATTAAATCATACTCATAATGAGTACGGATCGCCTACCGCCTACCCCAAAGCTAAAACCAGGACAAAAATTTACCGCCCTACCCAGTTATTGGGATGTTTTCTGATTCGGGTCCAGCAGATTCCACTTTTGAGCCGCGTACTCTCCTGATGGGCTGGGCTCACAAAGCACCATGGGGGGGATAGCGTTCCCACTTTTTGGGTTCGGGGTATGAACGACGTGGCGAACAAGATAGAGTTTGGTGTTATCCACCTTTACCAGTTCTCCCACACGCGGCAGGGTTTCACTGGCTGCCGGCAAGGGCTCTTCGCCCACAACATTGATAGTGTAGATAGTAAACATATTTTAGAGTCTTGATAGGGGTTGAAACTTTACCCATCTCGTTATGATTGGGTAATTGAAGCGTTATCTCTATCCCTCTGGGATATGCCTTCAGATTGGATTTACCCTGATGATGAAGGATTACGATTTCGCATTCATCGCTGTTGAGGGGTATTCTAGTAAACCTCGTAACCCTGAGCTTTATCTTGAGGTCGTAAGAGATCGGTAGATATCGCCGCTATACCCTTGTAGACTCCTATAAACAGCTGGAAGTTCCCTGAAAATCACTGATGAATCACCCTAATGGCGATCGCCTCGACAGACTAGAGACCTTAGCGGAAACGACGCTTTTGGCCATTCAGCAATTAGCAACCCAGCAGCGGCAAGCTCAAACCGATTTAGCCGCTAACATTAGTGATGTTGTCTCAATGATCGCCATAAACAGCCAGCATATAGAAGAAATGCAGCAGCATATGGAAGAGATGCAGGCTGAAGTTCGAGGGCTCCAGGTAGAGAACCGCCATATTTTGGAAGAACTGGCCGATATCCGAAGACAAAGAGGCTAGGTTTCATTAATGCCCAACTCACAACTTGAAAATGTTCGTATTGTCCTGGTTGAACCCGCAGGTCCCCTGAATATCGGTTCAGTTGCGCGGGTAATGAAGAATATGGGGTTGCGGCGGTTAGTGTTGGTCAATCCTCAGTGCGATCCCCTGGGAGCCGAAGCGCGACAGATGGCGGTGCATGGGGTAGAGTTGCTGGAATCCGCCCAGACGGTCGCCATAATCCCGGACGCTCTGCAAGGATGTCAGCGGGCGATGGCCACCACTGCTCGCCTCCGAACGCCAGAAACTCGTCTAGAGACGCCAGAGGACGCATTGCCCTGGCTATTGAGTAACGCCACAGAAAATGAGCAGAGCGATCGCCCTATCCAATTCCAATCCGCCCTGATTTTTGGGCCTGAGGACCGGGGCCTGAGTAGTCGAGAGTTGAATTACGCCCAACGGTTTATCCAAATTCCGGCTAACCCTGTCTACCCCTCCTTAAATTTGGCCCAGGCGGTGGCGGTTTGCGCTTATGTGCTCTATCGCAGCGCCCAGGGCTCCATATTTGAGACTGCGCTGAACCCTCCCGAATCGGGATTATCAACCTCAAAATCGGAACCGCAAACACCGGATAAACATTCTTTAACCGCTGATTTGGAACATTTAGAGGGATATTATCAACACTTGGAAGCAATCTTGCTCAAAATCGGCTATCTTTACCCCCATACCGCAGAAAGCCGAATGGAGAAATTCAGGCGGCTTCTACATCGAGCAGCGCCTTCTGAGCAAGAGGTCGCTATGCTAAGGGGTATTCTACGGCAAGTGGAATGGGCGCTGGACTCAGCGGTCCAATCCTCTGCCGACTCAGCGGTTCAGTAACGTTCATCGACTCCCGGTGTTCAGGAGTATCTTCATCAGAGGTTCGAGTTATGTCAGACTATGGCGATCGCTCCAAAGCTGCTAGCCATTTCAATCGACGACAGCCGTCTAATCCTTTTCTGAACTCCTCTTCGGAGTCTTCCCCCTCCCATTCGACGGATACTGTCAAGCAGGACAGCTGGCGCGATCCCCAGTCAGTTTCGCAGCACGCCTCATTTTCAGCCTCTGCCGATAGTAACCCAAGAGAGAATTCAGCCAGTTCCTCAGCGAGCCAGCCAAATTTTGATTTGTCTCGCTGGCTAAAGAGTCCATCTACTTATTCCTCTTATTCCTCAAGGCTGCCTACTCCGCAGCGGCGGCATCGATATTCTCCGGCGGAACCCACGCCCCCTGTCGAATCTTCTCCAGATGTTCGACGTGAGCCTCAACCCCCACAGTTCCCAACCAGCCCATCGGCGAACAAAACCGCCTCTTTTACGGTTTCTCGCCCCAGCCATTTTCCTCGACAAACCGCCATTGTTCCCCCCAATGTGAATCAATTGCGTCCCTCTTCGCCTTCAGAACAACGACCGGGTCCCCCTCCCTCTGGCGGTTCTAGTAAAGTAACGCCGATTCGTCCTAAGCAGCAGGTGTGGCCGCCATCGGAGACGCGGCGGCGATCGCGCGATCGCCGTCCCCCCCAGGTCCCCCGTCGGCCCAAACAATCTGCGCCGCAGCCCATACTCTATGTCATTAGAATTTTGATTTTAGGCGTTGGCGTCGCCGCCATTGCGGGCACTCTACTGTCGATTTTGAGGCCCGAAGCGGATACCCAACCTATAACCGCCTCTCAAATCACGGGCGGTCAGGCGGCCCTCTCTGGCTTGAGAACCTCCTCTAGAGGTCGTCAGTCATTGCTTGATCTGACGCTGCCCTTGGCGGATGAGTTGGTCTATCTGAAGCAGGACATCGAACAGTTAGTGACCATGACGCCGGGGTTGAGTCAGTCCGTTTTTGTGTTGGATTTGGACACGGGCAATTATGTGGATGTGGCGGGGAGCGAGCCCATATCCGCTGCTAGTACGATTAAGACGCCAATCCTGGTGGCGTTCCTCCAAAATGTTGACGCTGGACTGATTCAGCTGGATCAGGGGATGACTCTACAGTCTAGCGACATCGCGGGTGGTTCCGGGAATATGCAAACCCAGCCGGTGGGCGCTCAGTATACGGTTTGGGAAGTGGCGTCCCAGATGATCATCAATAGTGATAACACCGCTACGAATATGATGATCAATCTGTTGGGGGGCGCGAATGAGTTAAACCAACGGTTTCGGAGTTGGGGGCTAACCGCCACCGAGATCCGCAGTCCGTTACCTGATTTAGACGGGAACAACAAAACAAGCACCCGTGATTTGGCTAGCCTGATGGAGTTGGTTAATCGCGGCGATCTGCTGAGCTTACGGTCTCGAGATCGTCTGTTATCGATCATGCAACGCACCCGCACCCGCACGCTAATTCCGTCAGGGTTGGCTAGGGGCGCGATTGTGGCGAATAAGACGGGGGATATTGGTACTGTGTTAGGGGATATGGCGTTGGTGGATGTTCCTAATGGCAAACGCTATGCGATCGCAACCCTAATCCAACGGCCCCACAATGATGGTCGGGCGAGAGAGTTGATTCGCCGCATCTCGCAATTGACCTATAAGGAATTAAATCGAGCTGTTGAGCCTGTCATTGAAGCGGAACAGGCTCCGGTGGAGATCCCGGAAATGGGAGATGGGCTTCCAGGGACCGGGTCTCTTAAAGAGACCCGGTCCCTAAAGAGACCCGGTCCCTAACACTACAACGAGACTTCTAGGGACTGGCCAAGCCTCCTTAGCCTACGCCTGCGATGGGATAAGTAAGCAGAATGATTGCGTTGTTGTCGGTAATTCAATACCGAG
>JAAUYH010124369.1_pt1 | contig 19007 bp, 16 predicted proteins | sample 7278061 | NCBI WGS metagenome assembly JAAUYH01 (sample SAMN14350203, study PRJNA611818) | marine sediment metagenome | isolation source: surface marine sediment (0.6m) | place: French Polynesia: Moorea | collected 2018-08 | reverse complement strand
AAGTTGGGGATTATATTTTTCGATTCTGGCTAAATATAGTTGGGTTAATTCTAAAGGTGAAATTTGGCGATCGCGAATCAGTCTCGCTTGCTTTAGTGCGGAAGTAAAAGCCAAGTCAGTCATCTGAGATAGATAATATAGTGCTTAATTTTCTAGATTAATTAAATTAAACACTAAAAAAAATTAAACACGAAGATAACGCGGCGATCGTGGTAGTCCCGAAGCAAAGCGGTATTTATCAGAAGAGGTATTTATCATTTGAAATCTACAAAGCAAGTCGCCTTACCTAAAAAAGCGCTCTTCTACTTTTTCCCTAGCTCCAATTATAGATTTGATATAATTTCTTCTGCTACGGCATTATGGGCAAGGTACTTTAGAATACTATGTGCATCTTCATCGCCGTTATCTAAATTATCAATATTTTCAATCTCATCGCAGCCAAAAGTTGTGCCATTTAGCTTTGTTTGGAGGGCAACAAAATCCTCACTGTCCGCTATGTTGAGCCACTTTTCTATGTTGGGAAGGCAGATTAGTGGTTCACCCAGCCGACGTTTAACCACCTCAATTCCAAGGGGAGAGCCAGCAGTAAGTAAAAACTTAACTTTTACCTTGTGTCTAAAACGTCGCAATAAGTCATAAGCGATAATAGTACCAAGTGAATGGCTGATAATAACAACTTTGTCGTCTGCTGACAGTCCATCGATTGTTTGTGTCATCACAATATCATCAATTTTCTCCTTTAAACCAGGCTTATGTAAATAAGCAGCAGCTTGAGTTAAAAAAGCCTTTACTATTTTATTTTCGCTTCTTGAAGGAAGTACTTTTTCTAAAGCGCGTGCGATTGCTTTTAGCCACTTTTTATGAATTCCATCAGCTTTTCTCTGAACGCGAAAATCATCCTCATTATCGAGTTCTTTAGCTACTTCCTCGTCGCTAATTTCATATTTCTTTTGGAACTCTCGATATAAAGCTGCAATCTCATTATCTACATAGTCTTCATCTGGAGAGTCTACACTCATGGGACTTGACTCATCTTTATTCTCCTTCCAGGACTCTGTTTCTTCAAAGAGTATGTCACCATAGAACGCTGCTTTAAACTGCACATTATCAGGTATTGCCAGCCCTAAACTATCAGCACCGCTTTTAAGAGCATCACTCCAGGTTTTTTCGATGTTTTCTTTTGAGTTATTTTGGTTGTTAATACCGTGAATTAAAAGAACTGTTGTCATTTGATTAAATACATTTAGATAATGTTTAAAAGTTAGAACTTTAGTTAGTAATTGAAGTTACTCATCCAAATCAGATTTCAATAGTTTCAGTTATGTCCGAGCAATCAATTTTGAATTAAGTTTTAATGGTTTCAGTTTTATAGTGCGTCACATCAGTTATTAAATCAGACGTTATCTGCTTCAATCTCAAGAAAAACCTCATAATCAGCAGTTTCAGCTGTAATAATCCGATAGTCAAAAGCTTCTAGGAACATTTCAAGCCCCTCCTCGGTCAAGTTTGTTGCTGAACGCCCACTAATATTATCTCCTATCTGCCTGATTTCTTCTGGAATATCCAGATACAGTTCAGTTTGCATGAAGCTCCAACCTTCACTAAAAATTGGTGCAATTCCCCAAAGCTTTACATCATGATGTGCTTTAAATTCAGTTCTGGTATAGTAGGGGCGATTATCATTGTTATAAGTTACTTCCAAGCGATCAACTGGAGGTAAATTTGCATAAGCAGTCAATCGATGATTTTCTTTCTTCCACCAGATTTTGTCCGCACATAAAAGTGCGAGATCAAATGGAACCGTATCGGTATTATTAACCATATAATGAGCAGTACGAGCGATATTATCGTAATCACCTGAAAACTCATAAAGATACCCTGCTGTCACAGATTGATGTGGAAATATCTCCTTTCCAATTCTAATTTTATCTGCGAACTTTTGAGCATCGGCAGCTCGTAGTGGCACACTACCGAAAATATTAAAAAAATCACTTAAATGTGTATCCCATAGATCGTGCCAATATTCATCCTTTGCATCTGGCAAGAAAAAATTAACACCAGGTTTAAAAAACAATATATCACCTGGAAAATCATCAAAGATAACAGTCAAAATGTTAGGATAGTGGGGAATAAGAATCCATTTTTCATCTTGACGGATTAGAATTGGTAAATCTTTATGATTAGCGGTTACTAGCTTATAGTATTCTCCTTCATTAAATAACTTGACTTGAACGTCACGAGGTACAGCAACAGAGGTTGGTATAAAGTCTACAACAGCAGAAAAAATAGTTTCTCTATTAGTTATATTAGGATTAAAGTAATTAAAACTATTATCAGCTCGGGTAATTTCTGATATGCTCTTGGTTCTTTCTTTAAAAGCTCGTTTAAAACTTTCTTGATTTTCCTTTATTTGAACATCATTTTTTGTTGTTGACATTGTAGTTGCTGTATCTATTTGCCCTGCTTGAGGACTTGCAATAAGGTTTGAAGGTGTTCCCTTAATCATCCGATAAAAGTTAAAGGGAGGATGAATACCAGTAATAATATCTGGCTCCATTTCTTCTTGGATTTCATTTGCACGAATTCTAACTTCTTGCTCTAGATATTGTTGTAACTTGTGATTTGTAACAACTGGCTTGAATTGATGGTATTCTCTTTCAATAGCATCTTCAACCCTACCAGAAAGCCCATCAATCAGCACTTGTGAAAACAGACAGTAGGAACTTTGATCATCATCCCCATTAATTTGGAATGAATAATCACCGATTCTAGTAGAGAAAAATTTGTCAAGCTGTATGCTCTTTTTCCTTCTAGACTTAGACGTTGACGTTAGAATTTTATCTCCAGAAAATTCAATACTTTCAGTAGAAGCATTTCGACATGCATCTCCAATAATGCACAGTTGTCCTGGTGCTTTGTCATTGAATTTACCAATATTACTTTGTAGTAATCTTCGTCTAAAGCCTTCTATCTCTATTCCTTCACGATCATCCTTAGCTGCATCAGTGAGTAACCAAAACTGGCTTCTTAGACCTCGACAAATACCGTGACCAGAGAAATATACGACTAGACGATCTATAAAATTATTTGCAATGAAGTCAGTGACTTCTTTTCGTACTAGCTGGATGTCGATTTTTTCATACACATCATCAGCTAGATAAAGAACTTTGTAATTACAGTCTTCATCTTTCTGTTCAGCCCATTCTCGTATTCTTCTAGCACTGGTTATTGCTCCTGGCAGATCGCGATAACCACCATTATATTTTGACACTGCAATAATGATTATTGCTTTATCTCTTATCATTTTTGTACTATGAAATATTTTAAATTTTATTAATCTAACAATTATATCAATCTAAATTCTCTCTATAGTAATTGAGATAAATAATCTTTACTAAATCCATTTAGGAGAGAGGCTCAATAAAAAAGGGTTGACCTTGTGTTTAGTAGTCAACCCCAATGCTTGGGAACGCGATTCCAATTAAATTAAATTAAATTATTTTACTGAAGAACTAATTTAACGTTGGCATTCTGTAAACCACGTTGCTTAACTTCAGACAAAGTTTTGTTAACAGCATATTTTTGGTTAATTGAATTGATTAATTCAGTTTGGTTGTGCTTTTTAGCCACACCCCAAAGGTCAGCAATCAAATCAAAAGTACCATCACTGTTCTCAGACCAGCCTAAATCGTATTCGCCTTCTAAAACAGCAACGATATCAGCGCGAAGTCTTTGACCATTATAGCCACGAACATCAGCGTTAGTTTTTACATTAATACCAAGGTCGCGAAGAGAATTAGTTAAAATTTCAGCATCGCTAATTTTAGTACGTAAAGTGCTAAAGTGAGACATAAAAGATTTCCTCCAGTAGAAGAGAAGTAAACAACAACTTTAACTTAATCGCCGTCTCAATAAGTTTGAAGACGGATTTTTAGTAAACTGCTAGCATTTGCTAGCCTTTGCTCCTGCAAGTAACTTACAGAAGAAAGCCTGTTAAAACTCCAGTCGCTGATATTCAGCCACGGAAGCCGAAGCAGGTCTTGCTCTCTGTCTAGCCCACTCTCTGAGGGCTGTAACCTGCTCCATCATAGTCCGAGACAGAGGCAGAGTTGCTTTAATCGCCGCTATAATATCTAGCTGCGTGAACTCTCTGTCTTGAGCAAAAGCGTCATACATTGCAGCGATAATCGCTTGCTCGATCTCTGCACCGGAAAAACCATCAGATACCTTGGTTAACTGTTCTAAATCGAAGCGATTGATTTCAGAACGGCGTTTTTCAAGGTGAATCCGAAATATATCTTGTCTTTCTGCTGAACTAGGCAAATCAACGAAGAAGATTTCATCAAACCTGCCTTTACGTAAAAACTCTCCAGGCAACCTCTCTACGCGGTTGGCAGTAGCCATGACAAATACAGGGGATTTTTTCTCTTGCATCCAGGTCAAGAAAGAACCAAAAATACGCCCAGAAGTACCACCGTCAGAATCTCCCGAACCTGCACCACCTGCAAAAGCTTTATCTAGTTCATCGATAAACAAAATAACTGGGGAGATGGATTCTGCGGTTTTAAGAGCATTGCGGAGATTTGCCTCAGAACGACCTACCATCGAACCATCGTAAACTCTACCCATATCTAAGCGCAACAAGGGTAGACCCCAAAGGCGTGAAGTAGTCTTGGCAATTAAAGATTTACCACAACCAGGAACACCTAAGATCAACATCCCTTTGGGCTGAGGAAGCCCATATTCTCTGGCTCTTTCGGTGAAGGCATTAGAACGTTGTCTTAACCAGCGTTTTAGCTCTTCTAAACCACCAACAGAATCTAGGGTTTCGTCTTCTTCAATGTAATCTAAAATGCCGTTACGACGAATTAATTGCTTTTTCTCTGATAAGACAATATCTACTTCGTTTTCCGTTAAACGACCTGCTTTGACTTGGGCTTTGCGATAAACTTTTTCTGCTTCATCTTTAGTCAATCCTAAAGCAGCTTTGAGTAACTTTTCTCTAGTTTCTGTATCGATGCGAGAAGTTTTACTTTTATGTAACCTAGCCGAAAGCACCTGATTGAGTTCTTTTAAATTTGGTAAGGGATAGTCTAATACAACTACCTCTTTTTCTAACTCAATTGGCACTTGTTGAATGGGAGACATTAAAACCATCGCTTTCTCTGTATTCTTGAAAGAGGCGATCGCATCTCTCATCCAGCGAGTAATGACTGGACCATCTATAAACGGATGTAAATCTTTAAATATGTAGATAGCAGGGTCTTTTTGACGAATTGTCCACTCGATTGCTGCCTCTGGTGACACGGTGTTGTGTTGAGTCATTTGGCGCGATTGACCATACTCTACCATGCCATGAGTTACCGTCCAAACGAACACTCGTCGATGTCCAGCATTATCTTTAGCTATTCTTGAGATTGCCTGTTCTGCTCGTTCCTCTTCTGATGTAATCAGATAAATAAGTGGATATTGAGCTTGTATTAATATATTTAGCTCTTCTTTCATGACATCGACCCTAACTACTACATTTACTTTTATTAGATTAACTATTTTTAGCTATGTACTTAAATCTTAAGACCAGATAACTACAAGCAAGGAACTAGCTCTTCTTCTCCATGAGATTTATCTACCTTAGTTCTAACTTTTAAAGCAATTTCATCGGCGATAACTCCCGCACTGTTACTGAGAGATACCATTTCCCCATCTCGCATCACCATAGCATTATCGCATTCTGGACAAATGTGTACTTGATGAGTTTTGCCTTTAACAGAATTTTCTATTTCCTCTACTTTATCGGGATGCTGCAAATAAAAAGCTACCGCTTTTTGCACCAGTGCCGACATTGATTCTGTATCTATAGCAGCTTTTATTTTTAGTTTTTTATGTAGTTCTGGAGGTATGTATAAGGTTACTTTGTGCTTGTTTTGCATATCACTATATCTAATAATTACCCGGGTATATGATGTAAATTTATCGCCTCAAATCTCTTATGTCAAGATGGTAAGCCAGTATGACAGCATTTTTGTAATATTACTTAACAAAAGTTGCTAAAAATAAACTCACTTCCATGACAGAAGAAGTGAGTAGGTTACAAAATTATAGTCTTATAGTTTATTGGCAAGACTTGAGATTACTAAGATGCAGCACAATTTCGTCAATAGTTTTCACCACAGTATCATCAGCATCATAATTAGGCTGATTAGTAATGATACTAAAGACTAAAGTGCCATATTCAGGATGTTCCATATAGCCAGATAAAGCTCTCACACCTTTAAGGGTTCCAGTTTTAGCATGGACAGTACCTTGAACAGCAGTGTCACGCAGACGATTTCTTAAAGTTCCACTAACTCCTGCTACGGGAAGAGAAGCAAAAAAAACATCTTTTCCCTTAGCATTATTCATTGCCCTAAGAGTAGAAACTAGGGTTCTAGGAGTAATTAAATTGTTACGAGACAAACCAGAGCCATCTCTGAGTCGATAACCATTGGTATCTACTCCCAAGGAAGTCAAAGCTTGCTGAACCGAATGGGAACCCCCAAGAAAATTGAGCAAGGCATTAGCATAGTAATTGTTGCTACTAAGATTAGTAACTGTAATCCATTCACGAATCGATTGAGAATAAATTGTGCTGCTGGGATTGAGTCGTTGCAAAGCCGCAGCAGTTACTAACAACTTCACATTAGAAGCAGGAATCATATATGAGTCGGGATGGCGACTATATATAGTTGTGCCATCAAGAGATTGAACCAAAATTGCCCATTTACCACGATTGATCGGAGGACGTTCGACAATACGATTGATAATTGGCTCAATATAAGCCGAACAAATGTCAGGAGTATCTTGTTCTGGAGGTGGAACAAAAATATCAATAGAATCGAGGTTATGTTCTAAGCGAGTAGTAGTGTTGGCATTGGCGATTGCTATGGTGTGAGTTAAACAGAAACTGGTAGCGACGGCTATCAACTTCAGCCAAGGGCGAATTGATTTCATAAACTGATTTCCAAGTGTTCGAGTTGCAGAATCTTGGTTCAATCCACCGCCAAATTTGAAAAACTATACTTGATTGCGCTTATTTTCGTTGCCCATTTTATAACAGCAGTAATCAAGGTAAATTTCTAAATTACTACTGGTAGATAAGCTGTTAAGACGAAAAAAATTAGCATTTTGAGACTATCGATCGAATCTCAATTGCTTAATTTTAAGCGGTTTTGACTTCCAAATAGTCAGCTGATGGTTAAATCCTAAAAACTTTCCATCAAGGTTTTAATCGATCTAAAACTATTTCGTCAAGGGACTAGAGCCTATTCAAATAAAAAAGTAAAGTTAATCGATAAATCAAGGAGATTGTTGTTTTAGTATCTCTAAATATAGATACCTAAATTAAATAATCAATAATTCATAGCAATTAAAAATATGCCAGTGTCAAATAGCAAATAGATAAAAAACTATTTAGGTTCGCAAAACATAGCCCACACCGCGAACCGTTTGAATTAACCGCTCTTCCCGTTGAGCCTCTAATTTGAGGCGTAAATAGCGGACATAAACCTCAATGATATTGGAATCACCCATAAAATCGTAGCCCCAAACCCGCTCTAAGATTTGATCGCGGGTTAGCACTTGGCGGGGATGAGCAATTAAATATTCCAAGAGATCGAATTCTTTGGCTGTTAACTCGATCGCCCGATTGCCTCGATATACTTCACGAGTGGCTTTATTTAAGGTTAAATCTTGAAATTGCAGGATGTTGCTGTCTTCTTCGCGCTCGCAGCGGCGTAAACTAGCCCTGATTCTGGCGAGTAGTTCTTCAATACTAAAAGGTTTAATTACATAGTCATCTGCCCCTGCATCTAAACCAGCCACGCGATCGCTGACTTCATCTTTAGCCGTCAATAAAATAATCGGTACTTTATCCCCCGTCTGACGCAGGCGACGGCAAATTTCTGGACCAGAAATACCTGGTAACATCCAATCCAGCAGAATTAAATCGGGCTTAATTTCCCTGGCATTAGCTAAACCAGATAAACCATCAGTCGCCACCGTGACTTCATAGTTTTCAAATTCAAGTTCTAGCTTAATAAATTGCGCCAGTTTAGCTTCGTCTTCAACCACTAAAATATGGGGTTTCATAAATAATTAACCATAGCTACTTGTGCTTGGGTAATCTGGGCAAGTTAGTTGAATTAATTGGACCTAAAAGCTTGTTTAAATCTCGCAACTGTTCCGCTGTTCCCATGCAAATTAGAGCATCTCTTTCTAAAATTAGAGTATCTCCTGTCGGTCCTGCAATCAAGTTACCATCAAAGCGGCGAATAGCTAACACCAATGCCCCAGACTTAGTGCGCAATCTGGCATCTCTGAGGCTTTTTCCCACATAAGGACAATCTTTGGAATCAATTAAAAATTCTTCTAGATAGAAAGAACGATTAGAACCTGTAATAATACCATCCACAAAATCCATGACCTGGGGTCTTAATGCCGCTGCGGCAAGTCTTTTTCCTCCTGTAATATAGGGAGATACTACTGCATCTGCCCCCGCTCGTTGCAGCTTTTGCACTGCTTCCTCATTACTGGCACGAGCGATCGCCCGAATTCGAGGATTGAGGGTTTTAGCTGATAATACGGTGTAGAGATTTTCAGCATCAGAAGGTAGGGCAGTTACCAAACAAATAGCTCGATCGATTTTTGCCCTGATTAATGATTCATCTAGAGTTGCGTCACCTAAAATAACAGTATAACCTAGCTGTTTAATTTCTTCTACTTCTTCTAAGTTATCGTCAATGATAATAAAGGGAATACCCTCAGCGAAAAATTCACGGGCGACATGGCGACCTGTACGCCCAAAACCGCAAACAATGTAGTGTCGATCTAGAGATTCAATCAAACTTCTCTCCTGCCTTAGTTTGAGACCTTCTTGAAAATAACCTTGAATTAAAGCTTCTGTAAAACGATTGACGATATAACCAATGGTCAGTAAGCCCATCAAAATTAGACCGATGGTAAAAATTTTACCCCTAGTGCCTAAAGGTTGTACCTCGGAAAAGCCTACAGTAGACAGAGTAATAATAGTCATGTAGGCTGAATCAGAAAAAGACCATTTTTCTACCAACCAATACCAAAGAGTGCCAATTAATACGATTCCCACAAGGGCAGCAGCCCCTCGTACTAATTCCTTGCGTAAGCGACCATATTTTTCCTCAAAGCTATAACTATACATGTACTATTATTGTTCATTGCCGAGAGCAATTTTGCGATAAATTAACTAAATTAAGATTAAGTAGTAGCTAAAATGGCAACAATCTTTACATAATAAGATTACAGCTTTCCATAAGATTCTTTTTAGATGGTAACTTTTCCTAGGAGCAATTTGTGATTCAATCGACAGTATTTGAGAATTCCCTCGATCGTTCCCCCAATAATATCAGCGAATTTGACCGCGATCGCTTTGATGCTAGTGTAATGCAAACCTATGGTCGTTTTCCTATTGCGATCGCCAAGGGTGAAGGTTGTCGTCTTTGGGATACAACGGGCAAAGAATATCTTGATTTTGTTGCTGGAATCGCTACTTGTACTCTAGGTCATGCTCATCCTGCTTTAGTTACAGCAGTGAGCGAGCAAATTAAAAAGCTACACCATGTTTCTAATCTCTATTACATTCCCGAACAAGGACAATTGGCTGAATGGTTAGTCCAACATTCTTGCGCCGATAAAGTTTTCTTTTGTAACTCTGGTGCAGAAGCCAATGAAGCAGCAATCAAGTTAGTTAGAAAATATGCTCATTCGGTTATCGGCAATATTCAACAGCCAGTCATTTTAACTGCTAAGGATAGTTTTCATGGCAGGACTTTAGCCACAATTACTGCTACAGGACAAGCTAAATATCAAAAAGACTTTGAACCTCTAGTAGATGGATTTGCTTACGCACCCTATAACGACCTGATTGCCTTAGAAAATGCGATCGCCGATATCGATGAAGGTAGTTACCGTCAAGTAGTGGCAATTATGCTCGAACCATTACAGGGAGAAGGGGGAGTTCGTCCTGGAGATTTAGAATACTTCCGTCAATTGCGTAAAATCTGTGATGAAAACCAAATTTTATTGGTCTTTGATGAAGTGCAGGTAGGAGTAGGCAGAACTGGCAAACTCTGGGGTTATGAAAATTTAGGAGTTGAACCAGATATATTTACCAGTGCCAAAGGTTTAGCTGGCGGTATTCCCATTGGGGCAATGTTGTGTAAAGATAAGTACGCTGCCTTTGAGCCAGGCAACCATGCCAGCACTTTTGGTGGTAATCCTTTTGCCTGTGCTGCGGCATTGGCAGTATTACAAACCCTAGAAACAGAAAATATCTTAGCTAACGTGCAGGCTAGAGGGGAACAATTACGAGTTAAACTACAGGCGATCGCCGATCAATATCCCCATCTGTTCTCTGAGGTAAGAGGTTGGGGTTTAATCAATGGTATGGAATTAACCGCTGAGAGTGAACTAACATCCCTCGATCTAGTCAAAGCAGCTATGGAAAAAGGGTTACTCCTTGCCCCAGCAGGAGCAAAAGTTCTACGTTTTGTGCCACCTCTAATTGTCTCGGAAGCAGAAGTGGAACAAGCCGCCACTATTTTGGAGGAAACAATTGCACAAATGGTTTAAATTTATTGAGTAGTGACTGTACTAAAAAAATGCCCAAGATTTTGGCTTTAGATTTTGATGGCGTGATTTGTGATGGTTTGATTGAATACTTTGCCACGACCAAAAAAACCTATGGACAAATTTGGACTTCATATAACTACGCAGTTGATGATAATTTAGCTCCTAAGTTTTATCGGCTGCGTCCTGTAATTGAAACGGGATGGGAAATGCCTATACTATTACGGGCATTAATTTTAGCAATTCCTGAAGCAGATATACTCGCAGATTGGTCGGCTGTGGCAACAGGGATAATTACCGCCGAAAAGTTAGACAAACAAATACTAGCTCAAACTCTAGATGGGGTAAGAGATAACTGGATTACTACAGATTTAGACAGTTGGCTGAAATTACATCGCTTTTATCCTGGGGTAATTCCTCGTTTAAAGCAAGTCGTTGATTCTGAAATCCAACTATATATAGTTACCACCAAAGAAGGACGTTTTGTTAAACAATTATTGCAACAGGTGGGGATAGAACTACCAACAGAGCGTATTATCGGCAAAGAAAGTCAGCGTCCCAAGTATGAAACCCTCAGATTATTGAGAGATAGTCTGGCGGGGAACAAAACTGAGATTTGGTTTGTCGAAGACCGTATTAAAGCTTTACAACAAGTTCAGCAACAGCCAGATTTAACCATGGTTAGACTGTTTTTAGCCGACTGGGGCTATAACCTAGAGGGCGATCGCGCCTTGGCAGATCGTGACCCCAATTTGCAACTGCTATCCTTGGAACAATTTAGGCAAGACTTCAGGGTTTGGTAAAAAAATATGGAAATTATCTTGGCACTCTGCTTGGGCATTACTCTTAGTGCAGCCGCAGGTTTTCGGGTTTTTCTGCCACCTCTAGCCATGAGTGTTGCTGCTTTACATGGAGACTTGAATTTGGCATCAGAATTTGCCTGGTTGGGAACATATCCTGCGGCGATCGCTCTTGGTATAGCTACGGTAGTAGAGATATTAGCTTACTACATACCAGTTGTGGATAATCTTTTAGACACCATTGAAATTCCTACCGCTATTGCGGTGGGGACATTGTTAACTGCCGCCAATTTAGGGGATCTCGATCCACTCTTACAATGGGCGATCGCCGCAGTTGCTGGTGGTGGTAGCGCAGGGATTATTGGAGGGTTAACCAGTGCTAGCCGTTTGGCTTCCACAGGAGCAACTGGGGGTATGGGTAATTTTATTATCGCTACTATCGAAGATTTAAGTTCGGCAGTGTTGTCCCTACTGGCTCTGACTTTACCATTTCTAGCTGCCGCTTTGGCGATCGGCTTATTAATTTTTGCCATCACTAGAATTTATAAAATTGTCTTAGCAATGTTTCACTAATATTACTAAAAAGAAAGAGGATTATAGCTGGACGAGAAAATTATCAAGTAGGGTTTATCAAAATAGCTTCCGCAATTTAAAAGTAGCCTTTTCTAGATTCTTTAGACGTTCAGCCAGCGATCGCTGCAAGGAGTTCGATCGAGACCAAAGAGGCGTTCGTAAGTATTGTAGGTAACTATATCAGTCAGGGATGTACAATGGTCGCCGATCGCGAAAACAATATAGCGATCGAGTCAGAAAAGTCCTCAAAAAAAGGAGTGGCGTTGGCAGAGAACAAGATAAAAATAAATTGATAGTTGGTTCTCTAGTTTTTCTCGATTGATTTTTAGATTGTTAATAGTTGAGATAGCAATCAAAAGATATAAAATTGAAGGTTTTGCCATGGGCACCCAAGTTTTTCAAGGCATTAATGAATTAGTCTAATCGGCTTTAAAAGGTAAGGGCGTTTCGCGCTATTTGCAAGCCTTCCCGTCAGGATAACGCCCCTACATTCAATCTGTCTTAACTAAAAACTAAAAAGATATAAACTAATAGCTAGAAACTAGTAGCTATAAATTATGAAGTCACCCATTCCAACTTGAGATATTTAACTAATAAAGCTAATAACTTGCTTTGGTCGATGGGTTTTTGTAAAAAGGCATCACATCCAGATTCTTGACTTTTCTGTTCGACGACTTCAAAACTACTAGCCGAAATAGCGATAATTGGTAAATCTTTAAATGTCGGCATACCCCTGAGGTCTTTCACCATACTAAAGCCTGTTTTAACCCCCATAAATAAATCTGTCAGAATTAAATCGGGTCTGGTTTTACAAGCAATTTCAATTCCTTCGCGACCATTTTCGGCGATGGAAAGTTCAAATCCCATAGGTTCAAGAAGATCGATTAAGAGTTGCCGATTCTCTTCAATATCATCGACGATGAGGATTTTGTGTTTTTTGTCTTGATTACTCACCATTTGAGAGACATCATCGTATTTAACTTCTTGTAAACTGTCTGTAACCAAAAAGGTAGTATCGAACCAAAACATAGAACCTTTATTTGCTTGATGGCTAACCTGTAACTCACTGCCCATTAATTGAATAATATTTTTGCTAATAGCCAAACCAAGATCGGCAGCTGCTTTTTGCTCTTCAAAATTGTCAGCTTCACTCAAGACTTTACTACCAGTACTAATTACCTCAAAACGCATGACTTTTTGTGATAGGACATCCTCAGAATCAGCAACAATATCCTTAATTGCACTGACTGTAAAAGTAACTTCCCCTTCAGCGATCGATTGAACTGCATTGCTGACAAGATTGACTAAAACTTGATGTAACCGTTTTCGATCTGCTTTGATATTAGAAGGTAAAGAACCATTAGTAGCGTATTTAAAAACAATATCTTTGGCTTGAGCTTGTTCTTCTACTGTGGTGACTACTTCTTTTAATAAGCTAGGTAAATGTAAATTTTTAGGTTCTAGCTTCATTTGATTAGATTCTATTCTAGAAAAGTCTAAAATATCATCGATCAAATTTAATAAATTATTGCCCCGCTCCTCGACAGATTGTAAACCTTGAACTTGACGAGATTTAGCATCTTCAACATCGGGATTGTTAATCTTAGCGACTTCAGCCTGTAAGCTCTGAGCTTCTTCTAAGATACTGTTAAGAGGATTACGCAAAGCTTGACTCATGTTATCCAATAAACTATTTTGAGTTTTATTAGCAGCTTTGCTAGCTTCCTGAGCTTGTTTAGCAGCTTGCAACTCAGAACCTATTTCTTCAACACGTATTTCTAGTTGTTCGTTGATGTTCTCTAAATAGCTGACAGATTCTTGAAACTTTTTGTTTGCCTCATTTAAAGACTCAGTTAATACTCCTATTTCCTTTATGCCATCAGTTTCCAGTTTGCGGTCTAGTTGACCACCAGCGATCGCTTTACTTGCTTCCGTCAATTGGCGAATTGGTCGGCTAATCCAACGAGAAGTGTAGATACTAGTACCAATTCCGACTCCTAATGCTCCTAAACACAACAAAATAGTAGTGTTATTATTTTTATTTGTATTTTCTGGTGATTTGTTGCTACCTAGAGCTAAACACCCACCTATAATAGCCACCATAACAATTTGTGCTAAAAAAGGTGCAATTAAAACTAGACGTAAGGGTAGTTTATTAGTATTTTTGCCAACAGAATTATTAGTCATAAATATACTGATTTGAGGAATATATTGAAAGGAACAATAGTAATCCTTTGCAGGGCTATTTAAATGGTAGTTTGAGGATTGATTAACCTCGCCCTACTGAAAATACCAATCTTCAAGTGAAAACTAGTTATTTATTAGAGTTCCCAAAATATTCTTGGTAATTAACGTTGGCAATTTATAAATTATTAAAGGGTTGCTTCTAGGGTTGAAATGCAAAAGCTAATAGCCATAAGCTACTAGCTTCTTTCCAAGATAAATATTGTGGCTGACAGCACCAATGTAATCTAACTGTATTGTTCTTCTGTGTCTAGATTAAACAACATCTGTAGAGATTTAAGACAGTGACGGCGAGCTTCAATATCCTGTTGCGCTCTTAGCTGTACCATTGGCTCGTGCAGAATTTTATTCACAATGCCTCTGGTAAGTGCCTCAATTACCTCTTGGTGTTTTTCGGCAAATTCTGAACCTAAACGAGATAAAGCTTTTTCTAACTCTTGTTCGCGGATATCTTCTACTTTGCTGCGCAGACAACTAATAGTCGGGACAGTTTCTAGCGATCGCCACCATAAAACATAGTTAGCTACTTCTTGTTCGATAATTCCTGCGGCTTCTTGAGCCATCTGACGGCGAGTAGCTTGGTTTGCTGCTACCACTGCCTTGAGATCGTCTACATTATAGGCATTAATACTTTCAATCTCGTTGACATTTGCCGCAATATTACGGGGGACGGAAATATCTACTAACATTAAAGAGGTATCGAGCTTTAAGCTTGCCTCTAGCTTGGCTTTATCTAAAATTGGTTCTGTTGCCCCAGTGCTGGTAAAAACTAGGTCAGATACGGCGATCGCCTCCATCATTTCGGCGATGGGGTAAATATTGAGTTCTGCCTGAGCAAACTTATTGGCTAACTCTTGCGCTCGCCGATGAGAACGATTAACAATAGAAATCTTGGTAACACCTTTACTTAACAGGTGTTTGACTAGCAAACATGCCATTTTACCCGCACCCACAATCGTAATGCGATAAGATGGTAAATCTTCGACTTTGGTGTGAACTAATTCTACTGCTGCTGAACTAATAGAAACCGCTCCTGTACCAATGCTAGTTTCGCTACGCACTCTTTTTCCCGCAGAAATAGCTTGTTTGAATAGACGATCGAGCAGTCTGCCCACACCTTTGTATTTTTGACCTAATTTATAGGTATTCTTAACTTGAGCCAGAATTTGTCCCTCACCCAACACCAAACTTTCTAAGCCGGCTGAGACTCGCATTAAATGACGCAGTGCATCTTCCCGCAGGAGGGTAAATAGGTTTCTGCGTAACTCTTGTAGGGGAATTTGAGCTTTGTCAGCTAAAAACTGACTAATTTCTTTAACTCCCTGTTCTATGTCTTTGGCTACTCCATAGATTTCCAGACGATTACAGGTGCTAATAATCGCAATTTCTTCGATATGAGGATAGCTCTTTAACTGAGCGATCGCTTCCTCAATTTGAGCTTCTGGAATACTTAGTTTTTCCCGCACTTCTACAGAAGCAGTTTTATGACTCAGACCGACAACTACAATATTCATGTGTTTCTTTCAAAATTTCTTGCTTAAACTGAATAACGCTGATCCAGAGAAAAGCAAAAGATTATTTATAGTTATGTATTACTTAAAATTTATTAAAATTACCAGGCAGGCTTCAGGACACAATAATCTATCCTAATACCTTAAATACTTTTAGTCGGTATTGCCGCTACCTCTTTTTTTGCTACTATTTGTTTTTGTTAGCAACTGGTAATACAAGTTTGATTAAATAAGTGCAGGCGTATGACTATACGCCTTTCCTTATTATTTTTTTCTATTAAGGGATGTTTAAGCCGATTAACTAAACATATCTTAATAGTTTGTCTCTATTTAAGTTGCAAACTTTTAGGTTGCTCGAACATATGTACTGTGTCTACAAAGCGAGCAGTTTTAGATTGAGAAGAAATTACCAAGCTTTGAGTTCTCGCACCACCTTTAAAAAAGCGTACTCCTTCCATTAAAGTTCCAGGAGTAATACCGCAAGCAGCAAACAAAACTGTCTCTCCATTAGCTAATTCGTCAGCATTATAAACTTTGTCGGGGTCGCTAATGCCCATCTCATTTAATCTAGCGAGATTGCTTTCTTTACTCTCGCCAATCAAACCAGTTTTAACGATCGCTGGATCGTAGATTAACTGACCTTGAAAATGTCCACCCAAACAACGCATAGCTGCGGCGGAAATTACTCCTTCTGGAGCAGCACCAATACCCATTAGGGCGTGAACATTAGTACCAGCAAAAGCGCAAGATAAGGCAGCTGACACATCACCATCGCTGATTAATCTTACCCTTGCACCTGCACCGCGAATTTCTCTGATTAGATCTTCGTGACGAGAGCGATCCATTACCACTACTACTAACTCTTCGACAGAGCGGTTCATGCATTCGGAAATAATCTTTAAGTTTTCGGTAGCTGATTTATTGATATCCACATGACCTCTAGCTACTGGAGGAGCAGCTAATTTTTTCATGTAAAAATCTGGTGCTGCGAATAAGCCGCCTTTTTCAGCAATTGCCAATACTGCCATCGAACCATTTTGTCCGTATGCCACTAGGTTAGTACCTTCACAAGGATCGACGGCAATGTCAATCTCCACAAGTTCGTCTGGGTTACAGTATTGTTTGGCATCTTCACGAGTACAAATACCTACCTCTTCGCCGATATAGAGCATCGGCGCATCATCTCGCTCACCTTCACCAATTACAATCCGACCACGCATGTATATTTTGTTCATGCGTTCGCGCATTGCTTCTACGGCAACTTCATCGGCGGTGTCTTTTTCACCTTTGCCCATCCATTTAGCTGAGGCGATCGCAGCTTGTTCGACTACCTCAATAATTTCTAACCCCAGGGTGTTTTCCACGAATATTTTCCTCTCTTATTTGCTTATCTTATTTAATTCCTGGCAAAGCAATGCCTACTCAAGTGAAAAGTCTACCAGAGAGCGGGATCTTCTCCGATCTTTATTAACTTTTAATAAGTTTCTTAATACAAGCTAAACCTTCTTAAATAATACCAAATCGAGTATTTTCTTAATAAATTATTTAGTTAACTACCAAGAGTATCGATCTAGAGTTAACCTGATAACTATAGTATCCATCTTGTTTAGTAAAGTTAAAGTTAATGACTGCCAACGAAATCGCCACTCTGGCTATTTTACTCAGCCCTGGAATGTTATTGTCAATTTTAATTATGCTGACTTTTGCTAAAGGTGGCTAAGGTTGAAGAGCAAAAAATGCCACCGCGAATATAAATATAGATAGAGGGTAATGGTTGAAATTAATTTAGGCAGGACAAGGCGAGGCAAAGAAGCTTGACATCTTAGCCCAAAATAACTGTTTAGACAAAACCACAGAAGCTATGTAAAACTGCTAAAAGTGGTGGTTAATCACTTTTAAGATTACGTAGTTCAATTAAACTAAGTTGATATTATGCCGATTCGGGTGGTTCTTCTTGTAAAGAGCGATCGCCGAGGGAATTAGATGCAATCAAGCTCTCCTCTAAATCCATGCGTTTTTCCATTTGACAGAGAAAATAACCAGTCATCATAGCTGATGCCAATAAGTGAGCTAAATTCTCTCGATCGGTCGTGACTTTAATGTTAAAGTCCCCCGAAGGCAACATACCAACTAAACCCTGAACGTTCTGAGAGATAATTTGCTTAACATCAGGACTAGCTGACTGAGCAATTTGCGCCAACACTTCTGGATGTTGCTGGCGTAGATATTGCATCAGGGTATTGTAATTTGGTTCTTGGCGATCGGAATTCAAAAAGTCAAAGTTAAATATCATGCGTGACCCAAATTTGGATTTACGTTTTTTCTACTTTGACATAGTTAAGACCATATACGCTAGTTTTGCGATCGCACCATGGCGGTTAAGAAGCTGCTAAATTGCTCAAATTACTGATTTCAAAGTATTGGTGAAACTTATTGGTCACTTCCAACCAATAAGAACGACCATCAGCTTGTTCTCGCTTACGAATAAATCCTAATTGAACTAATTCAGCAACTTGCTGATAGGCACTACTGCCGCGCAGATCGATTAATTCAGTTTGTAAAATCGGATTTTTCAGTGCTACTGCGGCTAGGGTTCTCAATGCGCCTTTGCCTAACTCGGCAGGGACTAACTCTTCGAGTAAATTTTCGTAGGCGGATTTTAATTGTAAGCTATAGCCTGCTTCAGTTTCTACAATCTCTAAGGCACTATCGCGGTGGGCATAGTCATTCATTAATTCAATTAGAGCATCTTCTGCTGCTTCGGTCTCGCAATTTAAATAGCTGGCGACTTCTTCTAGGGAAAGAGGTTTGCCTTTGATATAAAAAATGGCTTCAATCTTAGTGGCTAATTTCAATTGTCTAACCCTCAAACATCGATAATTGTTTTATGGTTTTGTGATTAAAGGAAAAAAATGTCCCACTGGACCATTCCCCGCACCAATAGCCAACGAATGTTTTAAAGCAGTGGTGACATACTTCTTTGCTGCTACTACAGCCGACCACAAATCCATACCTAAAGCTAAGTTAGCGCAAATTGCCGCCGAAAGTGTACAGCCAGTACCATGGGTATGCTTGGTATCGATTCTGGTTTCAGTTAATACTTTTAATTCCTGTCCGTCATACCAAACATCAGTAGCCTGAGAGTTTGATAACGCGCCTCCTTTAGCTAGAACTGTCACTCCCCACTGTTGCTGAATGGCGATCGCAGCTTGTTTAAGCTCTTCGAGGTGATTAATTT
>JAAUYH010228891.1_pt1 | contig 19015 bp, 18 predicted proteins | sample 7278061 | NCBI WGS metagenome assembly JAAUYH01 (sample SAMN14350203, study PRJNA611818) | marine sediment metagenome | isolation source: surface marine sediment (0.6m) | place: French Polynesia: Moorea | collected 2018-08 | reverse complement strand
TTTTTTGACTTCAAAAATGTCTAAGTCCCGTTAAGTACTCTAAGAAATACTTATTGCTCCAACTTAATCAAATTTTTCAACAATTATTCATTATCTATTTACCGCCCTAACTTATTAGGAATTCCTTCACAACCACCAGGAATAGTACCTCGGCTTTTTTCTCCACACCAAGCACAAAGATAGTAACGTTGTTCTTCGTTAAGGCGTTTCACTTGGGAGAGATTGGCTCTTTCTACTACAACCCCTGTATGTTCCCCTGTTTTGTAATTAGGAATTCCAGTGCGAGTTCGAGGAGTGGCGATATCGGCTGTCCCATAAAATAAAATTGTTCCCTTGAGATCTGCTGCTGCAAGGTTTGCTTCGTATAAGACAGTACGAGAAAGATTTGCCTTGACTAAATCAGTATGAGAAAAATTTGTTCTCACCATATTGGCATCGCTTAAATCGACCCAGCGCAAATCTTGACCTGATAAATTCGACCCAGCTAGTATGACTCCTAGATCAATTACTCTAATCCCATGAAGACGATCTTCGGCATATCCACCAACACCATCAAGCATAGGTCTACCAAGACGATTATCTCGTTGGAGAGGGGTTAACAATCGCGATTGAGATAAAAAACGAAGAATTTTGGCTTTTCCTATCGAATCAACACTAGATAAAATAGCAGCGGTACGTCCTTCCGCAATCGCTCTTTCCTGAGGCCAATCTTCTAATAAACCTTCATCATTAATAGTAAGGTCGGAAATCCCCTGAAAGTAGGAGTCAATAGTTTGTTGTTGAGTAATACGATTTTGTTGAATAGTTAAATCTCTAGAAATGATATACTGCGCCCAAGCGACATAGACGGCTAAAATCGCGATCGATATTTGCCCTAAAGCTCCTATCCATTCTGCCCAGGAACCAAATTCATCATATTTGAAATTGTTTAACCAGTTACTGATACTAGCATAAAAACCAAGATATTTGAGTAAGACAGCGATCGCTAGTATAAACCCAATAAAGGCTAAAAGATTCCTTCTTTCTAAAGGAGTGAGAAATCTAGTAATTAAACCTCTAACAGAATTAAGAACGATTCTTAGAGAAAGAAATAAAGCGCCGAGGGAACCCAAAATACCAAAAATAGCAATATTAAACCATAATCCAATTCCCATGACAGTTAGGGAAATTAGAATCATTTGCGATTTGGTCAATGAAATGTTACTGAGAAAGGATTGTGTGTCCACAGGTTTGATAGAAGTAGAAGTTGTATCAGGTTTGTCAATAGATGGAGAGATCTCAATTTCTACTTGAGCATTCTGATTATTGTGGTTACTATCTGGAACTGAATTTTCAGGATTAGAATTGGACGTAGTTGGTTGCTCTGTCATTATTGGAAGTAAATCAGATAAAGGTAATTAGGGATTAGGGAGTGGGAAATTCCCAATAAGCAGTAACTAGTCCCTAAACTCAACTGTTCTGTTTTAAGTTGAAACTCGTGATTAATTATCGTTAAGTGTATCGCGAGTTTAATTTTGTTACAGGCAAAAAAAACTTCAGTATATTTACTGAAGTCGAGTTAGGAGAAATAAATCTAATGAAGAGAAGAAAAAGTAAGTAATTCCCAGTCGTTAGCTAACTATCGCAGATCCCTAAAGTAACCCTGTAATTAACAATTCAGAGTATGCGCCTTGTTGAAGATAGCGTTTTTGTTGAAATGTTGAAGATAGCGTTTTTGTTGAAATACAGTGGGATAATCTGCAAGATACATTTTGGTTTCAGCAGCGTAGTGGTTAAAGATTTCGCTATCTAGCTGTGCAGTTTTCATACTATGTATCTGTTAATTTGTTGCTTGTGTAAACAAATGTAACAATTTTTTTAAGAAAAGTAAAGTAAATTTTGACAGAAAAATATTTATGGCTGTCTTAAGTCCTTCAGATGATGAGAGACTGGTTACTGAGAGCATTCTAGTTCGTTAATCCTTAATCCCTCATCCCTTAATTTAGTTCTCCATTGATTTGTACCAAAATATTACGCTGACGAGAGCCGTCTAATTCCAAGAATAAAATTGATTGGTAAGTTCCTAATGCTAATTCTCCATCAACAATCGGGATTATTTCAGTATTATTTAGCATCATTGCCATTAGATGAGAGTGAGCATTTTCTGGTTCATCGGGAGGAACATCCCGTAAATGCAAATCGTTATGTAAATACTTATCTGTACGGGGAGCCAATTTTTCTAGATGAACTTGAATATCTTTGAGTAATCTTACTTCATATTCATTAATAGCTAAAGCTGTGGTTGTATGACGCACAAAAACTATTACTTGACCATTATTAATCGAAGTTGCTGCTAAGATTGCTTTGACTTGTGGAGTTATGTTGTGAATGTTGATTCCTGGTTCGGTTTCTAGAGTAATAGTTTTGTTAATTATGGTCATAGCAAAAAAGCGCCCTACAAAGCGGATCTGTTTGAGATCACATTTACATGGGATTTCTTTAAATTATCCTATAAGTAGCTGTATAAAATATATTACTTAGCGCAAATTAAGGATTAGAAAAATCCTTGTTTCTCATTTCTGATGAATAATCCTGATTTTATTTTATTAGCCCAACATGGCTGGTCTGATAATGGCAATGATATTGGTAAATTAGCCAAAACTGTGGCGACGGCAGAGACTTTAGTAGTTGCTCCTAGTTTAGGGTTATTAAAAACTTATTGGCGTATCGAACCTTTAATTAGGCAATTAGAAAAAATTGTTCTCGAAACCATTAACCAATATCCCGATCTTTCTCTAAAGATGATAGGGCATTCTATGGGAGGATTAATCTGTGTCGAATTACTCCATCGTCATCCTGAATTATGGCATCGAGTAGATTCCCTAGTAGTAATCGGCTCTCCTATGGGTGGCTCTTATATTGCCAGAATGATCGATCCATTGGGGATTGGGATTGGTATGGCTCGGGATTTGGGGAAAAATCGTCGTGAAATTGCTACTAAGATTGCGCAAAATATCCCTACTTTAGCGATCGCCGGAGATCTCGGTTCCGGAACTGATGGTCTGGTAACGGTGGAGAATACTAAATTTGCTCACTCGAAGTTTATCTGTGTCCCGGGGGGAGCTCATGCAGCATTGAAATGGAATTGGCAATTAATACCAATTATTAAAGAATTTTGGCTTAATCCTCAGATATCTGATGCTCCAGAAGATAATTTGGCGACGAGAATAATTCAGCGTTTACAAAAAGTTCCTGGAATGACTGATGCCCATTTTCGCAATTTTGAGCGATCGCAAATACAGTTAATATTTCCTGAGGGAATTCAGATGCGTACTTGGAAAAACCCAGTCGGAGTAGATCATGTTTTTGTTGCCGATAGCACGGGAAAATGTCTTTACGGAGGTTATGTCGGTTGGTTACACGCAAGCCAATTACGCCAAACCCTATCGGAATTGAAAGCAGTTTCGATGTTATGAGGTGGATTCTTTTTTGATAACGTTCCCAAATGCATAATAACGAAAACTTGAGCTACTAGTTACTCTTAAGTAACCAGTAACTAAAAATTTCTTGTACTTTAATTAATTACAACGACTTTTCAGAGCTTTTCTCGCTTGTTCGCGATCATCGAAATGGATTTTTTCTGTACCTAAAATTTGATAATCTTCATGTCCTTTCCCAGCAATTAACACGCCATCTCCTGATACAGCTTGACTAATAGCTGCGGCAATAGCTTGAGCGCGATCGCCAATGACTAAGGGTTGAACCTTTTCAGGAATACCCGCTACCACATCATCAAGAATTTTTTGGGGATTTTCCGTCCGAGGATTATCGGAAGTTACCACTACCATATCAGCAAGTTCAGCGGCAATTTGACCCATTAAAGGACGTTTTGTGCGATCGCGATCGCCACCACAACCAAAAACACAAATAGTTTTTCCTGAGACAAAAGGACGAGCTGCTTTAAGTAAATTCTCTAAACTATCAGGAGTATGGGCATAATCAACAATGACACTAATATCCTGAGCCGCCTGAATTTGTACCCTCTCCATTCTGCCAGGAACTCCCGAAAATTGAGTTAGAGTAGCAGCTACTACCGATAGTTTTACTTCCAGATTTAGCACCGCACCCACGGCGGCTAAAAGATTAGCTAAATTAAATTGACCAACCAAAGGAGAAGTAAAAGGAATTTCTCCGGCGGGAGTATGTAACATGCCACTAACTCCCGTTGCTTGATAATTTAAATCACTGGTATATAAATCTGCTTCGGGATTACTGATACTGTAACTCCAAACTTTTTCTGGAGCTAATTGTTCGATTAAACGTTGACCATAAGGATCATCAAGATTGATAATAGCTTTCCCTTGTAAATATTCGGAACTAAATAATAAAGCCTTGGCTTGGAAGTAATCTTCCATGTCTTGGTGGTAGTCTAAATGGTCTTGAGTCAGATTAGTAAATACAGCTATTTCAAAACCACAATTTTTCACTCTACCTTGAGCTAAAGCATGGGAACTTACTTCCATTGCTGCATATTGACTACCTGCTGCCACCGCCGATGCTAGTTGAGATTGTAAATCTACAGCAAAAGGAGTGGTATGTGTCGCGGTTTCTTGATAGCCATCCCAACGGGTGTACAGAGTTCCCAGTAAAGCGGTCGGCAATTGAGACTGTAACAAGAAGTATTCAATCAGATGAGAGGTGGTAGTTTTGCCATTAGTCCCTGTAACGCCTATTATTTTTATTTTTTGAGCGGGATAGTCATAAAAAGCAGCGGCAATTTCAGCACAAGTCTCAATCATGTCCTCAGTTATGAATACACAATCGTTGGCTGTTGGTGTTTTTTTTGCTGCTGCGCTCGGAGTTACTAAAGCTGCGATCGCACCTTTTGCGATCGCACTTTGCCAAAATTCCCCGCCATCGACTCTGGTACCAGGCATTCCAATAAATAAATCTCCCTGCTGACAAGCATGGGAATTGGTACATAATCTAGTGACTTCTTGATCTAATGTCGAGTCGTCAGTAGGTGGTTGAAGACTTGCTACCTTGGCTAATAATTCTCGCAGTTTCATGATGGTTACGGTTATAAGAAGCGATCAACTTTCGACTCCATTTTGCCTCTAGTTTTAGTTCACAGCAATTAAATATTTCTGTAACATTTCCTCTAGTTTTTTAACCGAAGCGCGAGGCGAAAGACGAGGTAACAGTTTTTCCCCCTGGGGTAATTGTTGACAAAGCACGGGAATTTCATACTGATAGGCAGCAAACCAATCATCACGGGTGGTGATATCGCGAATTTCTAGTTCAAAATCGAGATTTTTTACCTGGGCTAATTTTTCCTGTAATCCTTCACAAAGATGACAGCCAGGTTTACTGTATAAAATTAAATTCATAGTTGACAGTCTTATAAAAGAAATAAAATTTCCTGGTTGTTTTACCTTAACTGAATCTACGAAATATATCCTCATACCATTTTGAGAAATTATGGGGTATTAGTCTCCAGACTATAGCCATTATGAGTCACTCTTCAAACCTACTCTTCACGAAGTCAGAGGAAGCCGAGGGGCTGATTCCGTCATCGTAAGGCGGAACTCGTACGCCCTGTCCGTCGTTTCATATGCGAAGCGGTATCCTTTAGGACGGCGGGGTCTCTTTGACAAAATGATGATATCTTTGCAGATGATGCCAAAACTTTTCTGGTTTAGCATCCTTTATTTAAGCGTTTTTATGATAATGGTCATTTACGCAATTTAAAATTAAAAGATCACTGGATATATAGATTAAGTTTAGTTGGTGCAAATATTTGATAAAGTTGCTGTCTGAGCTAAAAGCTTGTGAAACAATATTATTAGTGACTGTAAATTTACGATTGCATCACTATCAACTCGGTAATATATGTCAAAGAAGTGCATCCAATTTTATGTACTTCTTTTTTTTATCCTTTTCTGGATAAGGAGTTAGGAGTTAGTATTCAGAAGAAACGAATAGAGAATAAAATTTGCTATTGGCTATATTTCGCAGATACTGAAGTTGAGCGCTCTTTAAAAGCTAACAGCTAACAGCTTTTTGATAACAAACTGTTACAGTTCTTGACCAAGTTATGTAATAGAAACAAACTGAGTGATAGCATTCCCTACATAACCCAGTAAAAATCAATAATTGAGAGAATATTTCCTATGGCAGAAACTACTCTTTCTGGAGCTATGCCCAAATTTGGCGGTAGTACTGGCGGTTTGCTTACCAAAGCAGAAGTAGAAGAAAAATACGCTATTACTTGGACTAGCCCTAAAGAACAGGTGTTTGAAATGCCTACCGGTGGCGCAGCTATCATGAATTCCGGTGAAAACCTTCTTTATTTAGCTCGTAAAGAACAATGTTTGGCTTTGGGTACTCAACTCAGAACTAAATTTAAACCTAGAATTCAAGATTACAAAATCTATCGCGTTTTCCCCAACGGCGAAATACAATATTTGCATCCTGCTGATGGTGTATTCCCCGAAAAAGTTAACGAAGGTCGGCCATTTAATGGCAAGATTGACAGAAAAATTGGCGATAATCCAGAGCCATCTACTCTGAAATTCTCAGGTAGAAATGCTTACGATGCTTAAAAAACTTGATAAATCGAGTTTTTATTCTTCTTAAGTTAAGTAATGGCAAAATCTCCATTAGTGTTAAATCATTTTAGAGTTTAGATTTTATTTAACTAACTCTTAAATTCAAAAGCTTTCTTTTTTATAGGGTAGTTGATAGCTACCCTTTTCTTTACATACTCCCAAGGCTCATTGGAAATCGTTGTGACTTTTTAATGGCAGCAACTACCATTTTAAAAATTTCCAGAGAAAAATAGATGAGAATGGGAAATTGGTTCGCGTAATTTAATCTTTGTCTGCCAATCTCAATCTCATCCAGAATTTGATGCAGAGGTGAATTACTTGGAACGAATGAGTGCTTCGATACGACTATATATTGGTCAATAAGAGCTGAATTTCGGTCTAGTTGAACCCAATTCATTAATCTAGTTCTACAGAGTCATGTATGGTTGTTCCAGATATGACTCTGCTTTCTCATGGCTCATTCTAATGATGCTAAGGGATGAAAGACTTTGAATTTCTTCAGCGCCTGATTGCTAAAATTGGTTACGATAAGGTTTGGTAGGTTTTTTCTTTTTCTTTTTCTTTTTATTTTTCTCATAGTCGATTTCTTTGAGTTTCTTCATTATACGAACGAAGTACTCATCCAGATATTCTTCAAGAGTAGTAATTTCTTGACGAGAAATGCCAAAAGTTTGATAAACATCTTCCATCTCGGCATCAAAAGGATTTCCACTAGCTAAAACTTCCGCAAAAGTTAAACGATCTGCGGTATTCTGACCCCATTGGAAAAAGCGAGTGACACGACGCATTAAACGCAATACTGTGAGAGATACACGGGAAATTCTGGCTGTTTCGCCTGATAATCTTTCGCAGAGATTAATGATCTCATACGCTTCCCAAGCTCTAGTTCCCACGACAGGAAAAGTCTGTTTTGCGGTTTCTGGAACCTCTAAAGCGCGGATTGCGAACTTGGCAATATCCTGGGTGTTCATATAAGCGATTGGAGTACTTTCTCCAGTAATCCATACTACTTGATTGTCCAGAATCGGGATAGCATATTGAGCTATCAAGCCTTGCATAAACCCACCGAGACGAAGAATGGTATAGTTCAAACCAGATTCTGCAAGAAATAGTTCCGTACAATGTTTGATTTCCATCAAGGGAACTTCTGGATGTTTTTCTGCATTGAGAATCGAAAAAAAGATATATCTATCTATTCCAGCAGCTTTAACTGCTTGGATAAGATTTACTTTACCTTCCCAGTCAACTGCTTTAATACTCAGAGTATCAGTAATTCTTGTGGTAGCTGCGTCAATAATCGCGTCAATACCTTCTAATGCAATCGGTAAGGTTTCTGGGTTACAAAGATCTCCCTTTACTAGTTCGGCACCCCATTCCTTGAGAAAAGAACCTCTGTTAAGACTACGCACTAGACAGCGTACTTCGTAGTTTTGGTCTAAAGCATGACGTACTATTTGTCTTCCTAAAGTACCAGTACCACCGACTATTAATAATTTCATTTATTATTTTTTGTTAACATTTTGTAATCTTTCTCTAAGATTCTACCAAAGAAAGCTCTGATCAAGGTTAATTCGATCAAGATCATCAAGGATAAGGATGTAGTTAGATTCAATACTGTAGTAGGTCACTAAGATTGATTTGAGGGATAAATCTTAGTAGACATCTTTACGAAGTCAGAGGAAGCCGAGGGGCTGATTCCGTCGTCTTACGGCGGAACTCGTACGCCCCGTCCGTCGTTTCATTTATCCTCGAATGGGGACGGTGGGGTATCTCTGACCTTCTCTTGGTAGGCGCTTATCCTCGAATGGGGAAATGGGGGTTCTTGATAGTCTGGCTGTCCAGCCTTCGCGAGACTTATCCGTTATTAAATTCGCTATTTCTCCATCAAGTTAATTGAAGTTATTCAGCATTTTAATAAAAGATAAGAAAAATAAATAAGCTTGAATTTATTGAACATTTATGCCATCAAAGATTGTCATTTAAGCTTTTATCGTACTATATTAAGACGCTTAGTTTGGCATTTTTAAAATCTTCAACTAATTGAAAGTTAACTAAGGGTAAGTGATCATGAGCCAAAGTAACTTAACTAGAGGATTGCTACTTTTAACTCTAGTTTCGACTTTATCAATTAACTGCGAATTGCAAGTATTTGCTCAAGTTATCAATGATTTATCATCAAGGATGGTAAAACAAGAGCAGACTATAAAAAGTGACCAAGATTTACTTCAAAAAATAGAGATTCTTCAACAAAAAGCTGAAAATTTTCGTCAAATAGTAGATATTTTTAACCTGCAACTACAAGAACAATTTAAGTCGCAAAGAATCAAAAACACAGTAGATTTTAAAAAAGTATTAGCTAATTGGGAACAATTTAATATAATTTGGCATGACTTTAGTCAAGATTTAGAGAAAAATCCTGAATTGTCTAATTTATTAGAAGAAACTAAACTTTTCAATAACATCAATCAAAATTTACTATTTCAAAAAAAAATTATATCTAATTTAGCTCAAGTATTAAATGAGTCTTCTACGTTAATCATTACAGAATTCCAAAAGCAGCTTTTTACGAAAAGAGAACTGAATAGTAGTTATTATTCCTCTGGAACTTTTGACAGAGAAACTCAACATGAATTTGCTTTAATTTCTACAAATAAAGCTAGAGAATTAGAATTACAAGTTGCACAAGTAGAAAATATTTTATCTAATCATTTACTAAATAGAAAACAGATAAATAATAGCAATTTTAGAATTGTTGATACAAGTACAGCAAGTTCTATGAAAACTACAGATGCAAAAGAACTGATCGATAAAAAAAACAGATTTTTAAATTTTAATACATTAATTGTTTTAACTCTGTTATCTAGTTGTGCAATATCTATTATCTTAAGAACTTATAAGCAAAATCAAGATATTGAACAACATAGAGAGCCTGAAATATCTCAAAAAAATGTTACGGATGATCTCCACAATGTAGAACAAGTTGAAAATCAAGTTCGTGAAATACTAAATTCTAGCAATCAAGTTATAGTAAACAAAAACAAATCTCAAGGAAAGAATTCCCCTGCTGCTTCTTTGAAGCAAAGTCAACCAAAGTTTAATTCTCCTAGCTTTTCAGCAACTGAAATATTCTTAACAAAGACACCTAAGCAGGTTGTTCAAGAATCATCTCCAATAGTTAGTTCTCTTGTAACAGAAGAAGATCTGATAGTTATGTATCGTCAAAATCCCCAATTATTGTCTCAAAAAGTAATTAACGTCGAAGTAACTAGAAAAAGTATTCAACGAACAATAACAGGACAAAAACCTGAGATTTTTTTTAAAAAAGCAAGTAATGATAGTTATTGGATTGTTATGGAACCCAAATTAGAAAATAACTGTTATTTTTTAGTTCCCAAACCAAATTTAGAGATCAATTCTCTTATTTATCCAAGCATAGAAAACATTTTTAATTGTACAGGCTATCACAACAGAACATCGAATAAATTCAACTTAAAGTTATCTGCTATGGTACAAATTCACGAAGTCAGAGGAAGCCACGTCGTTTCATATGCGAAGCGGTATCCTTTAGGACGGCGGGGTCTCTCTGACAGTACCAGTTCCTGGAAGTTAATAGGTACTGGAGAAATTACTTTTTCTTAAAGGTAATAGGTAACGAGGAATAAGTAATAAGTAATAAGTAACCATCCCCAATCCCTAATTTTACATTTGTTGAGCATAAAAGCCAGCGTAGCGACCATTCAAGGTTAACAATTCTTCGTGGTTGCCTGACTCAATTATCTGACCCTTTTCTAAGACCAAAATTGTATCTGCATTACGAACTGTAGCTAAACGGTGGGCAATAATAAATACCGTACGATCTTGCATAATTCTCATCATTGCCTCTTGTATCAATGCTTCTGATTCAGAATCCAAAGCTGAAGTAGCTTCGTCAAGAATTAAGATCCGAGGATTAAATAAAATTGCACGAGCGATCGCGATTCTTTGTCTTTGCCCTCCTGATAAGTTAACTCCTCTTTCTCCGACATAAGTATAATAACCTTGAGACAATTCACTAATAAATTGATGAGCATTAGCAATTTTAGCGGCATTCTCTATTTCTTGTAAGTTAAATCCAGTTTTTCCAAAGGATATATTGTCTGCGATAGTGCCAGAAAACAAGATGGTTTCTTGAGGAACAATTCCTATTTGTCCGCGTAGACTTTTTAAGCTAACAGTTTTGATATCAATATTATCGAGTAAAATATGACCACGATCGCAGTTATAAAATCGCAATAATAAATTCATTAAAGTAGATTTTCCTGCTCCCGAAGAACCGACCAAAGCAATCGTCTGTCCTGGAGCTACTTTAAAGCTGATGTTATTCAGCACTGGAATATCAGCAGTATAACCAAAACTAACATCACAATATTCTACTTGACCAGTAATTTTTGGCAAAGAGATCGCGTCTTGAGTTTCGGTAATATCTGGTTTAATAGCTAATAATTCAAAAACTCGATCTACCGAGGCTTCTACTTGTTTGAATTCATTATAGTTACTAGTTGTAATAGAAATCGGATCGATTAATAACCCGACTGCTGTAACATAACTAATAAAATCACTTCCTGTAATATTTCCCTGGGAAATTTGCCAACCACCCAAAAATAAAAGCAAAACTATACTCATAGCTTGTAGAAACCCTACTACCACAAACTGTAAAGCTTTCAGTTTTTCGGCTAAATATTTTGCTTGTTTATAATCTTCTACTTCGACAGCAAAACGTTGTAAAGTATAATCTTCGGCGGCAAAAGCTTGAACCAATCTGATGCCACTAAAAAATTCAGTTAGTAAAGCAGATAAATTAGAAACCCGATTTTGGCTACGACGGGAAAAGTCTAATAATCTACCACCAAAAAAACCAATCAAAATTGCCATCAAAGGAGCAATAATTAAAGTGGCAATAGTTAATTGCCAATTGAGCCATATCATATAACCCAACACAACAATAAACTGCAAAATACAGGGAATAAATTGATGGAAAAAATGATTAACAACTTCACCAATACGATCAACATCTTCCGTTAATCTATAGGTTAAATCTCCTGTTTTCGCAGTTTCAAAATAATTTAAACTCAGTTTTTGAAGATGATTGTAAGTAACAGTCCGTAGTCTGAGGGCAATATTCAAAGAAGCCTTTGCCATCAAAGAATCCTGACCATATTGGGCAATTCCTCGGAATAAAAAAATTATGGCGGCGATGATCGCAAAATAGATAATACCATCAATATTTCCTTGTCCAATCTCATTAGCCATGCTGCCAGCTAACCAAGCAAGAAAAGGCCAAAAAATAGTAAATATTAGAGTACAAAATAAAGCAGATGAGATTATGGTAACTTGGGAGCGAACATAAGGTAAAAGTTGCCGATAACTAGAATGATATTTCAAATTTATAATAGTTGCTAAATTGTTAAAGTTTTAAATTATTAATTATCAATTTTACTAGTGGACATGGGCGTAAAAACAACACCTAGGCAAAAAGTTTAAAATCTTTGCTGTAAAAGACTTTATGACTCTCTTGGTGTGCGACCCCGCGTTATGCGGAGCGGTATCCTTTAGGGCGGCGTAAGACGCAAGGGAACGCCCTAAAGGATATGCGGAGCGGTATGCTTTAGCGCTAGCTTCGCGTCGCGCACCAAGAGAAGGAACGCGCGAGTTTGACTTCCGCCTAGCGGCACTAGTTCATTTCGTTATTTTTATTCCAGTCATACCAACATTTATTGAGAGGAGAAACTTTTTGCCAAAACTGATCATCATCAAGATAATGGATGCTTTTCTGGCACAGGAGATCTAAAACCAAAGATAAATTTACGACATGGGGATAATCAGAACGTAAATTAAAATCAAGTACCATTCGTTTGGCGATTAGAGAAACTTCCCAAGTTTGGAAGCAAAAAGATGATTCTTTTACTGGGTAAAGCTCCCCACAATTGTATATGTAGAGTGGTATCATCAGCCTAAACTCGCGATCTTATATGTTTTTGTATACACTACGACTATCATGGTTGTTTTAACTAACATTAGTAACTTACCATTTTCTTTATATTACTACTCAGTATAAATACTTGCATCCTACAAAAGTAAAATTTCAATCAGGACAGATCATAATGGAAACTTTAGCAACACTGGAAATCATTCGTAGCGGAGAAGACAAACAATTCCCCGGAGTAAACCTAGAAGACGAAAATCTTGCTGGTTGTCACTTAGCAAAAATTAATCTTGCAGGAGCCAACTTAGCAGGTACTGACTTATCAGGTTCTAATCTTCAAGGAGCAAGATTAGATGGAGCGAATTTATTAGGTGCAGAATTAAACCAGGCTGATATTCGAGCCAATCTTGTCGGTGCTAATCTGATGCAAGCTGATTTAAGCAATGCCGATTTACGCGGGGCAAATCTTCGCGGTGCTAACTTTATGGGAGCCAAATTAGTCCAAGCATCTTTAGCTGGAGCATTTTTAAGTGGAGCTAACTTGACTGGAGTTAATCTTCAAGGTGTTGATTTACGAGGTGCTGACTTGCGGGGAGCCAATCTAAACAATGCTAATCTCAAAGGCGCTAATCTGGTACAAGCAGATTTAAAAGGAAGCAATCTCAGTCAAAGCAATTTAGAAGAAGCCGACTTACGTGGTGCTGATCTTGCAGGGGCAAATTTATCAGAAGCCAATCTTCTCTGTGCCGAGTTGGAAGGAACTAATTTTGATGGGGTTAATCTAGAGAGAACTTGTACTCTCGGTACATCAAAATAATCTTTCACCGAGGTAAATTAATAATTAAGTGGCGCGATGGCAATTAAAAGATCTTCATCAAATCAAAAATCTGTTTCTACCTCAAACAAAACAAAAAAAACTAAGTCACAGTCCAATCAAGAGCAAACAACACGAGAAAAACCACGAAATTATGATAGTAGCGGTGAATCTCGCTTAGTTTCAGCTACTAGCAATACTGAAGAAACAGAAAATCAAGAAGCGGGGATTCGTCCTCAAACTTTGACTGATTATATTGGACAGAAAGAATTAAAGAAAATTCTCAATATTGCGATCGCGGCTGCTAAAGTTCGCCAAGAATCCTTAGATCATCTTCTACTATATGGCCCTCCAGGACTCGGAAAAACCACCATGTCCTTGATTCTGGCAGCAGAGATGGGGGTTGACTGCAAAATTACTGCGGCACCAGCCTTAGAACGTCCCAGAGACATTACAGGATTGTTAATTGGCTTGAAACCAGGAGATATTTTATTTATCGACGAAATTCACCGGCTGAACCGCATGACCGAAGAACTACTCTATCCGGCAATGGAAGATTATCGTCTCGATATCACTATTGGCAAAGGGCAAAGTGCTAAAACTCGCAGTATTCCATTACCCCGATTTACTCTTATTGGCGCAACTACCAAAGTCGGCTCTCTAACCTCTCCTTTACGCGATCGCTTTGGCTTAATTCAAAGACTCCGTTTTTATGAACATGACGAATTAACCACCATTGTCAAACGCACTGCCGAAATCTTCAAAACAGTTGTTACCGAAGAGGGTGCAGCTGAAATTGCTCGTCGATCCCGAGGCACGCCTCGGATTGCCAATCGTTTGTTAAGAAGGGTCCGTGATTATGCTCAGGTAGAAAAAGCATCAGCGATCGATTTAGAATTGGCAGCAACTGCTTTAGAAGTCTTTGATGTGGATCCTCAAGGTTTAGATTGGACAGATCGATTAGTTCTGAGCACTATGATAGAACAATTTCAGGGTGGTCCTGTCGGCTTAGAAGCGATCGCCGCTGCCACAGGAGAAGATTCTAAAACTATTGAAGAAGTCTATGAACCTTACTTGCTACAAATTGGTTATTTGAACCGTACTCACCGAGGAAGAATTGCCACCGAAGCCGCCTATAACCATTTAGGATATCAAAAAACATTATTTTGAAGGAACGAGGAAAAGTCAAAAGCGATGCGACCCTGCGGATTTTTAATCCGCCAAGGAACGCGCACCAAGACAGTCAAAAGTCAAAAGTAATCTCTCGTCGACTATCCATTATCTCTTCCCTTTTACTTCATTCCTCATCCTTTAATTAAACTGGTGCAATTTCTGATGCGGATATCGAACTCTATATGCTATACGTGTGGGGTAAACTTGACTACGAAGTGACATACTCGTATTAGATGAAGATTTTGTTACTAAAACATAAATCCCGACTGGCTATCATGAGGTGCTGACTGCGTGGGTTTCCCTCGTAGTTTAAACGCGCCGTCCCTGTAAGGAGGAGGGTATTCTCGCTCGCATTCTATAAATTAAAAGTGTAGAAATTACCTACTTAGCGATCTCCCCAACCCTAATCGCTAATCGCTAATCGCTAATCCCCAACCCCCAATTCCCAATCTGTAATGAGGAAAAAAAGTTCTTATAAAGTCAATCGCTTGTTTAAATGGCTATCTCCAGGATTATCTGTCAAAAGATGGTTGTTATTGAGTACTAGTGGTCTGCTGCTGACGATCTTGGGGGGAGCAATTTGGGTCAAACTAACGCCTATTTACCGCATTTTATCGGTCATTTCCCAATTTTTTGATTTTATTACCGACATCATTCCTAACTATATCTCAGGCCCGTTAGTGATCATAGTCGGTCTACTTTTAGTATTATGGGGGCAATCTCGTACCGTGGGTTCGATTACCGATGTCCTTTTCCCAGACCGAGATGAGGAGTTAGTCGATATGCTATTGACTCAGCGTCGTTTGAATAAAGGACCTAAAATCGTAGTTTTGGGAGGAGGTACTGGTCTTTCCACTCTTTTAAGAGGATTAAAGCAATATAGTAATAACATCACTGCTATCGTGACTGTGGCAGATGATGGGGGCTCCTCAGGAAGACTGAGAAGAGAAATTGGAGTCTTACCTCCTGGAGATATTCGTAACTGTATTGCAGCTTTAGCAGATGAAGAAAAATTATTAACAGAATTATTTCAATATCGGTTTGAAGCTGGGGATGGTTTGACTGGTCATAGTTTTGGCAACCTATTCCTCACTGCGATGAGTGAAATTACGGGAGATTTGGAGCAAGCCGTCGCTGCTAGTTCCCAAGTACTAGCAATTCGCGGTATGGTCTTACCTGCTACTTTGAGCGATGTCAGTTTGTGGGCGCGCATGGAAGATGGTCGAGTAATTGAAGGAGAATCTAATATTCCCAAAGCCCAAGGAAAAATTCAACAGATTGGTTGTAATCCTCCGAATCCTCCTGCATTACCATCAGCGATCGCTGCAATCGAAGAAGCTGACTATATTATTATTGGTCCAGGAAGTCTCTACACTAGTATTATTCCCAATCTTTTAGTGCCGGACATCTGTGACGCGATCGCTAGAGCTAATGTCCCGCGAATTTATGTTTGTAATATTATGACCCAACCAGGAGAAACCGAAGGATATACAGTTGCTGAACATATTCGGGCGATTGATCGTATTGCCCAACAGAAACTTTTTGATGCGGTGATGGTACATCGCAAATCTCCGTCTCCTGAAAGCTTAAGGCGTTATGCAGATGATAAGTCTCATCCTGTCTATATAGATCGCGAAGAAATTGCTGCTTTAGGAAGAAGGATTGTGATTGCCAATATTATGGAAGAAGACCCCGAAACTGGCTATGTTCGCCATGATTCCTCGCGATTAGCCAGAGTTTTATTGAGATGGTACAGTGGCAATCCTCATTAGAGTTTACTGAAAAAGTCTGGAACAAATAGAATAGATGAAGCAAATTGCTGCTCCCAAAATTATCAATCAAGCACAATGCCATAAAATTTAGAACTAGATTTGATAGTTTCATGCTTTATTCAGACAATTCATCCATTACTTCCCGTAGTTCTTCTTTTGATTGCTTAGCAAATTGAACGCTAGTAATAGTCGCCAAAACTCCACCAGATGCTGTCAGGGTTGCTTCAGATACTTTATCAATATATAAAAGTCCCACACCACCTAATGTCATCAACGCAGATGCAGCAGTTACAGCAAGTGCAAGGTTGTAACTATGTCGAACTTGTCGCAAGAATTCGCGGATGACTTCCTCTTTCATCTCGTTGTAATCATCATTATTTTCAGGTTTGTTAAAAAAGTTAAACGGCATTGTTAGTTTCCTAAATGCTATATTTTTGAGTATTGATATTCGTATCCTAATAAGAAGAAAAAATACGTACCAGGGCAAATAGGTTGAGTTTCTATGGAGTATTTGCCCTATTGCTGTAAATTAGGGCAGATAGGTGAAGCAAGAAAATCTATCTGCCCTAGTTCGAGAAACTGCTGATTTGCTATTGTTTAAATACAAGTAGCAATATCCAATTATGGCAATGCGTGAATCTGATAAAGTGCGATCGAGTGACCAAGGAAAAACTAGACTCCGACAAGCTATTAAGGAAAATAAGCTAACTCAAGAGAAAGTAGCACGACTAGCTCATGTATCTGTGGATACAGTTAAGCGCTTGCTTGGTACTAAAGATTGTCCAAATGGGGTTGAAAGATGGGCAGTACAAAATATTGCAAAAGAGTTAAATCTTGAACCAACTGATATAGTTGACCCAATAGACTGGTATCCTCAACAGCAGTTACCACAAGAATTTGAACGACTGATTCAAGAAAAAACTCAGTTATTTTGCGGTCGCAAGTTTGTATTTAAGGCTATTAAGGATTTCTTCAGTAAAAATCCTCATGGCTACTTTACTATTATTGGTGATGCAGGGATGGGGAAAAGCGCCATTGCTGCTAAGTATGTATTAGATAACCCAGAAGCTATTTGCTTTTTTAATATTCGTGCTGAGGGAATGAATCGTCCTGAATTATTCCTGAAGAAAATCCGCCAACAATTGATTGATCGCTACGAGTTGCAGGATTTAGAGGATGCCGATTTATCATTGTTGTTGATTAAAGTTAAGGAAAAATTATCTGCGGGTAAACGCTTGGTCATTGTTGTTGATGCGTTGGATGAAGTTGACCAAGAAGCATCGGGAAATCTTTTATATTTACCTACGAATTTGCCAGAAGAAGTTTATTTTCTCCTGACCAGAAGACCCTATAACCAAAATGAGAAAAGGCTGCATTTTTCGCCCAATACACCAAGCCAAGAATTGGATTTAAGAGAAAAAGTTCGAGAAAGTAAACAAGATGTGAAGGAGTATATAAGGCAATTGCGAGATGATGAGGAATATAAACAGGGCTTGAGTCAGTGGATTGAAAAACAAAATCTGAACTCTAGTAAATTCATAGAAAAAATAGCCGTAAAAAGTGAAAGTAATTTTATGTATTTGCGGTATGTTTTGCCAGCTATCGCCAAGGGCTTCTACAACAATAAATCTTTAGAGGAATTGCCAGAAGGATTGCAAGGCTATTATTATAGCCACTGGCAACTCATGGGCATGACTACTGAGCTTTACCAAGGAATAAAATCAAAATTGTTTATGTGATGTGTGTTTTCCGTAGCTCTGCTTCTGCTCAAGTGATTGCTAAATATTCTAAGCAGAATCAATTGACTGTGCAGGAAGTTCTTAATGGTTGGGCACAGTTTTTACAGAAGCAGGAAAGCTATCAACCACCACGTTATCGGTTTTATCACGAAAGTTTCCGAGATTTTTTGCATCGTCAGGATATTGTGCAAGCTGCGGGGGTGAATTTATCAGATATTAGAGCTGAGTTTGCCAAGAATATGACAAAGGGACTTCAGTTATGAGCAATCTTCGCGCTTGGTTAGAGAAACAATCACCAGAAGAAAGAGAACATTTCTTGCGGGAAATTCCTCGTTTATGGTTAGAAGGTGGTCAACTTAAAGAATTATACCGTCTATTGAGTAATTATGACTTTATCGAAGCCAAGATTAATCATCCTGATTTTGGCATACAAACGCTAATTGAAGATTATAATTTAATCGAGAATATCGAATTTTCAAATCACCCAGAATATAATGCTGAAATTGTAAAATCATTAAACTTAATTCCCAATGCATTGTTTCGTTCTACACATATTTTAAGTGAAGATAAAAAGCAATTAGCAGCACACTTATCAGGACGTTTGTTGCATTTTAAAGAGCAAGATGTAATTAACAAATTGCTGCAACAAATATCACAAACTAAAACAACTTGCTTGCGTTGCTTGACACCTAGTCTAACTCCTCCTGGGAGTCCTTTAATTCGCACCCTTAGGGGTCATAGTGACTGGGTTTATGCAGTAGCAGTAACAGGGGATGGTCAATACGCCGTTTCTGGCTCCTATGACAAAACACTCAAGGTGTGGGATTTAGCTACGGGTCAGGAAATTCGTACCCTTAGGGGTCATAGTGACTGGGTTTATGCAGTAGCAGTAACAGGGGATGGTCAATACGCCGTTTCTGGCTCCAGAGACCAAACACTCAAGGTGTGGGATTTAGCTAAGAATG
>JAAUYH010060587.1_pt1 | contig 19017 bp, 10 predicted proteins | sample 7278061 | NCBI WGS metagenome assembly JAAUYH01 (sample SAMN14350203, study PRJNA611818) | marine sediment metagenome | isolation source: surface marine sediment (0.6m) | place: French Polynesia: Moorea | collected 2018-08 | reverse complement strand
GGAAATAAAAAGGCGGCTAAACTATTGAAACTGTGAACCACTTATATTTTGAATTCTAGAGACCATCTTTTGTAAATTAAGTAACTTGAACGAAATCCAAGAGGTTTAATCCTATAAAATCAAATTGATAGATAAAGAAAGAGGCAAAAAAGATTTCGTCACAACATGCGAGGAGATATATGAATGAAGAATGAGATAAATTGGGCGAGCTTGGATTGAAAATCATGTGCTACGTTGCAATGAGGTATTGAATAATTCTGAAGACAGATTTGGAAGCCCAGTACGTGCCGATAGAGTATACGCCAATTCAAAGAAAACATACCAGAATATGATTGATTATGATCTCATCTCTGAATTCAAGGAGCTTCAAATGTTTCTCAAATGCAGAAGATTGATAAACGAGTATACAAGATAATTTCAAGGAGTGGACCGGCAGAAAAATTTTGGACCTCTACGGAAAGTCACGAGAAAGATTTTTCAGGAGGTTTAGAACGAGACCTCTATCGTAAAAATGTCTGAAACCCAGTCGGCAGGCAATTTCGACTGTTTCAGTGTTTGCAGCCAGAGAAGCGTTTGTCTCTCAAACGATCCGGTGTGCAAATCAGAAAGAATAACGCCTGCAGTTTGCAATACTCGAGCACTTAACTCTAAACTTTGTGCTCCGTTCTTTTTCCAGTAATCATGAGAAATATGAACTCGTAGAGGGCTCTCTAACAAAGTTCGTGAATGAACCCGCCAAACTCAGGCAAACGATAGGATGAAGGAAAGAGACTGCTTTTGGGAAATTTAATTAGGAAATAGTAATTTGCCGATGCCATCGGAACATGCTACTCCTATCTTTTACATAACTGTACGCGCTGATCGTTTTACGTCGAGTTTTGTCCTACACTGCACATATTCCTGGTGGTAAGGCACAAGGTGATCCCTCCTGAGCCCAAACAAGAATCCGCGCAACTTTCTGGTAGACCACAGATTTTATTCCGTTGATTTATTACGTGAAAGAATTTAATTTTCGAGCTTCCATTATCATTGTCATTCTTGTAGTTGAGTGAATTATCGATTGAGCAGAAAATGGCTGCAAGGATTAAATGTTTACAAGCGAATAGCCTTGCATGGGCTCGGATACAAAGAAATTTCATGAAATAGCATTTGTATAGAATCCGTCTTGGGACAAAACAGAGGTGTATATTACGAATAAACAGTAAAATCTCGACCATCATAAATGGGAATATTCAATTCCCTCTGCATTATTCACCCTACAGGAACCTGAGGTTATGCACTGCTCAGAGCATAACTAAAGATTCGCCGTTAAGCTCAAAAGTGCGACACAGCTGAAGCCTACATCGTCACAGTATGGCGTTTGTTTCAATGAGCGTGCCGTACATGCGCTCTGCGCCGCGAATGAGCGGCAGTTCAAGACGCCCACGAAGAAATCGCTCGAGCAACAATCGTTCCAAGGTGTCACGTCTGGACCCGATTCTCGACGATGCCGACATTGACCAGACCGACATCAGCACGTACGTGTCATGTGGTAAATGCTTCAACAGTATCATGCTCGCACCCGCATCCTTCGAGTCAACTCCATCGCTTGTGGTGCGATGCAATGTTTGTGATTTACAATCTACGGTCACTGTGGACATGCTCGAAACTATTTCTGGTGAACCATTCGATGCAGATAGTTGGCGTATCCAACAAGCTATCAATCGTGCTATGAGGAGCAAAGAGTAGTTGGGGTTGGGGTTGGGGTTCACGTGCTATAAATATTTGCTGCCGTTTTCCTCATGCTTTGCTTGCGCCTCACCTTTCACCTGCAGTTACTCTCCTACCTACATTTGAAGAAATTGCAGAAAAAAGTTAGATTTCCAGCTCATTGAATCCTTGTTCAAAGGCTTCAAATGAATATCAATATCGCCTACTCCTCAAGTGACAAATGTGACTAGTTCCAGTCCCATCATGGTTAAGTCAAAGCGCTGGTCCCAAAATCGATTGCCACCCGGGTTTATCTCAAATAGCTAAAAAACCTTTTACTATCAAAAAAAGTCACACCTACTTCCCAATACGCTGAAACTCAGTGAAGTACTCCGGATAAGTTTTCGCCGTGACCTTGGGGTCTAATATGGTGACCGGTACACCACCAGCCGCAACAAGAGAGAACGCCATCGCCATACGATGATCGTCATAAGTCTCAATCTCTACCCCGGGAGTGACCTTGCTCGGTGGGGTAATCACACAGTAATCGCGGCCCTCCTCCACCTCGGCGCCTAACTTCCTCAGTTCAGTGACAATCGCCTTCATTCTCTCTGTTTCCTTGACTCTCCAATTGTACACATTTCGAATCGCCGTGGGTCCCTCTGCGAACAGCGCAGTAGTAGCAAGCGACATCGCCGCATCCGGGATATCACCACAGTCTACATCGACGCCCTTTAACTTACCACTTCCTTTGCACGTGATGCTGTTATCAGTCCACAACACCTCCGCACCCATCATTTCCAGCACTTTCGCAAATCGCACATCCCCCTGTACCGACGTTGTGCCACAGCCGCGCACCGTCACCGGCCCGCCAGATATGGCCGCAGCAGCGAGGAAGTAACTCGCGGATGAGGCATCGCCTTCAACATAATGGATACCACTCGGCGCCTTGTACTTCTGCCCATCACGAATAATGAACTGATTGTAAGACTCGGTCGTCTCAACTTGAACGCCGAACTGCTTCATTAATCCAACCGTCATTTTGACGTACGGCACAGACACCAAATCGCCAATGACTTCAATTGTGATATCTCCATTGGCGAGTGGCGCCGCCATTAGCAAGGCCGATAGATACTGACTGGAAATATCACCGCGCACCTGACACTTGCCACCCGCTATTCCCTCAGGCTGCGTGGTGATATAAACCGGAGGACAACGGGTATCCGACACACGTACGTCACAACCCAGGGACACGAGCGCGTCAGCAAGATCGCCGATAGGACGCTCCTGCATGCGTGGTGTGCCATCCAGAACGTAGGCCCCGGGTCCCTTCTGCATCGCCAGCGCAGCGGTTAACGGGCGCATCGCAGTGCCAGCATTGCCCAAAAACAGGCCAATATTCCGAATTATGTAGTGCCCATCCGACCCTTCAACGACGGCAGTTTTCCCATCGACTTTCAGCTCGACGAATAGCTCCTTCAGCGCCATCTCCATGTACATCACATCCTGGCTTTCCAGCAAATTCTCGATTTTCGTGGAGCCCTCGCTCAGCGACGCCAGGAGCAGCACACGGTTGGACAGGGACTTGGACCCGGGCAGCTCGACCGTGCCCGTGATCGAGCTCATGCCCGCCAGCTCCAGCTTGTCGAGCGACGACGAAGACGTCGCCGCCTCCGTGGCCACCATGCGCACACGCCGCGCGCAACGTGGCGTTACGTGCCGCCCATGAATGAATGGGTGTTTAGGCGAACGCAGGCGCGGAGCGAACGTGGTGGTGAACGCCGCCATCGTGGTGTGCCGTCAAACGGAGCGAGTTATGGGCGGTGGAGATTGGCAGCCGGCTCAGATCCGTGATTCGCACTGTAAAGCGGGCTCGTCGCATTCACGGGCAACCCTAAATCTCCATCGTTGATATTTCCGCGTCGTTCGCCCATAGCAACCTCGCGCGGGATACGAGGAGAATCATGGCGTTCGCTACGTCGGTCACCCTGCATCGCACGGCGTCGAGCCGCAGAGCCACGTGCTCGCGGCCTTTGCGCACGCCCAGAATGGACGTGGGGCTCTCCACTATCGCATTCGATGTGGGCGCGCTCAGCGTCGTTGTCGGCGGAATCGGCGCCTACGTGTTCTGGGATAAACTTCCCAACAGATTCACGGACCTCTTCAAACCCGAGACCAAAGAGGACAGCCAACCCACCACTGCTGAAGTGGGGGTACTCGGCTTGATGGGTGATCTACGCTCGGAACCAAGGTCCGCGTCGTTTGCGTTCCGTCAGCCCAAGAAGCAGTTCTACAGAACGGAACCGATAGCAGCGCCCCCGGAGCGCGCGAATCAGGAAGCTACCTGGGCAAGTAATGTGCTGGCGGACCTGGGGTCCATGACGATGGTGATATTCGATGCCGACCGAAACGTGCTACGTGCCGAAGGTGACCTATTCGTCAAGGACCAACCCGCAGGCACTGTTGTCTACAAAGGGTCCGAAACACTCCGTGACAACGCCGCCGAATTCCCGTGCATTGCCGACACTGCGCGTTCCGTTGGATGCTGGCCCATTGGCGATTCCGGAGCCCTGCTTGTGTTGGCCAGTACTGAACCGGACTTCTTCGATGCGCACGAGACACGCATCATCAAGGCTGTGCTGTCGCGTCTCTCAAACTCGGTTTCAAACCTAGTATCCAACCTGGGTGATACTCCCGAGCTGGCTGCCGCGTAGCTCGCATGAACCGTGGATCCTTGAATTCATCTTCCTGCCGTACCACTCTCCTCTCACTAGAGTACGATAAATTAGTAAGGGGTTATTGTAATAGTTCTTCGTCGTCCTCTTGTTGGACCCTCATCAGTGCCACATCCATTTTATGTAAACGTCAAGTTTCTGATTTCGCATCTGTCACGCAAGGATCGATGATCCGGCGACGCTAACAGATGGCTCAACGTCGTTTGTGCCGCTTGTTGAGTACAAGCGCGCGAGCGCAGGTGTCGCCCGCGGGTGGGCGACTTACCGATCAAACCGGGTTGGGCCCACGGCGATTCTACGACACGGTAAGCGTACACGAGATCGACAAGCACCAATATGTGGTCAATCTAGATGGCGCAAGCGTGCGCACCCCACGCCAACGAAACCTCATTGTGCCCACGGCGAACCTGGCGACCGTGTTAGCCGCGGAGTGGGACGCACAAAAGGGTCGTATTCGACCGTCGTCAATGCCGATGATGACGCTGGTGACGACCGCCGTCGACGTCGTACCCATGTATCGCTCACGAATCGAGAACTCGCTTCTGGCGTATCTCGACACCGACACGGTTTGTATTCGCCCCGCACACCCCACCGAGCTAGTGGAGCATCAGACCGAGGTGCTCGGGCGCGTCGTGGCGCACTTCAAAACGCGTGGGCTAGACCTCCGCGTCACGGTGGGCGGACTAGAAGCGACGCAATCCGACGACGCGACGTCGTACTTCACGAAACTCATCAAGGGCGTTGGCTCCTTCGAACTCGCGGCATTCGACTCCGCGACGGCCACCGCCAAGAGCATTCTCGTTGGTGCCGCGATGCGGGACGGTGCACTCAACGTCGAAACCGCCCTCGAAGCGGCAAGGTCCGAGGAAAGATGGCAAGCGAATCGATGGGGCGAAGTCGAGGGCGGCCATGATATGGACGACGCTGACACGCATGTCCGACTGGCCGCCGCAGACCTTTTGTTCAGAATGGTCGAGATGGAGCCCGAAGCGTTTAGAGCGATGGAGGTCGAGACAGCAGTAGAGCAGGAATGAAAAACCATGTTCCCGCTTGTCGGTGAAAACCAACACTATTCATAACAGGGACTTCCCATCAATTCCGTCTTCTTGTTTCTGTGGCGAAATATCGCTCGTCCTCGCTACAGATCAATTAGATGGGTGATTTGCTAATACAGATGATTCTTTTCGTGAAAACATACAACTCAACAACTAACAGTTACTGTTCGAACGACGAGAAAATCTTAACTTTCAAGTCATCAACGTGACCCTTCTGGGTATCGGGCAGAAGCGCCATAAAATCATTATCAAAGACGAATGTATGTTTGTACTTAGGATTCTGTTTGGTTACTGGGAACTAGGGAGTCATTGGGATCGTATTCAGGACGATAGTCTGTAGCTAGATCTTCAACAGCACCTTGCCACAGTCGTTAGGAGGGCTCTACTACATTACTCCTGCTGTACCAACACGATGCCAAAATGGATAAAGATAATTTACACAGTACTCAACCACACACATCCATCGCTCTACCGCCAGTTAATCGCCATTCTTCACCTCCTTCACAAACGAGCTCACATCGAATTCATCTTCATACTGCTTCTCCTCCCACAGCTCATCCAGCCCAGCCAGCGCCGCCTTCATTCCCTTGCCCTCGCTCTTCTTCTTCCTCGCAGCCTCCTCCTCATCCACCTCGTCCGAGTCAACTCTGAACAAGTCCACCAGTTCATTCGTGTTCATGCTCTGCAAGCTCGAATTGTCTCGATTCACTACTGTGTTTGCAATATGTGTCTTAAATCGCTGCACGTTCATGATCTTCTCCTCCAGCGTACCTTTCGTGATTAATCTATAAACGTTCACTGTTCGCTTCTGTCCCATTCGATGCGCGCGATCCATTGCTTGCAAATCTTTCGTCGGATTCCAATCATGTTCTAAGAATATCACTGTATCCGCTCCGGTCAAATTAAGTCCTAACCCTCCCACATGTGTTGTTAGTAATAGCACATCGATTGTGGGATCCGCGTTAAACCTAGTAACAATACTTTGCCGATCTCCCGACGCCACACCTCCATCAAGTCGCATGTACGTCACCGTCGGCATGTTTTTCTTGAACAAGTCTTCCTCCACAATATCCAGCATTTGTTTCAGTTGCGCAAATATTAATACCCGATGCCCCGCAAAGTTCGGCGCATCTTGTCCCGCTCCGATGCCACACTCCTCTAGAATATTTCTCAGCCCCACTAACTTCGAACTCGACTCTATATCATTAATACTTCGTCCTTCCGAAGTCAACTGATCTGTGATGCGTTCATAGTGTGGATGTTTCGGAGTAAGCACGAGTTTCGGATGTGAACACAACCGTCTTAAATAATTCAATGCCTGGAAGACATGAGTATCCTTCTTCTTTCCTTCTCCACCACCGCCACTACTGGTAATACCACCTTCACCCATCGCGCCCTGTGAAAAGTCTTCGTAAAGTTCAACTTGCAAGCTGGTCATATTACAGAAATAATCCTGAATGATTTTCGGTGGCAACTCCGACAACACATCATCCTTCAACCTTCTCAGCACAAACGGCAATACTTGTCGATGCAGCGCCTCCGTGGCAACCATACCTCGCTGTTGATCTGCTTCCGTGCATTTCGGATCTCGGCTAGCCAGAATCGGTTTGCCATATCGTTCCTTGAAGGCAGCTTCGGTGCCCAAAAATCCAGGCATCAAGAAGTCAAACATACTCCACAACTCGAGTACAGAATTTTGAATCGGTGTTCCAGTTAATATGAGCCTATGTTGTGGGCTCAACGTTCGTACTGCTTTGGCTACTTTTGTTTTCGGATTCTTAATGACATGACCTTCATCCAATGCAACATAGTTCCACTTCACATCTTCAAAGAACGACAGATCATTGCCCAAGATATCGTAGCTCGTCACAACAAGCGACGCGCTCGTTAACGATACAGAGTCTCTAATCCTTCCGCGCACACGCGGCGGTCCCGCGTACTGTACAATATTTTTCATCACATGTCCAAAGAATCTCGTCGCTTCCTGAACCCAATGCGCTACAATTGTACTTGGACAAACAACCAACGACGGCAATGTCGGTACACTTTCGTCTCTCTCCATCTCCACGTAATTACCTGCGATGATACACAACGTCATCAGCGTTTTCCCAAGTCCCATATCATCACACAACGCACCATGCAATCCATACCGATTCAGGAATGCAAGCCAATCCAAACATTCTTGTTGGTACTTCCTCAGTGTAATATCATCGCCAATTGACACTGGTAGTTCATAATGCTCACGTGGTTCCGATCCCAACAGTTGACCCAAGAATTTCCTCGCTTCCACTCTTTCCTTGCTCATAGACGAACTCATTTCCGGATCGTCCGGTGCTCCACCTTCCAATGGGATCAGGCCCACCAGCACACCGAACACGCCAGCCGCTGCCGCTCTGACCACGGAATCTTCATCAACCATTCGTTTCATCATTGGCACAACTAAAAACGCCGCATATGGAATGAGAGTTGTTCCAAGTCGATCTACAACTGCACGCAATGATAACGCCGCACCCTGTCTCACACGCAGGTCACCTTCCTTGTCCGTCTGACTGCCTCCAAGTAAGGGTAACAGCTCATGAATCACAATTTGCATACCCCGTCCTGGCATCGCAAACACACAATCCGCCAAGCATTTCGACGCATAGGTTGTGTTTGCTCTTGTTGACGAAGCAGCACACATGATAACCTTCGGGATAAGAGTCGACACCTTCTCATGCAACGACTTGTCCAGTTTTCTCACAATACATTGCAACACAACCAAGGACTTCTTCACTGTTTCCTCATCGGCACCAGGTTCAAGTCCCACCGAAACAGTATCCCATAACCACGGCAGTCTCGAAAACACCTCACCTCCAAACCTATCACAAAATGCTTCGAAGCTTTTCGACGCTCCTCTCTTTCCTAAACTGATCAAGTCCAACTCCTTCGCTACTTGCGTCGGTGCCTCCTTTTTCCCTTTCTTCACGACCTGTTGCGCATTTTCATTGACCGCGGTGAGATGTTTCGTCAAATTCTTCACAATCAACGCTAGTGGTTTCTGAGCACCTCGAATTGCTAATCTTTGAGCCAGATGAGCCAACGCCTCAGCTGATGTATTCTGAATGTGATGATTCTGACTAAACCGAATGCTGCTCATCAATGCTTTGATATACGCACTAACCTTCTGTGGTAATTGCTGTCCAACTACCGCAACCATTGCTGCAGTCGCCGAAGCCGCCAGCGCAGTTTCATAGGTATCCTCACGTGTCGCAATGAATCCAAGCGATGACAACATGCGCATACGAATTGCACTGACCATTTCGTATCGGCGTTTCGGCACTCGCGAACTCTTCGTGTGGCTTTCCCATGCCTTCCAAACATCGCCACTTACCATCGAATGAATCTGAGGTTGTAAAGTGCGAGCCAGAATCACCACATTAGACTTATCTTTCGCCGACGCATACTGCATTCCTTGCTTAACAGCGCTGCGAATTGTCTCAAAGTTCTGAACATTCGTAACCGGCGATCCATCCACAGCATTAAAGAACGCGTTCGTATCCGAAAATAATGCACGTGAAAAGCCGTCCAACTCTACAATCGGGCACTGTCCCTTCCTCTCAATCTCTTTCGTCAACATCTGCATTACGTCAGAGGGTAACAGCGCCGTTTTTTCATTTTGAGCTCTCGCCCAACCACGGCAAACCACACACGCAACTCGCCTGGTCACGCTGAACGGGCTCTTCAAGTTCTCTAATAGTGCATTCACGAGATACTTATCATTTGCCGGCCATGCAATCGCCAATAATCCAATTGCTTCCGCCACATTCAGCTGCATTAGCGCCGCATCATAGGGCCCCTCGCTGACAACCGTATCATCGCCATCAGTTTGTTGCTGGGGAATGACACTAGTCATCTTTCGCTTCGCTGCCCTCGCCTTGGCCGCACGTCTCGCTGCCGCCTCCTTTCTGCGTCGTCTCGCACTCTTCGCCACTGTTTTGCCCTGTGCCTGATCGAACGCAGCCGCATCCGCACGACTTTCATGTGATGCGGCCTGTAACCAGAACGGCAACGCCGCCTTGGCATTCTGAACCAATAAATTACATGACTCCGGGCTATGTCCCGCCAGCACCCGAATCATTCTTTGCCATACAGTTTTAGAAGTTAGTAATGTGTCTTCATCCGTTTCCAACAATATGTTTCGAAACAATCTACGCAGTGCCTCTCCACATATCGGTATCAACCACGAAGCAAAGTCAGTATCGGAAGAGGAGTTGACAAGTGTTTGAAACAGGTTAATACAAGCGCTTCGCACAGATTTCGAGCTATGTCTCAGAAACGGCCAAAGTCTTGGTACAAGGTCGACGAGAGTGTCGCAAAACGCGTCGACATTTTTGGGCTTATCATTCGATGAATCCATAGCATTCGAAACGCCACCACCAGCGTCGAAGTCACTCATTTCGTCGGCGATTATCGATGGGTCCAACCACAACTTGTGATATCCATCACTTGCAGGAATGCTTGTGAGGCGCGCAAGCAATCGAAGCACACTACTGGTCGAAGCCGAGATATCGTCAATATCAAGTAGCGCATCCCACAAGATCGACACCAGCTTTGGCACCTTTGACGGCATGATATCTACCACTGCCTGGGCTACGGGAATGAGGGCTTCGCCAGCCGCTGCACGCACATCGTCATCCTCGTCCTGTAGACCCTCAAGAATTGGTTCTATCGCCGCACCCAATAATTCGGCCGGCATATCTTTTTGTCTCACCGCGATAATGTATCTTAAACCAAGTAAACTCGCGTGCCGCACCTCCCAATTCTTCGAATCCTTCACCTCCAACAACTTCATTACCGTCGACAACAATCTCAGCACAGCTTCCTTATCCATGGCCGACGTACAAGCACCCATGATCATTGCTGCGGTCTCTCTCACCGGCGCTACCACATAGTCGCCCACAAAATCCCCAAACCTATCCATCGCTAGTACACACACAAGCCTACAACACAAATCTTCCAACCACATCATATTTTCGGCTCGTCCGTAGTTCAACGACACTCTACCGGCACTTTCCGCGTGTTTCTTGAGCACCTCTCTCATGCCCACTGCCGCGCCATGTCTCATTTCCCATCTAGGATCCAACAAATCCCTCTTCAACGCTTCGATGGTTGGTTGGAACTCCCACCATTCCGGTCCGAAACTCTCTTCCACATCATCATCTCCATCCGCCTGGGCGCTATCACGCATCTCCTTGAGGCTGAAGGTCTCCGCCTCACTTCGCATGCGTTTCAGTGGGCGCATCGCGCCCCCGGTTTTCGCACGTTTCTTCGCCTCCCGTTTCAATCTATTTCGTTCTCTCGCACTAATTCCGGCCATCGCATTGATGACCTCACCCACGGGACGAGCCTCCTCTTTCTTCGCTTCAAAATACGTATTCAAGTCCTCATCTTTCAATCCAAAGCCCTCGGCCCCGCCAGAAGTAAATCGGTCATCAATCCCAAGATCTTTACGTAATCTTGCACGTTGGCCTGCAATATCACCATCCACGACGGCATATTCATCGCCAGTGGACCCAAACAACAAAGTACCAGACGCCATAATGCGTGTTACATCCAAAGATTCGAAGGATAAGCCACGAACCGGATAATTCCTCAACTCGCCGTCGGTCAAAGGTGGCGCCTCGGACGGTACTACCAATTCGTTCTCCAACTTTACCTCGGTTTTCACCTCATCCACCTCCATTTTCACATCTTCCGCCTTGCCCTCTTGAACGTTTTCATTCTTCTCCTTGTTGATTGTCAACACTGACCTCGGCGGCAGTACGTTCTTGGTGACAAACTTGGGAGATTGATCGGCAATGGCGGCGATGGCATAGCCGGCGGCGACGCGAGTTTCCCACGACGTGGAGCGCAAGAATCGGCGCACCCTTCGGAGCACGGGTCTGGTTTCGGCGGGGTGAGCGGCGACCAGCTCGCCAATCTGTTTGGCGGCCATGCGGCGCACCGAAGCATTGGAGCCATTATCCAGAAGGCCCAGCAGGCCGTCGAGTCGCGTGGCACCCCCACTGTTGGCAGCCATGGCTAGGTGACGCCCAACATCTCTCGGGCGCGGCCAGCGGATCGGCTTTTATGCCCGTGGGGTGCACCCTCGGCTAGATGAGGAGAGGAAGAAAATTGAGTCGTGTTGGCTGGAACCTAATTTTACATTAAATTATCGTCGGTCGTTTGATGAGACATCAAAATTGGCAAATATTTTGGAAGTTTTCACTCCCCATTATCCTGTCGTTTCCACACGCCGCCGCGTTCACGTGCGCTTCGCCCTTTTTTCAGGACTTGCCAGTTTCCTATCGGCCTACAGTTGAAACAGCTGCTTGCTTCGGATAGGCGCACGAATCAACTTTCACTCACTTATTGTGTTCTGTAGATACGAGATTTCTTCTGTTTTTTTATTCCATAGCTTGCACGTCTATTGCGAGGTTTGTCATGTTGTCGCCGAGAAATTACAATCCGCTGCGAGTACACTGGTCCGAAATGGTGCCTCATATCTTGTTGTTCCAACAATCTGAGGTGAATCGAGTCATCGAAAATCCCTTAACTGTTTGAAGTCCACCCCGCCTTAACGGCACACCTCTGATTGCGCGAATCAGTACCAATAAGATGTCATCACGAGTGGAAGTCAATTCGTTTCATCTGCAATTATTTCACAACAATACTGTCCCATGAATTGCGGGATACGAGAATGATAGAGCGAAGAATTGACAGTGAATCTGTGTTCGGTAGTCCATGTGAGTCAGCACGTAATTATCTAGAGTTGGTCTCGTTTCGGAGTGAAGGAGCCGTCACATCGAAGCACATGAAACCATGACGAATGTAACACACAATCCAAGTAAACCCCTCCACTGCCAACGAGATTGGAATTCCACTTAGTGCACCACTGCCCAATTCATGATCAGGAGCGGGAGATCAGCTGCACAGCGCCACAGCAGCATGCCACCGTCGACGTCCGCCTTCACCACGAGCATCCCGCTGCTCCTGTCGCGTCGCCATCATGGCCATGCCCATGTACACCAACGTCCCCGCATGTCCAGCGACGTGCTGGTAATCGGCGGTGGTGTGATCGGGTTATCCACCGCGATCGAGCTCGCACATCATGGCGCGCAAGTGAGCGTGGTGTGTCGCGACACGGAGGAATCGGCCACGCGCAACGCTGCCGGGATGATGGCCGCCCAATGCGAGCGGCTGGAGGGCGGGCTGCTTCAGCTCGCCACACAATCCCTATCGCTATATCCGTCATACATCAATTCGCTGCCCACTGACGTGCGGTACACCGCACGAGACGATTTCCTTATTCCGGTGCTAGACGACGAGGTCGGCGACATAAATTACGGTCGCCAGGCCATCGACGCGCTAGAGCCCTCCCTAGGGCCGCGGGTGCGCGGCGCGCGTACCGCCGTCGGCGACGCGCATATCGACAATCGCGCGCTGCTCGTCGCCTTGCAAGCCGCCTGTCGCCAACATGGCGTACAGTTTCGACGCGACACCGTGACCAGGCTGCAAATCTCGGGCCATCAAATCTCACACGCCGTGCTGCAGAATGGCGACTTGTTGACCGCCGCGAGCTACGTCGCCGCGGCTGGTGCGTGGACAAAGCAATTGCTACCACTCATACCGATACGCCCAGTGAAGGGGCAGATGTTATCGCTGCGACCCAGAAGCGCTACATCGCCGCTCCCCATACATGTGTTGCACGGCCGCGACGCCTATGTCGTGCCAAAGCCCAGCGGCCTCTACTATGTTGGAGCGACAGTTGAGGATGTTGGCTTCGACCGCATTCCCACTGCCGGTGCGGTGATGAAGCTGTTACAAGCGGCGACTACTTTAGTGCCCGCATTCGCCGATTGCGCCATTGAAGAGATTTGGGCTGGTCTGCGCCCCACCACACCCGACCTTCTCCCAATCATTGGTGCTACCCCGTATAACAATCTATGTGTCGCAACCGGCACGTTTCGTAATGGCGTGTTATTCGCTCCCGCAATCGCGAAGATGGCCGCTGCTTGTCTCGATGTTGGGAATAGATTATCACCAGAATTAAGTTCGCTTCTAGATTCGTTTGCGTTGTCTCGATTTACCGAGTCATCGCCAACTCCTGCAAACGTTCTGCCAACTGGCGACGCAGACGAATCCAAACCGTTTTCACCGCCCTCTGTTGAAACCAAGCGAGTGCCTGTCCTACCAACACCTCCTAAGAACAACCCTGTCGAATCTTCATCCTCACCAGCCGCTAACAAGCAAAGAATTCTTGTCGAGCGTGTTTTAGAAGATGGCACTCGAGAACCTATCGAACCGTCGAAGCAATTTCTCGAGCGACAACGCATGAACATAGCTCAAACAAACGAGTCACGTTCAGAGGGAGTCGTACAACCCGTTGACGAGCACAGCGAGTCATCTACTACAGGAGACGAGGAACTATTGGCACGAACCGAAAATCCTATCAGCAATGGCACAGCGAAACCGTTACGCTCCGACGAGCGACCGCAGGAGGCATTCGGGATGATGGGCGACGCGTACGACGACGTACTAAAGTTTCGTGAGAATGCAGAGGAGAAGCTGAAGAAGGCGCTCGCCGAAAACCGTGCGTTCGGCCGAGCAAAGTCGACGCTGGAAAAGGAGGGCGATGCACCACTGATGATGTCACGCGAGGACGAGATCGCGTTTGACGCCGCGTACGCCGCCGGCGAAGCCGACGTGGCCGCAATGGGTCCGGACGAATTTCCGGCAGAACCGACAGCGCCATCGAATGCAGTGCCAAACTCGACCGCTGAATCAAACGGAGGTTTACCATCTACTTCAACAACAACTGACAGAGCTACGACTAACGGACCCGGTACTAGTAACGCTCCAATACTAATCGAGCACGTACTAGAAGACGGCACACGAGAACCGATTGAACCTTCGGCACAATACCTCAAACGCAAACAGCAGGAGCAGGAGGCAGCGGCCGATAATGGCAACCCCAGCAACGGGGCGAAACCGCTACGCTCCGACGAGCGACCACAGGAGGCATTCGGGATGATGGGCGACGCATATGACGACGTGCTGAAGTTTCGTGAGAATGCAGAGGAGAAGCTGAAGAAGGGGCTGGCCGAGAACCGTGCGTTCGGCCGGACGAAGTCAACGCTAGAAAAGGAGGGTGATGCGCCACTGATGATGTGGCGTGAGGACGAGATAGTATTTGACGCCGCATTCGCCGCGGCCGACGAGGCAATCGCGGCGATGGACCCAGACCCAGACACATTCGACATAGATTTCGATCGATGGCGATAAGGGGTTTAGTAAAAGTTACGATTGTGGTGGCTCGGCCTTCTTCTTGCTTTTCCTGCTCTTCTTTTTCTTCTTGTTAGATTTTTCTGTGGACGCAGCCTCGACTTCGCTGGGTTCCACCTTCGTAGACAGTGTCTCTGGTTCTACCGACTCCTCCACGCTCCTCTTCTTGGATTTCTTCTTCTTCTTACTACTATTTTTCGGTGCCTCCCCAACATCCGCCATGTCCACGTCTACGTCTTCGCTTTTCTTCACGCTCTTCTTCCGTTTCTTCTGCTTCGTCTCCGACGCATCCCTCTCCCCGTCCTCCGAGAACCGCTTGTGTCGCTGGCGCGGCCGCAGTGCGCCCGACACGGCGTGCGCCAGCGCAGCCTCGTCGGGGGTGAGGAAGGCGTCGAGCTTCGCCGCCGCCACGCGCAGCCCATTCACTTGTTGCGATGCGTCTTCGTCGCCCTGTTTTCGTTCCACCTTGCGAAGACGCGCGAACAACGATTGCACGCGATGCAGTTCCTCATCGAGTTGCGTCGTGCTCACGTTGTGCGCCTTTAGGTATAGATAATACAGCGCGTTCACCACGTACGCCAGTGTGGCGTGCACCCGCGCTTTCGTCAGCGCTGGCACAGTGTCATCGTTTTTCGCCGCCTCTACCGCCGCTAACAATGGTCGTATCACCTCCTCCACTCGTGTCACGGACGCATCGAACGAATTCAGCGCCGCTTGGGTGCTCTCCAGGGTCGTCATTGTGATGCTCCCGTTGCTCCGCTGTCGTGGTTGATAGGGAGGCGACGACGTCGAGATAGGGTGTATCGAGGACTGTAAAGGCGAGCTACTGTAAGTGACTTTGAATTGGGCGATGTGCTAGGTTTGTTGTGCACCATAGCAGAGGCGTAAGTAGAAAAAGGGGTTTCACATCTGCAGCATAGAAATCGACATCATCGTTGAGTGGAATATAGTTTCATGGCAGGTTTCACATGTTGTGTGGGTTTCTCTAAGCACAAATGAATAATCTCTACGTCGACGTCGTCATCAGAATCAAGCACGAAGTACTCGATGTGTACGACAGCTGCAAGAGGGGAATGGAAAAGGCGATTTCATTACAAACATGAAGGCGGAGTTTCGGAGAGATCCGCAGAAGGTGACGAGAAACTTTCCAAACAACGCGAGGCCACAAGCGCGCGAAACGAACGAAGAAATTCCGTTACCACGTACAGTAGAGCAACAACAATGACGACTGTGGGGCGTGGCTGGGTGTACACAATGGGAGTGGTGGCCGTGCACGGCAACGACACACAAGCCACACTGCAGTCGCGAGTGGGGGTGGGGTAGGATAATCACGAAAGCAAGGGGCAAACGATTAGCATTGCACGAATCGTGTGCGCGCTATGCACGGAAGCCAATAGACGAGATACAGTGCAACAATCCACATCCGGCGATGGAACAGCGCACCCGCCACTATGTCGCTGCGCAAAAAACGAGCCGCACGCCTGTTCGACGAAATGTTAGACACCGCCAAGGTCGAAGCGCCAGCACCACCGACAAAGGCGAACGTCAAACACCCCGATAATTCGTCAGATTTTGATCCTGGCCTCAAACATTCTGTACCGTTGCGCTGTACTGTCGTTCCCCCGCCGAGCGAGCGTAATGCCGTGAGGTGCTACCTCGGCGGGGAGGCCCGCTCGCCGGACGACACAAATGATTCGCAAACGACACCATCACGTCATCGTGCTAGTACTACAGTCCCTACCTGCGAGAGTGCTGCCAAAGTAGAAAGTAATGTTGCGACATCATCACAATCGCTACTAATACATGCGCGTGCTATTGCCGTTGCTGATATGCAAGAGCCCGTAGTACCACTACATCCCAAGAATACAGCACTGCCAAACAAAGGCGGGTCTTCTCTCATTCGTCGCTACTGAACACACACGCTCGTACCTCATCGGGAAAAACACACATCTTACTGTGGCGAAACACAATCCAGTGAAACTTTACGCACCCAAGTCAGCTGAATCGGAGCAAAGTGACGGAGCGCGCGGTGGCGAAAGAGAGAATAAATGGTAATTTAGGTACAAAGTGGTAATATACAAGACGCAGCGGCGCGTCGCAAAGAAGAGAACGATTTCCTTCGGACAAGCGGCAGCACGCGTAATGTCCATGACATGAAACAGCATACCTTGGGCACCATGGCGTATGTTCATGTGGCACTGCCGTTGCCAGCACTCCTCTTTGCATGTAGGGCACCGTAGCAATTGCCTATGGCGCTGGCGAGGTCTTGCGCGACGGATACGCGAGCGAGGACGTCTGCGCGTGGCGTGTTATCGTAGAAGAGTACCACAGCGACAACGTGCCCGCGCACGAGGAATGGCACGGCGAAACACACACACAACCCGCAACTCAGAGCGAGTTGACCACGCTTGAACCCCGTCAACGCCTGCTCGCTCGTGAGATCGAGCCATTCGGGCGAGAGCGACGTCGCAATACGCCCCACCAGTGAGTCGTCACCCGCCTCGAACGAGATCAATTGAGAGCCTTTCACAAATTCTAGAAATCGATGCGCGTGTCGCGTACGCGAGGGATCGGTCGCGCTTGTCACACGCTCCAGACGTAGGGAGAATGGTGTGTCCAGACACGGCTCGCCAACACGCATCCACAACTCGGCGTGTTTCCAACTTTGCAGCCCCAGCAGCAAGCGCATGAACGGATCGATGGCGTCTTGTATTACCGTGGCGTTCTTTACCGTGTCCTCCACCCAACGCGCGCGGTTCGCGGGCGACGACATCACGTATCGCATTTCCAAAGTGGATACCTCGTTTTTCAGTTGCTTCACGGCAGATACCGAAGTCGCTATGATCTGACTTTTCGTTTTTAACTTGCAGTCCGGTACCACTTGTGGTAGAATTTGTTCTAACTCGCTAAATAATTCCCCCAAATTGTCGCGGTATCTTTTGCTGTGTCGACGATGCAGCTCTTGTTTGCGACGCTTGCCGCTCGCTTCGGGATGTAGCGCTTGTTGATTTTGCGAGTTCTGTTGAGTGACTAGATGTGGTTGTTGTGTGGGCTCGTTTTGAAGGTTGGCATTTGTAGGTTGTGGTTGAGATAATGCTGCCGCAGCAGCAGCAGTGGCGGCGGCGGTATCCGTAGGCACGACGCGCTCTTCCTCACCGGTCCCAGTCACACCAACACCACCGTCTAAAACAGCCAATTCGAAAGGCAACACACCAGCACCAGGTGCAGGTGGCGCGGGTGGAGGCGGTGCAATGGGTTCGTCCGCGGCATTGGCCTCAATTTCGGCGAACAAGTCGCCGAAATACATAGTCTGTTGGGGTAGATGATGCATGATGTAGGTAGAGGAGAGAGTGCTGGTGCGACTGCTTATTCCACGCGCGGGTGGGTGGGGATGACCAAAATAAGGCAATGAATGAGGTCGGAATGAATAGGGTAATGTAGTTTTTAGATGTCAGTCAGTTGTGGAAATTATTATAAATCAGGGGCTACGTTTGATAGTCCGTCGATGATTGGTTAACTGCGTAAGCGATCTGTAAGCGTTCTCGTTGTTTCACATTGTACAGCTGGGTGAGGAGGTGCTACTGTACTTGAATCGCTAGTTTTCACTCTTGGCCTGTGGCCCTCAGATGACGTCCTTTCCGTGATTGGTTATGTGTTGTGCTGATGGGAGTAGGCCGCATGATTCAGAAACTTTGGAATGGCCGTGCGATGAGCATGATTTCGCCACAGATTCTTCTCGAGCTTGTGGGACTTGTTCCTGTACGGTTTGAACGAAAAATATCCGTTGGGCCCCGAAGAGTTTTTCGTTGTTATCGATACCATTTCGGTCTTCTCGTTGAAACTTTTTAGTAGTGGCGCTACTTTTTCTATGCATTCCATGCCGAATCGCTTTATCCATTTTACTAGACAATATTGCACACAATCGATTCGGTTTCTGGAACTGTTGCTGCTGTATTTAGCCATGTAGAGGGCCATGTCGATTTGCACTGCGGTCACATGCAATTTTGTTATGGTGTTCCACACTCTCTGATTTTTCGATCATTGATTGATCGGTTTGCTGTCCGATCTACGCACTTTCACTATCTACTTTGCTGTAATCTACTTCGCTTTCTTGTCTTGCGTTTTTGATTGCCAAGCTTCTTGCTTTTCTCTCCCTCACTCCACCCACCGTTACTCATATTCAGATGTTCTACTTAATCAGTTCATTTAAAACTCCTTATAACTTACGTAAACTT
>JAAUYH010143913.1_pt1 | contig 19019 bp, 11 predicted proteins | sample 7278061 | NCBI WGS metagenome assembly JAAUYH01 (sample SAMN14350203, study PRJNA611818) | marine sediment metagenome | isolation source: surface marine sediment (0.6m) | place: French Polynesia: Moorea | collected 2018-08 | reverse complement strand
GAACGAAGGCGTTCTTAGGAGCATCTGTGGGCGATGTTGAGATGAATTTTCTGCTTAAAAATTTTTGGGAATTGAAACTGTGTGAGGGCTGAGACATTAATTGGTATCTTCTCAGATTGGCCAGAGGAAAATAATTATATGGCCAAGAAAGCTCTATTACTACCGCTCTAAATTAGATTTTTTTGATGGAGTGTAAGGAAGACATAAATGGTAGAGCACTGGTAGCTAAGTTCATTCTGAGTAAAATATCAAACTTTTCTTAGTAGAAGCTCGGTTTTCGCATTGTATCTAAAAAACGAGAGTGCAAAATACCAGGTATGGCTGCACTACACCGACTCCGCCTATCCGTATGTAAGTATTCGGTTCTTTGAGCACAGTAACATTTGCAATTCTCTGAAAGGAGTTTCAGTTTTCCAGCAATGGAGACATTGTGCATTCTAGGCTTGCACTGTAGGCAGTTCTATAAGGTGGAAAAGTTCAGGACTGTAATTTTAGTAGCTTCTACGAAATGTTTTGAATAATTTGTAGATGGGTCTTACTTCTCAGCCCACAATCAACAATTCTGAACGTGTACAGCTTCTCTCCTAAGACACAACGATGGAATTTTAGTATCAGAACGCCCCCAAGGAATCCCTCAGGAGAGTTCAGGCGATAGTGGATACGTCTTTCCTAAGCCGTTTTTCTTCGAGGATATGCAGTTCGACGTCAATGGATCGACACCGTTACGTCTGGTGCACGCACCCTGATTCCATCATTCCGCCGCTCGTCACACTAAGTGGGTATGGCGCTATGCGTTTTCTCAGGATGGTGAACTTCCTGGAAGAATCCCTTCGTAGACCATTTGCGCGACAACTTAGTTCGAGTGGAGAACACACATGTTGGTCCCGGATACCGCGATATGGCGTCATGTACCATCTACTGCTGCACTGCCCCGTCTTCATTACGTGAAGATTTTTATTTCTCGAGAAGATCGATTCGAAAACGAAGCAATGTGTGAAAATCCATGTCGGTCTGGGTTCGACACATGGTATACGCGTGACTAGATTGATCTCTGGAACCTAGTCTCGTTATTAAATAACTATGAGCGTGTTTCAATCTATTCGGAAGACTGGAGTAGGCACGAGGAATCACTTCGTGTGGTTGACAAAGCAAAATTCTTGCTTCCGATATTGCCGCTGTATTTCCGTGAGATAATGCCTTGTACATCCGACCAAATTGACCATGATGCTTATGATAAACAACTTCATTGATGACGTCACTTTCTCCACAGACATGGTGTGATAGTGCTCTGTTCGGATCCCGACGCAGAACTGCTCGACGAAAGGGCATTTTCTGCCTGATTCCTTCATGTTCCAACATTTAGAAAAACGGTTGAGATTCCTCCTGGTGCTTGAGGTGCCCAAGTACCGCGTATATCAATTTCTTCTGGCTCCAAGATCATCAACACGGCACAAAGCCCCTTCTGGATGGTATTCCGTACCGAATGAGCGCGCGAATTTGCAGGCTGGTGGATTTGAATCTTAGCGTTTGACGAACGTTTCCCGTCTATTTTCAGAAGGTTCCAACAGCCGAAAATTCATCCTTGGGCACTGCAGGCTAGCCGCAACGTTTGGTCGATTTCTTACATGAGTTTTCCTGACCATGCGCTGAGCGAGCCAGTTCATATAAAAAGGAATTCGCGCTTTGTGTACGCCTCTTACCCTGTTGGGCAAAGTTTTAAATCGTACTTATAGCGTCGAAACCATGTATCGCATGTATCATATACTGGCTGTTTTAGACGTGTACAGCCGAATTTTAACCGATTCCATGCTTTCTTAGAACGCCTTTACGAAGGCCGATATTCACTTTGCCTTTTCATAAACATTGTTGCCCCTCGTGTACCTTAGAGATGCAGCTAACAAACGCAGTTGTGCAATCCCTTGTTTCTAGTAATAATTCAAAATGTGAAAACCAGTTTTTCCAAGTTTGATCCTGAGCGGTTGAAATATGTGGGTTGTCTGGAAAGATAAAGATATTGGTCTGAGTCAGATATTTCTAACAAGCGTGGGATCAGTCCAACCGGATGCGACATTGAGAAGTTATGAGGTCAAATGTAATCAGTAAGCTCCGAAATGAGAGGTATAGCCAGGCAGAACTAAATACTGAAACAGAAACATACGAAAAATAAAAATAACTCTAATTGGCGTTTACATCTATTCAGAAGTTGTTTTATTTCCATGAATCTTGCAAAAACGGTACCAGTATCTGAAATTCGAAGGTTTTAGAAAGCTCTTATGGTCACAGAGAATGTAAGAACTAATATCTAGAATCGCAATTTTTCTTTCAACGGCATTTATCCTTTCCGGGATCAGATAGCGACAATATGCATTTCATGCAAGTCTGTATAGCTGCATAGCACATAGGAGAAACTGTGCACGATGTAATGTGCTGTAGCCAAAAAACAGGTGGTGCGATTATAATGAAATATCGTGGATATGCAGCAACCCCTGTCCTTATAATTTAGTATGTAGACTGGGTGGGATGTTTGTGCAGCATGACCCGTGCCTTAAATAGCAGATTTCTGTAGATGTGCAGCAGAATATTTAATCAAAGAAAACTAATGTTAAATGACTATATGGGCTTAGACAAACATAGTTACTTCACAGATTCGACACCACGATTTGTTTTCCTAGATTGAAGCCTGTAAAAGATCTCTGAAATTCGTGCAAGGAAAGATGACAGGCTCTCGGGATACAATAGTAAACCAGAAATGGGATAGAGTAGGGAATGGTAGTTGATAGTAAACTTTAAAGCATTAACTACTTTAAGTTAGCAGCTGAACTTTATCAACTTGTTAAATACCCTAGTGTCTTTCATCACACCAAGAAAGCACAACACTGTCACGCTCCAACGTATCTACTTTTGCACGATTGCGAAGGCCCGTGCAACGCCGTTTGAGTTACGAAAAGACTCGTTCTTGGGCAAAAGAGGAAGCGGGAACTGCTAGAAACAGCCTAGCCAAGCGAGTAAATCGTGTGTATTCGTCTGAGTTTTTAGAGTCTTCTCAGTATTACCTGCTTTGAAGTGCGCTAAAACGTCCACCAGATACGACAGCCCGACATGAGCGCAGCTCGTTCTACAGCAACGCATGTCGCGTTTTTGTCGACTTGTACGACGCGGAGTTGTAGCAAGCGTTCGATCAGCCCAAATTTCCGAGGTACTGCGCAGAGCTGTATTAGATTGGTTCGAATTCAGTGTCACGTTATTGTTATCTTCATCGTCTGTCTCGTTGTTGTCGAATCAAGATTCGATTAATAGTTATATTTCATTCAGAACCGATCGTTCACTGTAACCATATCACAAATCAATAGCTAATGAAAACCGTGTGTTGAGCAGGGCTGAAATTACAAACTCATTTGGAAATGCTTCTAACAATTTTCTACTTCAAAAACACGGTGGCAATCCATCATAACCCAGCAACGTCTGCAAATGCAACGAAAGAGATTCGACAAGTGACTCCTGCGGTACAATAGATCGAGAAGATACTTCTTTACGCGCTACCGCATCAATACCAGATGTTAGTGATAGTAAAACACCGCCTATGCAGTATGCTTCTGCCGATAATTCTTTAGCCGCATCACGTCTTGGCTCAAGGGTAGAAGTAACTGACTTCATTAAATCCAAGTCATCTGCGCTCAAATACAATTCTCTAAGCCAAATTGCCGCATCTCGCCGGCCTGCTGCTTGCATTCGTCTCAACACATCCTCGTTACATAATACAGACTCGTACATCCCAAGTGTCGAATCGAAACGAGTTTTAACATCTGCGATTATTGTGTTGGACACACAAAGTTCATTCTGATATCTCGCAAATAAGTTAGCGTATCCATGAGAGCGTTTGATGACAGTTCTTATCGCACAGCATGTCGATACAATTCTAGAGTACACCTGACTTCCGCTTGGTTCCTTAATCGCTTCTATTGGATCATTCTCTTGGTCTGAGTCGTAAATTATAATATTTGGCGAACCGTTGAGATACGACGTCACGGATTCACTCACGGCAAGCTGCGCAAAGTGTAAAAAGCAGGAGAACCATGACTCATCACCTTCATCTCCCATAAGTGCGCGCACTGCAGCCTTGTTTACCGGCGCGGAATCAGATACAAAATAGTTTGGCTTACGCTTGTCTAATCGTTCAGGAACAAGATCTGCAATAAGCGATGCCAAATCAGACGCGCTGTATCCTGTTTCCATCTTAATATTCCTTAGACAACTAGTTTGACGTCCACAATCACCGTCCAAGAAAAATATCATGAACCCAATGCCGCATTCATCACGAAGTAATGACGAACTATCGCAAATCACCACAATATTTTCTGCCTCTGAAAGTTCATTCTTGATTTTTGAAATCGTCTTGTGAAATCAATGCCATTATTGTGAGTTCAATATTTTGATGGTCGGCATCTCGAACTTAGGATTCAGGGCATGTACTAAACGAATAAATCTGCAACTTTCTAGAATTGCTTTTGGAGCATCAGGAGCAGAAATGGAACACAAAAGCACATCATCATGTATTGAACTAAATTAGTTTCGGATGAGTAAACTATCGATTGTAGTCTGTGCAAACATGAGGCGCTTAGTCTTTCTTCGTGGCTACCTTCGCGAAAACGTCGAGGCATCGGAAGTGATGTGAATTTGGCGGGCTCCAGCAAATATTAGATTGACTGCTCTTGAAAACAAGTCGCAACTTTTCAGTAGTTGATCTGCACAAAATTTGATGATTTACTATTCGCTCGCTGGGCCGTCAGCTTTATTGATTAACTGATGATGCGGCTACTATTCCCTAGGGTAGAGTGCGCGGCCTTGTAGTACAACTGTTCCGTTGTATTCGAATGTTCTTTGTCAGCGCTTTTTCGTCCGTGTCCCCGCTGTTACAGCACACATCCCTGTACCTCCTGACCGCCCTGCTCTTCTTCCATATACTCTATGTTCTGAAATATTTTATACTGCTTCGGTTCATCCGTCACCTAGGAAAAGAGACACTTCGCCTGAAAAATCATCAAGATACTCTACAACCCCTGTTCTTTTCTATTCTACCTCTGATCATACCTTTCGTACCATTAAAATAGCGCAGCGATCAAGGTCACGATGAATGTTGGTTGTGAAGTATGTAAACTTTCTATGGATGATCTCTATTCCTTACTGGTCGGACGCTCGGTGAAGCATTGCAGTGATCATCGTGCATTGGTGCCTCCTTGAATAGCACTACCATGAACTTCATTTGAATCATTTCAGGAACAAAAGTGTAGGTAGTGTCCTGGCACATCTTAACAGTACAATGCCGATTCTGTCATAGTTTCAAGGAGTGTGACTTCAAGGGCTAGCAGGCGAACTAGTGATACTAACTTTAGTGAAAGCCTATGAATACTCTAAGTTGAGTAGCGATGAGGGCTGACCTCTGTAGGCGTGGAACAGTCAGTCTCTTCTGAATCCGGATCGTCGGATGCATTGCGATGAATATTATAATCCAGTGAAGGATCTGATTTCCTCATTTCATGTGCTGTGCAAGACGGTTTGGCAAATTTCTTCCTCGATTTCTGTGATAGATGACCATGGTGCTGCGTTTCGCCGATTTCTCAGCGAGTAGTGTATTCTTTGTTCTCTATACCGTCACTAGCAACCGAATGGAGCCGCAGGATACGAATTCTTTTATCCTCACTGCTCCATATTGGCAGAGAAAATCAGTCAGTTTAAAATAATATTATCTTGATTGCCAACCTAGGAATTACGGTACGGTAATGCATCCTGATTCTGGATAACATTGACTAAATATTGATTTCGTCATTCTGACCTAGTAACCAACTAACTATCAACTAACTTTCTGGAAACCACGAAACGATCAATGCATCACGGTCCAATGTCCCGACCTTGGTGCGACTTCTTAGTACAGTAATTCGACGCTTGAGCTCGGAAAATTGTCTCTCTTGCGGTATAGCAGACGCAAAAAACGTTCATAAGCTGTCTAGCTACAGTACAAAATCGTGGTAAGTTTTGGATTTCCATGATTCCAACCATAATTTTCGTGCTTCAGTTGCTGTGAATCGTTTGGCATTTACCATTTCTGGGTCCATTCTTCATTCTTCTTGAATAGTAGACTGCCGAATTCGATTTTGTCTCGAACGTGAAGTGGATTCATCAAGGACTTTCGCGGCGGATTCATCTGCCCGTGATAATTTTGGCTCGACATCTGATTCTGTCACTTCTGAATCATACTCGCTATCGCTCTGTAAACCCCACTCCTTGTCTTTCTAGTGAACGCGCAATATCCCATGTTTTTCATCAGCGACAAATCTGTAGTCATACCCGTAGCAAGCGTGCACCGCAGCGCTAAATCTTGTGTTTAAGTAATCAGCAGCGACATACTCGTTTCGAATCTCAGATGATAGTTCGCGAACACTGCCAAATGGTATTCGCTGTATAGTGCCCAGAATCATTTGGAAACGTTCAGAAACTTCTGAAACAAGAGCAGATTTTGGATTCATAGCAACATAAGTCACATCCATCTTGTCAATTACATCGATGGCCGACGTAAATAATTGAACATCTCCAATCCATGTTGAGGAGTTCGATAGACTTTTGGTAACTTCTTGTTTCGGAGAAAAAATCATTACCACATTCTCAATGTTTTTGAAGTCGTCATGTGATAGGTGGAATTAGTTAGGCCATATTGAACTATAGCGCTTTCCTATTTCCTGCATGCGCTGTAGAGCAGATCGATTCTTAAATATTGATCCAAGCATTTGCAACGTTTAATCAAATCTTGTACGAACATCAGCCTCAATTTCCGTATGAACTTTCATAGTCTTCGAACAATCGTGGAACAATTCTACGTAAGAGTGAGATTTGTTAATAGCTACGTGAATCTCTCTGCAGGTTGGTGTAATCCGGTAAAACGAACTGGATCTATTGATATTCTTCATTTCCGCAACCGCATCTTCAACAGACAATTCGTCCCACTCCCATTCCTCACGTTCGCTCGCATCTGTTGATGAACGGTCAAGATAATAAGTATTAGGCATGCGCATAGCAAATTGGGATAAGTGAACGCAACAAGATAACCACGATTCATCGCCGTCGTCTTCCATGAATCTCGTTACTGCTGCATTTTTACGGGAGCCGAGTCAAACGCATAGTAGTTGGGAATCTTTCCTCCCAAACGATGGAACACAACATCCTTAATAACTTTGTAATCGCAGGCGCATCTTGTTTACCACGCCTACAAATATTACGCAGTACATTCGTCTTCGAACAGAAATTGTCGCCTAAATATGAAACCATGAATCCTAGTACTGCGTCATTCCGATATTTTGACCGCGCGTCTAACATAAGGACAGTGAATCCGGATTTTTGAACTTGTTCTCGAATGCGAGGTATCGTGTCATGAAATTTTGTCCGAAGTTCAGAATCTAATATCTTGTGTAAAGGAATAGTTGTACATGGGTTAATCTAGGAAACAAACAGACGAAATCGAGGATTGTTCAAAACATTTTTAGATGTATCTGGGTTCGCGTACAAACAAAGGAGCGCGTCATCAGCCTTTCGTTGCGTTGACCGTGCAAAAGCTTCGGTTACGATATATATATATTTTTTGAGACGCTTATTCTTTCCACGGTTCTCAACGATTAGCTGAATGACATCGTAGATTTCAGGATGAACATGTTTGAAATACGAATAAAGACTCGATGCATTGTGCGCGGAGCGGAACTTAGTTTCTAGCTGCTCCACGCCACTTCGAACACAGACGCTTTCAGTCAATTCTACTGTAGAAGTCGAGTGATTGTGTAGTGGGCCGAAAAATGGCTTGCGCTGCATGTCTTCAATAGCACGTTCAATGCCATGACCAGGTGTTGAGAGCAACGACGGTAAAAATCATGGCGAATCTGAATAGAATATCTTTTCTTGGCCCAATAACTTACGTAGAATTGAAACGAGTTAGATTGAATAACTGCCTCCCAACCGTTGACTAACGATAGACTTGAATCTTTTGAGTACTGATTAACTATATACGGCATTACTGAACCCTACTAGGATTTTTTTCGCTTCCGCGGCCCCATGTCTTTGATGGGTACGAAACGTGAGTTACAGATTCAGAACCAAGCAAGATACGGAAGAGTGGTTGTATCAATTTTGTCAATGGTCAACGCTGGTGTTAACGGGTCACATAACGATGTCGAAGGTAAGATCTTAATTCCCGTAATGAGCTTCAGATGCGTAAAATTGTCACATTTTGGACTCAGTATCACAGCCAACATGTTGCATCCCGTCTTGACTTCTGTTATGCAATTATTCAGACATATAAAATGTCAATGAAAAATTTATCAGAATTATTCAAGTGCTACCATGGCGTAGTACCGGAACAACGGCTGAATAGTCTTCTATACGTTGAGCATACAGACCAAGTTCGTACTTGTGTATGGAAAGCTTAAAATAGTATCCTCATAGGCATGAAGCGGCAAATAAACTGAATAAGTTTAAAATTGAGTAAAATGGCAATACAATGCTCCATGAAGATTTAATGAGTGCTGAATAGGCAATCAAGCAGGTTAATTATAAGTTATAAATGAAAACGTAGAAAAACAAGAGACTGCTAGACATCCATCTCTATTTAGTTCCGTTTATGTGCACACGATACCTCACATAGCTTTGTATTTCGGTCGTTCATAATTTTTATACGTACCCTAAACGCAGAACCAGCAAAATCATTCACATTTAGATTCCTAAATTTCGTCTTCATTGGATTTTGCAGCTCAAAAATTAAAATAAGAGGACTCCCAATCATACCCATCGAGCGTAATCAAATATTGTATTCAATATAGATATATATCTCGATAGATAAAGGTATCTCCAGGACAATCTCTGAGAAAGCGAGGAGGTCTGTTATTTTTCCTTGTATATTTGTCCATTCCAATGAAAACCTTGAAATTTCGTGAGATTTCGTAGACAAGCCTACTTTTCGAAGCAATAGTATTCTGTTGGAGTACCGTAGATAGTTGAAACGACCTACAGGCGTTGGATAGGGCATCTACGTTTAGCCACACAGTGGGTGACCGGTAACAACCGAAAAGCGACCACAATTACGAAGGCAACAAAAAAATCAACGGTGATAAGCCAGAAGGTGATAACATATAGCTCCAGCTGCAGGCCGTAGGTGATAAAGGCGTAGCGCATCCAGTCGTACGTCGATACCAGGCTGTATCTCGTGACAAACCTGAGAGGTTTGTAGATGATTGCCGATTCTCTTATCGATCGAGACAAGAAACAAAAATGGCTGCAAGATTTTCGTCGTATTCAGCGTCTGTCAGCATGTATCGAAGTCAGATCGTGGCTTACGCAGACCTGGACAAAGTTTACGTTTCTCTACAGGGCGAGAGCGTTTACTCCGAAAACGTTGTGCCCTTTTATTTTTTCGTCCGCTGGGTAAATATATACTCTGGTTATGTCGTAATTATAACGGCACCCGAAAAGGTCTAAGCTAATTGCAAATCCGTAATTCTTAAGAACGGAGAATTAACTACATATAAAAATATCAATTACTTTAATTATGACTATATTCAATCTGGTTCTAGAAGATATTTCGTACATGAAGTAGTTGCTCCGAAATCTACAGTCTGCATTTTTTTGTCTTCTCGATAATTGACCTTAAAATTCAGCATATTTATGATTAGGTCCCATAAAAAATTTAGGGAGGTTGGAAATATATTCTTGTGTTCATACTCACTCAATTAAATTAAATGTGAATCCGTCAAACTGAAAATTGATTTTTTAAGTGAAACATCATAAAGCAAGAGACTAAAGAGTGAATTCGGTATCGCGGATCTACTTCATATTGTAGATGGCTGATTTTCTGTTTTCGTTAACTGCACCTGTCGTTCCATTGACTGGATTGCCACAATAGTGGGTTGGACTCGTTTTTTTCAGATAGCATTACAATTTCTTAAAAGTTGCAGTTCTGTTGTTCGATAGCTTACATAGGGGTGTTGCAGCGCATCCTTTGCATAGATACTATCCTCGTGACGAGAAAATGTCATTATCAGAGCACTCCCTGTTATAAGAGCAATCAATTTCAGACGTCAGGTCTGCACAAGAACAAGATCCACACACACCTGTGACCCAGGCCAATCTGAATCCGCAACGCACCCATATGTAGACTGTGGCACATAAAATGAGCTGATTTAGCATACTTCTAACCCGAAAATTCCCGAAGCAAGCGTATATGCGAACTCAACATGTCAGCTCGTACGATGAGTTCATTCGAGAGATCATGAACGCAGATCTTTCAAAACAAATAGGACCACGCTGACCTGCCTCTCTTTTACATCCCAAAGGGTATAGCGTCCATGGAGGCAAATGAGAGCTTGGTAGCTGTGATCACTGAGTAATCTCGCCTTACTAAAGTTCCGTAAGTTGCAATGCATTGCAATACCAATAGAGCTGGTTCAAGTCTGAACATATCACATGATTTTTGGGACACCCCAAAATCCAAGACACCAAGCCTTCCCCGCCCCAACAATCTCGAAGCTTTGCCATCAAGACAGGTCCAAATCCAATCGATTTCTGCTCCTTCGAAATCAGAATCAATCTGTCGCTTTCAACGTGAAAGCGAACGAAATCTAGATAATAAAGACATCATTCCTGGACCTCGAATATCGTGTCGTAGACATAGGTGAAGTCGGCGAACAAAACCAGGGTAGAACAATCAGCCAACATTTGCCGCATAGTGTCGAATTTTCCTTTGGCAGTGCTTTCTAATCAATGTACTCCACTGTTACAGTATAGATCTCTCTATCTCCAGATCGTTCAGCTCTTTCTTTGTATACAGAACTGTTATGCACTCAACTCGACCGCTTCAGTTCTTTCTCCGACCCATGGCTCTACGTAGTGGGTCCTCTGTACATGATTCTTTAATATGCGTATCAGCAATCTGTCAAGGAACAAACGCATCTCATCATAGAGATCATGGAGAGGCACTGCAATCCTTACTCCTTTTATTGTACTTCATGAAACACTCTTCGTGCTAGTAAAATACCTCTGTCACCAAGGACACAATGAATATTGCCAGGTAAGTATCCAGGCATACAATGTGCGATCTGTTTTTCTTGGTAGCGGGACGCTTGGTGAAGCATCGCGAAAATTTTTCTTATCGGTTGACGTATCTGATTTCTACATTTCATGTGATGTGCAACCCGGTTTGGGAAGTGTTTTCCTCGATTTTTTAGAGAAATGGCGATAGTGCTGTGTTTCGCAGATGTCTACGCAAGCCGAGTCAATATTTTTTTCTCTCAACTCCATCAGCGCCAGGCGAATACCGTTCCTCGATTCGAATTTATTTCTCCCAACTGTTCCAGGTTGGCAGAGAGTATCAATCTGCTAAATTTAACTTCATCTTGATTGCCAATTTATTAATGGGTTGCGTCTTCGTACCCACATAATTCTAATGGGTATACCAGCCGAGCTTCAGATATATAGCAAAGCAAGATACAGCAGACGGAGGATCGGGTTGGCCTATCGTGAGGGATGAAGTTGAAGAACAAATTGGAGAAGTTATAGCTCATTCCAGCACACGCGCGTGAGCCTCGTTAGATAGGCCTGAGATGCGATTTATCTTCTTTTTGTCTCCCCATTTCTACTTTCTCGCCTTCCCCTTCTACATCCATTCTACGTATGCTCTAGGCATCGGTAACTACGCCGTCTCAGAGAAGGCACCCCTCGCAGCCATACTTCAACGCAATTCCTCCGCGAATGAAGCTGTCGATACGTTATTGTGGCATTTTCAACAAGTCGGTCACTCCGCCACACGATCTTCTTGCACGAAGAGTATCATCAGAAACAGGTATGATGATGACATCAGGGCGAGATGGCCTGAGCGGCAAACCAATGTTTCGGGCTGTTTCACTGAACTACAACTAAAAGGTCACGGGACGAAAGTGTGGCAGTCCATGAGCTCTATTTTGGGCGCACTAAACAATTCTGCTGCTCATATTTTAAGCGACGCTAACGTCGGTTGGAGTGGACTCGACGCGCTCGATGCTTTTCAGAAATATTCCGACAAGAATTGCTCCTTATTGAAATCAGTCGGCATTCGCGTTAATGGCACATGGTACTTACGAGTACGAGTTACCGCCATTGCTTCAAAACTGGACATTCCCAGGAAACCGCATGGTTCGGTGAAAAGCATGTACCTTACCGAGTTTGTGACGAGAGACACAACGAATGGCAACTTAGTTAGCATTCAACGCCTCGTCAATGACACTTTTGGAAATGCCATGCCAAGCGCTACAACTCTACTAACAGTTACGCGACCAGCTTGTTCCTGTTCCAATGTTGGTGAAGGTCCGAAGGGCAGACAACGTCTGTTCGATTTCAACCGTTGGCTGCTGTTTGCCGAGCAAACATTATTGGCTTCAAACGTTGGTGCATTATTTCTGCCTCTACTACTTGCACTTCTTCCATTACCACTTTTCTCCGACACCGACACATTAGTCCTCATTCTCTACACGTTGTTCACCGATGTGTGCAATGTAATACCACTCGCCTTTAAAGGCGCTGAACTAATTTTCTGCGCGAACAATCCTCCACGTTATTCGCAGTCAGAAGTGTTCGGTCTCGATGTACTGTCTCATATCGGTGTTGCAGAAACGACCGTGATGGGGTGTGTGATACGAGGAAACCTTCCGCGCATCGGCATCTCATTGATTGTGGTAGCGCTGCTCGCCATGGTACTTGGGATTTACCTCGAGGTATACCCCTACCGGAAACGATACTACCGGGGACAAAAAATCGAATTAAAGAACTCGGCAATTTCGAATAGCATGCTGCTCTATTTATGGGCACATGAACGAAGATGTACGCAATGTTCATGTTATGGCGAAATCTACCATGAACGACTTCTTCTGCAATTGTCAAAACAAAAGCGTGCAAGAAGAATAAATGTGAAACGCTATATCCCCGGCATTGACTCTCTTCTACACTATGGGGAGGTCGGTGATGACAGCTATTTGAGAAGAGTTAATGGTGGAGAACGCCAAATGACACCTAGATTTTAGACGAGCCACTTACCTTTACAGATTCGACACCACGATCTCTCTACGTACCAAGAAGCGAGCACATGATTTGGAAATCGTGCGAGGGTAGAGGACATGCCCTCGGGAGATTCGAATAAACAGAAATTCGGAAAATGCGAGCAACCTAGCAGCACAACTGTTCTGCTGTACTCGCGCTGCTACAGTAAACATCCCTGCATCTCATGTTTGACCAGCTCCATATACTCTACTATTTTGCAATCTAATCGACCCATTCTGTTCATTCGCCAACCCATGGCTCTACGTAAGTCGTCGTGTGCGCATCATACTGCAAGATCTGCACCGGAAATCTGCCCGAAAACTAAGACACTTCACCTTAGAGATCATGAAGAGACTCTGCAATCCCGATTCTTTTTATATTGAACCTCTGGACACACTCTTCGTGCTATTAGAACAGGTCGGGGATCAATGACACAATAAATGTTAGTAATGTATGCAAGCTTACGAGGCACCATCTGTGTTCCTCGACACAGAGTGTCGCGTGTTCCCTTGGTGGTGCCTTCTAGTCAATGTACCCAGAGATACAGTATACATGCCTGTATCTTCTGATTGTACAGCTCTTTTCTCATGTTCTGATCTGTTTTGTACTCTGCTTGAGCGCTATCGTTCATTCGCAACATATGTCTATACGTAATCGGCCGTGTGCTTAGCATTCCGAAACATCTGTACCAGCAATCTGACCAGGAATTAAATCCCTTCACCTTAGAGATCAAGAAGTTTCACTGCAATCCTGACTCTTCCCTCTTATACTTCTCGACTCACAACTTGTGCTATTAGAATTTCTCTGTTATCAAAGACGAAATGAATGGTAGTTGTAAAGTACCCAGGCTTACGATCCGCTGTCTGTGTTCCTTGCTGATGGGACGCTATGTGAAGCATCGCGAAATTTTTTCTAATCGATTTAAGTACACGGTTTCCAGAATATGTGTGCTGTGCAACTCGGTTTGGCGAGTGTCTTCCTCGATTTTTGAGAGAAATGTTTATAGTGCTGCGTTTCGCGGATGCCTCTGCAAGCGCAGTAGGCTATTTTTTTCTCCACACCATCACGACCAACAGAATGCCGTTCCTCGATTCGAATTTCTTTCTCCCAACTGTTCCAGGTTGGCAGAGAACATAAATGGGTTGGACTAAATCTCAATTTGATTGGCAACCTATGAAAGTTTGGTCGCCTTCGTATCCACGTTATTCTAATGGCTACACAAAGTGAGCTAAAAATACATTGCAAAGCAAGATACGTAAGAGGGGTGGGATCGGTTCGGCCTATCGTGAGCGCTGTAGTTTAAGAACAATTTGCGCTCGTAATGATGTTGAAGATCAGAACGGAATTGCATTGATCAACCTCAGACGCTTGAAAAGGCACATTTCCGTGGCTATGTTCTAAAGATAGATCGCCTGGAACGAACATTCTCCCTGCTCTCGAATTACTTGACACATTTTCAACGATACGATACAACATTTATACTTGAAGAATTGCACTCACATCAGCTATTTTTTCCAGGACTCTGCATTCAATTATTTATTGAAAGCTCGAAGTCAAAACAATTATTTCCTGTTCCTTTAACTGAGACTTTAGTTTCCAAAAATATTTGGTACAAACACTGCCATCGAAAATCGCAATCAGTCGTTAATGGTACATTATCAGATTACTGCGCGTTGTTAGCGTTTTCGAATTTGATTCGGCAGTTGAGAACTATTGCATATCCAATCCTATCAAAACTTCGTAGGTTTCGGAATGATCCTACGAAAATGGAGAACTTTGCTGGCCGGTTAAGAATTGTATTAACCTATTACATTTGAACTTAAATGAGAGCCGTCATTCAATCATTGTGGTAATCAGTAAAAATCTGCTATTATTCGCTCCTATATCAGAAAGCAAAATAAAAAAACAATAAATTAAAGACAACTACTGGTATGAATCTGAATAGTTGTGGGCTCTGGTTTAGAAAAGCAAGTGATGAAATTATCTGAATACTCGTTTTCGTCTTGCACGCCTACTACAACCTCTGCCCACCTTCTACTTCCAAATTTGTATTTTAAAGATGCTACTGGGTTGACAAACGATGTCTACTATGACAATTGGTCAAATGTAGATTAAGATAAGTCTCATAATATTAAATCATCGATAGTCATTTTGACAGCACATTTAATTGAAGCGAGCGTTAGGTTTTAAAAACCAATCCAGGATAATTCATGATTGTATCGAAATCAAACAATTCTCCTTGAAATAGTGCCTTAGGCTGAATTTTTACGTTTATCAATTTCTCGAAACACATAATCTCAGTATCAATTGATCATTTGTTGAACAAGCTACTGTGTGGTAAAGTCTAAAGCAACGATTCCAATTTAAAGAAATCGATCTGAGCAGTTATTTACCAAATAAGAGACCCTTATATGCCTACATGAAGTTGCGGTCTGCAAAAAATAGAAATCTTCGTCTTTCGTACGTTCCAGAATACAAGACTGTGATTAAGGTAGAACCGATGCTTAAAGAGCACACCTTCCGATGAGAATGCAGTCACTGCGTAGTACATACACCAAGTACATATTTTATTCAGTTTCTGGGCAAATAATTGGATGATATGTGACAAGAAGATAAAATCTGCAAGCAATGTTTCGCGCAAAAGATCTAAAATATCTTGATACGCTATTCTTTATCATTCCATTCTCTATTTACTCCTTTTTACTTCCTTTCTTTATCACTTTTTAATTAGTTTCGGTTTTCGTTTTCTACGTTTCATTTCAGGTTTTATTCTCTTAAGCTTTTTTATTTTAACTTACAGAGAAGACCTGTCAGCAGATAATGCTAACATTTATCTGCTGACACGACAAAAAACTATTGCCTGTATCATCTGATTGACACAGCGATGCACTAATCTAACTATTAATTGATGGCACTGCAATTAGCTATTGCTGACAGAAGCAGTAAGCTCTTTGCCAGGTCATTTCTTATTTGTCCTATCATACCTTTTATTTAGTCTATATAAACCCAACTAGCTACCGACTTCTCGGTCACCGGTATACTAGCCTGAGCCCTACTCCTGCAGTCTCCTCATATCGGCTTCGTATGAACTGAGAAAGCATAGAAATGGTACGAGAAAGACCTCATTATTGCAAAGCTCGAAGAATTGCTTCATCGGTGCACGTTAATGTACGCACAACACGTTCCATAACTATCTATTTGAGTAATTAATATTCTGTACACGTATTATAAACCCAACTTCAAATTTATTCACAATGTTCCCTATTTCATTGCAGAGATCTACCATCTCGAATTGGAATTTTCCAAATCAGAATGGAACAGTAGAAATGTTTATCCGAACGAAAACCAAACTACTATATATGTTTCGGTTGACTGCGAACAAAGCATTGAATGTCCCTTAGATTTCGAGCAGAAAAACAATAATTAATCTTAAAATTGATGTTGAAGTAAAATAAATTGCTTTTCAATTTGTTTTTCTTGAGCTAATCCGTTCCTTTGAGAGAGTGTGAGAATGGAAGCAAGTTTCAATTCTGCGATGTTTCGGTGAATTTTTACAGGTTTTATGGCCTCTCGTTGATAGACATAATGGTGAATGCACAGTAGAGCTCAAACATTTCTGATAAGTTGTAATTGCTCGAAAACAGTTCGACGTAACACATGCAAGATTAAATTAACATTTGGTAGCAGAACGGCAAGAGAATACAGCAAATAAATTGAACATTCATAAATTTTAGGCAAAAAATTGCAAGTAATAACTACAATCCGTGTAAAACGCAGCGAGTCGAGCAAACTACATTTGTAGCTGCCTCGATGAAGCAAAACGCATTCAGCAGGGATGACCCCATTTTTTTGTTAATCAACTTTAAATGGGCTTGCCAATTTACACCTACTTTCGAACAAAGCATTGTATCTAGAAATGAAAAGATGAATATACCGCGACGAATGTCCCCTCACTACGTAATCTGTGATCCGCAACACACAGTAGTTCTCAGTAAGTTAAGTATGATTTTATTTTCAAAAACTCTTATCCATGCCTGCGCAAAAAGAAGTTCTTGTTGCAAATTTTCTTCTTGTCGAAGGTTAAGTAGCACTACTGTTTCTTTAAAGCGTGGATGGAAAACGATAGTTTGCAAATTAATAAATATTGAAATAGCATGATGGATAAAAAGATAAGTATGTTAGCTAGGCACAACTACTGACTCTTTAAGGTAATGATGGAAACTATAAATGCCATGAAACATTGAATGCAGATTATCATCAGAGCCTTCATCAACGGAACCTTTTTTCTCTTTAATCGGCCAACGGAATTTCTGTTTATCCTTTGATTTAATGAAAGACATAGATTTTTTCGTGCGAACAATATACACGACCGCATGCGAAATGAAGTTCTCAGAGAAGCAGGGGCGGAGTCAAACAGTATTTGAAGTGATACAGGTATAATGTCTGCACAAATCACACATTCACTACCTAATGTTGCACTTCTTTAACGGAAGCTGCACGCTCGACAATTCTCGCACTAATTAACGAAGGGCGCTGTTCAACACGTATTGCAGCATTGTTGAGATGGACCGAGATGCTGCGTTGAAGGTGTTGCGAAATGGACAGGTTCGCGGAGAGCAGTGCATGAGAGAGCCATGAAGTCGTTTGTCGCTGCCTGTAGCACGTTTTTTCATAGCGACTGCGGAGCTAAGTGGCATGTACGCATCTATTGTCACCGACCAAACGGTGGAACAAATTTTAGCTTCCGATCCAAATTTCTCCAGGGTCAGAGCCCAACGTGCACCTGCCCTCACTGATTCTCACCAAGCTGCCCGGCTCGGATGGGCTAGCTAGATGTCTATCCGGGGCGAGCGCTTTTGTACGATTTTCATCTTCAGCAACGAAAAGCGCTTCTATCTGGATCGGTTGGATGCTTGCAACCGTTAATTTAGCAATTGCGCCTTCCTGGGCGTTCGCACAGTTTCTAACAGTGCGGGAAAGAAGCATCATCATTGGAGTGTGCTTTTAGTGTTGAAATTCTTTTCTCTCCTTTACAAACACCAGAATGAACTATTTAGAGTGCTGCTCAGTACCGAAAACTGTGTTGGTGCACTTCTTACGAAGTTTCTACCTCCGGGAGTGCTGTTTTGCAGCAGTATCACAGTGCTTTTCGCACCTTAGCGTATTTTCAGGCGTAGTATTCTGATATAGGCGTAGAGGTGCTACGCGATACTCCTCGTTCTCTTTATCTGAATCTGATAAATAACGTATGTGGAAAATTGGCTGGCGCATTTCATTGCAAAGTTCGTGAGCTTGAGCATGTAGATGATCCAAAAAACGCTATCGGTAGCCTGGTAGGACATAAACATCGGCGCTATGCCAACTGAAATTTCATCCAGTCTAATTATGTTCTCGCGCTCCTTGAGTCGCGTGCAGGTCCGACTCGTTACTGACGCACTCTACAATGCATATTTCTCGCCTGGTAGATAAGTATGCTTCATGTGAAATGTTAATCTTTTCATCTTGTCCGTACGTTTCAAAATGGTTGCTCTACTTTTCACCGAATTGCTAGCTGCAAAACAAAGAGCTCGGTCTTCACTTTCCTATACACATGTTCACAAAGATCTGTTTAAACTTAGACCTTGGTAAGTTTCCTTTTGTTGATTTGTCGATTTATCTGTTTCGTAGTGTAGTGCAATGCAAGGCACTCCTACACCTGCTTGTACCCTACTTTCTTATTGTCTGTAGCGTCTCTATTTCCCTTTGTTGTTTTAGTACGTCGCGCTCACGACACACTATTCATTCGGTTGTTTACCCTCTTTTTAGTTAGATATTATTTCCGTTTACCTATATCCTAGTAGTCTATATGGGATCGATCCTATTTTTCGATAAAGTTAGCTTCCCCACGATCCTACTCGAGCTCTGAACCTGCTGTTTCTGCG
>JAAUYH010243580.1_pt1 | contig 19021 bp, 11 predicted proteins | sample 7278061 | NCBI WGS metagenome assembly JAAUYH01 (sample SAMN14350203, study PRJNA611818) | marine sediment metagenome | isolation source: surface marine sediment (0.6m) | place: French Polynesia: Moorea | collected 2018-08 | reverse complement strand
GGTGGTATCTATGGTACTGCGATTATGGCGCATCCGTCCCCCATGTTTGCCATTGGCTCGTACATGAACCGCTTGGTCACGTGCGGCGGTAGCCTCTTTGATGCGGGCGGCACCCCGACATTGACCAGTCCAGAATCGGTACAAGCGCTGAGTTATCTGGTCGAGCACGCCAGTTATGCGCTGCCCGACCCAGTCGAGACCGACTTCGACGTCTCGCGCTTTGCGTTCCTGTCTGGGCGTGCCGCGATGGTCGAGCAGTGGACGGATGTGGGCATCATGGCCGAAGATGCCAACATGTCCACCATCGCGGGCGATTGGGGCGCTGTGCAATTGCCGCTGGGCACGGGCGCCCGGGCACAGGCCGGCACGGCCCTCAATGCCGGATGGGTGCTGGCGGTGTCGAGCAAATCTCCCCATGCTGAGATCGCGCGGGAATTTCTGCTCACAGTGGCCAACCGCGACAATGAATTACAGGGCAATCTCATCAATGGCGGTCTTGATCCGACGCGCAAATCCGTGCTCACCTCTGCCGCCTATCGCGCATTCGCCCCCGAGGTGGCCAGCGCCAAGCAGGCTTCGCTGCAGCGGGCGGTATCACTGCCCACGGGACCGCGCGCCCAAGAACTGCTCCATGCGCTGGCTACCGGGATTATCCGCGCCGTGCAGGGAGAAAAGCAGCCGGAAGAGGCCTTGGCCGAGGTACAAGCCACGTGGAAGAAAGTATTGGCGCAGCCACTCAGTGCAGCCGTGGACGGGAAGACATCGTATTAACTGAGCCCGTTTAAGTGCAATGAGAATTACTCTTCAGCACCGGATATTAATATTGGCGAGCCTGGCCACCATCGGCCTGGCGCTGGTATTGGCATTTGCCTCCTGGTGGTCACAAGGGCACGCGCGACAGCGCATTGAACAAATCGGTCACGAGCTCTTGTCCGAGCAGGTGGAAGAAGTGCTGATCACCCTGGTTCGCGAGCAGGCGGTCGGCATTGATGTGCGCCTCGACTTTGCTCGCACCTTGGCCCTGCAAAACAGCGCCATTCTGTCGGAGCGCTATGGCCGCAGTACCGGCGACATATCGCTATCCCTGTCTCGTCATCTAGAGCCGGTCTTGCGCGCGCGCGACGTGTCCTTTGACGTATTCATCATCGGCGAGGACGGCAAGCGGTGGCATAGTTTGCAGCAGGAGGCGGCCGAGCGAGACGACGAAGCCTGGTACGAGTTGCGCCAGGTGGTGACCCGCGCCGCCGACGGCACCGCGAGCGATACCGCCACCTACTGGAGCGACGTCCATCGCAATCCCTTTCGCATCACCCGCGATCTCTCCATCAGTGTGGTGGCGCCGCTGTGGCATAACCAACACCGCTGGGGTGCCGTGGTTGTGACGTGTTCGCTCTCGAGCCTGATCGCGCGCTACAATCAACATCAGGCCGTACCGGGAAGCTATACCTTCATCCTCGACCGCGACCGGCGTCTGGTCGCCGCACCGCCCCATGGTCGCGTGGAATTGTCGGCCCATTCGGCGGCATTGCCCAGCCCCCTCATCGAGGCCGGCGCTGGCGCGGACCCCTTTGCCGAGCTCATCGCCGAGATGGCGCTCGGCCATCGCGCGGCCCGGCGAGCGATGCTGAAACAGCAGGAAAAGTATATCGCCCATCACCCGCTCCAGACCCGATCCTGGTCGGTGGGCCTGGTGGTGCCGATCGAGCTCATTGCCGCCCGCACCGACCCCCTGAGCGCGGCCGTGGACCAAGCCTCGGGCGAAGCGGTATCGGTCATGGTCGCCATCGCCATTGTCACGGCCCTAGTCGCCCTCATGCTAGCGTGGCGACTATCGCGGCGCATTTCGGCCCCGGTGCGGCGTCTCATCCAACTGGCCCGCGCCATCGGCAATGGCAACTTTGCCATGCGGGCCGATGTGCCCACCAACGACGAGCTCGGCGACTTGGCTGAGGTGTTTAACGCCACCGCGGCCCAGCTCGAAGAGATGGTCGATCGCCTCGCGGCCCAAGCGACCGAGATCGAGGTGGCCCACGATTCACTGCATCAGAGCAGCGCCATCATGGAGGGCGTGTTTCGCCAGATGAGCGACGCGCTCGTGGTGGTCGATGGTCGGGGCCGATCGCTCATCGCCAATGCCGAGGCCAAGCGTCTGGTCGACGTATCGCAGCTAGCCGAGCGCACCAAGACCTGGTTTCGCCGCTACGAGATGACTGACGCCAATGGCGGCGGTGAGCTGACGGCGGAAGCCCTGCGGCTCGATCGCGTGCAGAGCGGCGAGCAAATCGATGCCAGAGAAGTCATCGTGCGCCGGCGGTCGTCGCCAGAGTCCGCGGACGATTGGATATGCCTGTCCCTGGCGGCGCGTCCATTCTACAACCAACTCGACAACAACGAAGATATCGCTGGCGCGGTGTTTGTCTTCCGCGATGTGACGCTGCGCCACCAGGCCAAATTGGCCCTGGAACGCTCAAATGAAGAACTCGAACAGCTGGTGGAGGCGCGCACCCGCGATCTGCGCACCGCCCAGCGCAAGCTCCTCGACATGGCCCATCAGAGCGGGCGGGCCGAAGTTGCCGCCAGCGTTTTGCACAACGTGGGCAATGTGCTCAATAGCGTCAATGTCGCCGCCATGGTCGCGGCGGAAAATTTGCAGGGATTGCCCCTGCGTCAATTCGATCGCGCGGTGGAGTTACTCAAGGCCCATCGGGGCGATGGCGAATTTTGGTGCAACGATCGCAAAGGTCGCATGATACCGGCTTTTTTGGCCCAGATCGGCGATGCCCTGCGCAGCAAGCGCGACGTGCTCAGCGAGCAGATCCGCGAGCTCACCGATCACCTGGAGCATATGCGCCGCATTATCGAGATCCAAAATCGCATGACGATTGCATCGCCCGTGGTCGAACACGTGCGTCTGAGTGAGGTCGTCGACGATGCGCTGCGCATCAACGAGGCCGGCATTCGCAACCGCCAAATCGAGATCCGGCGCACGTACACCACGCTGCCCGTGATGCAGGTAGAGCGCCATAAGGTGCTGCAGATCTTGGTCAATTTGATCAAGAACGCCATCAACGCAGTATTGCAAAACGAGCTCGATTCGCGCCTCATCGAGCTATGCCTAACCTGGGGCAAGGCGGGCTATTGGCAGATTGCCGTGCGCGATAACGGCGTGGGCATTGCCGAGGAGAACCTGGGCGAGCTCTTTCGCTTTGGTTTCACCACCCGCAAGGACGGCCACGGCATTGGCCTCCACAGCTGTGCCAACGTGGCCAAAGAACTCGGAGGCGCCCTGACCGCGACGTCGGCCGGGCTGGGTCATGGGGCGTGCTTTGTCCTCGAGGTTCCCGTGGAACCGGGACCCAGTAACGAGGTCGGCGATAGCATCATAGCGGCGACGACGACGCAGGAGATTCTCATTACGGGCAGCCGCGACGTGGGTGGCCCAAAACCAAACAGCGACCCGAAAAGCGAGCCAACCAGCGAGCCAACCAGCGAGCCAAATGGCAATAACGACAGCGGCAGCGACCATTTGCAGGCCGTAGGCGGCCGGGGGTAAATTGATTGTGCACAAGGTGCTTGTGCGCAATGTTCGGGCAGCTACTCTTTGTCCTGCGACTTCTGCGGCGCCTGGGCTTGTTGCTCAGGTTGGGCTTGGGCGCGGCCCGTCATAGGGACAAAGCGGACCGGGAAGAGCATACTTCGCTGCACACCGCTCGGGGTACGAACCAGTCGCCACAGCTCTTGGAACCACCCCCCCACCGGAATGTTCAAACGGCCCCCGTCTACGAGCTGCTCCATCAGCGGCGGAGGAATGCTCGGCGGCGCCGCGGTAACCAAAATCGCGTCAAAGGGCGCGGCCTCGGGCCAACCCAGGTAGCCGTCGCCCGTGCGCAGATGAATGTTTTGATACCCCAGACGCACGAGGGTTTGCCTAGCCTGGTCCGCCAGCGGGGCCACGATTTCTATACTGTAGACCTCGGCGGCCAAATCGGCGAGCACGGCGGTTTGATAGCCGCAGCCGGTTCCGATTTCCAGCACCCGGGCATCGGGTTCGATGGCGGCCAGCGCGCTCATGGCAGCGACGATGTAGGGCTGGCTAATCGTCTGCTCAAAGCCGATGGGCAGCGGCGTGTCGTGATACGCACGCGCGATCAAGTGGTCGGGGACGAATTCGTGACGCGGCACCCGGCCCATGGCCGCAAGGACCCGCTCGTCGGCAATGGCGCGGTCCACGAGCTGGTTCTTGACCATGTTGGCGCGCTGCTGGTCCCAGGAGATATTGCCGTGCTCCATGCCAGCCATCATAGCGCACGATGCCGCCATCGGCCCGCCCGCACGAGCGCATCCGGCGGCTCGGCCACATCGGGCAGTCTATCGTGAATATTGCCATGTCGTCAGCGTCAGCGGCGCTGAGAACCGTGTATGCTGGATCGGACTAGAGTAGAACGCCAGATCGATTGTTGGGTCGATTGTTGGGTCGATTGTCAGGTCGGGCGTTGGACTCAGAGGAGAAGAGTATGCGCAAGAGCATAAGGATCACCGCCATCAGTACCAGTTGGGCACTTTTGACCCTGGTGTGGGCCACCGTCGCCGCGGCTGCGCCAGCCAAGGCCCGCGCGGAGCCGGTTTGCGATTTGGTGGCCAGCGACTACATCGCCATGGACGGCCTTTTGGACGATTGGCGCGATATTGCCCGCCACCGCATCGGCGACGGCGTGCAAATGCGCTGCGTGTACGATCGCGCGCGCCTATTTTTGGCCATCGAAGTCAACGACCAGCGGGTGGTGCGCCGCGGCGGAAGCGGCAAAGGTGCCCGCGAGGATCAATTGCGACTCGGTTTCCGCGTCACCGAGCGCGATAAAGCCAAATGGCTCGAAATCTTGCCCGGCACCGATACCGCCCTTCCCGTGCACCGCTGGGGCGCGCGTCCGCTGAAGGCGTCCGGCGGCAGCAGCGGCGACGGCGGGCAGATCGCGGTACAGGACTCGCTGCAGGAGCGGGGCTGGTCGCTCGAAGCCGTGATCCCGCTTGCCGCCATCCCGGGGAGCGGACCGGGCACGCCGGCAATCTCCCTTGATATCGCGTACAACGATGTGGACGGCGGCGCAGCCAAAGCGCGGCGCAGCAAGGCTCTCGCCATCCTGCGTCTGCGCGAGGCCGAGGATTCCTATGCCGCCTTTTTGCAAGCCAGCGGCAATGGCCCCGGCGACGTGCGCGCCGACGTCCTCACCGACGTCGACGGCGTGCGCGGGGCCGAGCGCGTGGTCATAGCCGGCACCGCCATTGCCGTCATCAGCGACCGCTACGCCTACATGACCCTGCCGGTGGCCGCGGCCGGCGATGTCCTGTACGCCGACGTCGTCGACGTGCGCGGCGACGGTACCGCGTCGATCGTGACCGCGGTGAGACAATTCGGCGGCGGCGGCAGCCGCGATTTGCTCATGATATGGCACGTCGGCGGCCGAGGAGACTTTGCAGCCGCCCTCGTCGTCGAAGTGGGCAAGGCCCACGGCGATCGCGTGCTGAGCAACCGTTGGTCCTTGGTGCCCAAAGGCCCGGCGCGCGGCCAGGCGCGAACCGCCGGCCGCGATCTGGTCATCGAAGTGGGCGCCAGCGACGTGCGCGGCTGGAGCCGGGAATCGTATTTAGAGACCCCGGCTGCTGACGCGCGCCCGATCCTCAAGCCCTGGAATGAGCAGACATCGGCGGTGTATTACTTCGAGGGCACGGCCGTACTCGGCGGCGATGCCAAAGTCGCCGGGTTCCAGGTCAAGGGCGGGCGTCCCAGGTAAACGATAGCGGCAGACGACAGCGACAGACGACAGACGTCAGACGCTCGACGTCAGACGCTCAATATCCCATGGCGGCGCCGTCTTTGCGCATTTCCGATGCCGCGTGATACACGCCGGTTTTGGGATCGCGCACAATGGCCTGATAGCCGCCAAAGCCGCCGCTGCCATCTTTGACCGTATGGCCGCGGCGTTCGAGCTCCTGTCGGGTTTCGGCCGACACACCGCTCTCCACGTACACCACCCCGGTGCCCTCGGCGGCCTTGCCCGTGGGCTGGGTGGAGCCATCATGGCGAATGCGCGCGGCATCGCCAGCCTCCTGCACATTCATATCGAAATCGAGCATATTGACCAGGATTTGCACATGACCCTGCGGCTGCATGGAGCCGCCCATGACGCCAAAGCTCATAAACGGCTTGCCGTCCTTCATGACAAAGGCCGGGATGATGGTGTGAAACGGCCGCTTGCCCGGGGCATAGACATTGGCGTGCCCCGGCGTGAGGGCAAAGAGCTCGCCCCGATCCTGCAACATGAAACCGAGCTTGTCGGGCACCAGGCCGGAACCCATGCCGCGGAAATTCGATTGAATGAGCGAAATCATCATGCCGTTCTTGTCGGCCACCGTCAGATACGTGGTATCGCCGTCTTTCAGGACCTTTTCCGCCTGCTTAGCGCCATCACTCAGCATATCAAAGGCCAAGTCGCCGGCACTGACCGCGGTGCGGGCGTTGGCCATATCGATGAGGGCCCGGCGCTTGTCGGTGTACGCGGGCGAAATCAAGTCTGCAAGCGGGAGCTTGGCAAACTGCGGGTCGGCGTAAAAGCGGGCCCGGTCCTCAAACGCCAGGCGTTTGGCCTCGACAATCACATGCGCGGCATCGGCACTGCCGGCCCCCATGGCGCGGATATCGTAGCTGTCCAACATCGCCAGCATCTGCAGCGCGGCCACGCCTTGGGTGTTGGGCGGCAGCTCGTACACGTCGTAGCCGCGATAACTCACGTGCATGGGCTCAACCCATTCACTCTCGTGACTGGCCAGATCCTCATACGCCAAATCGCCGCCGATGCGCTTCATATACCCGTCGATGGCCCGGGCGATCCGGCCGCGATAAAAGGCGTCGCGGCCCTCGTCGGCCAAACTCTGATAACTGGCGGCCAAGTCGGGATTGCGAAATATATCCCCCTCTTTGGGCGCACGGCCGTCGATGAGATACGTGGCGCGGGCGTTGGCAAACTCTTCGATTTGGCCCTGTTTCGCTCGTTCATCCAGAATCGACATATTGCGCCGCCAATAATGGGCGATCACTTGGGTGAGCGGAAATCCCTCCCGGGCATAGCGAATGGCCGGGGCCAGGACTTGGTCCATGGGCAGCGAGCCAAAGCGCTCGTGCAGGGCAAACCAACCATCGACGGTGCCCGGCACCGTGACCGGCAGGTAGCCCACGGGCGGGATACTGTCGGCGTCGCCGAGGACCTTTTGCAGATCGGCCAAAGAACGCCCAGCCGGACTGCGACCGCTGGCGTTGAGCCCGTGCAGGCGACCGTCGGCGGGATTCCACACAATGGCGAACAGATCGCCGCCGATACCGCAGCCCACCGGCTCCATGAGGCCGAGAGCGGCGTTGGCCGCGATGGCGGCATCCACGGCCGAACCGCCTTGCTTGAGAATGTCGATGGCGATCTGCGTGGCCAGCGGATGGGCCGTGGCAGCGGCGCCATTTTTCGCCACCACCGGGCTGCGCGTGGCAAACGGCTGGCCCATGATGCGGTCACCGCCCATGGCGGGCGCTTGCGGCGCGGACACGGTGTCACTGGCCGAAGCCGCCGCGCTTGCCGATGCCGGGCTATCAGGGGTCGCTTTGGGGGCCGGACAGCCCGCGAGTCCCGCCAACGCCATCGCACTGGCCATCAGCAAGAGGGGCGCGGGCGCCAGCGCTGAGGCGGGACGCGCCGACGATGCGGAGAAAACGGCGGAGAAAAAGTTCACCAACCTGGGCAAAGACGGTCTAGGACGCATGGCCGAGTAGCCAAACACGATTATCCCTGCCACGGCAAGGCCCGAGTTCGTCGAGCGAAATCGCCGAGCGAAATCGCCCAGCGATTTCCCCCATGGCGGCCTATGGCCTGGGCTATCATGGCGTTCATGACGACACCCGTAGTCGACTTCTACTTTGACGTCGTATGCCCCTACGCATACCTGGCCCACACCCAAATCGAGGCCCTATGCGCCGACAAAGGGGCCGTGCTTAGGTGGCGTCCCATGCTGCTCGGCGGCCTCTTTCGCATAACGGGCGCAGGCAAAGCCGGGCCCATGCCCACCATGCCGGCGGCCAAAGCACGCCTGAACGAACTCGACACCCAGCGCTGGGCCGACGTCTGGCAGGTGCCGCTACGCAAGCCGGCGACCCATCCCAATCGCACCGTGCTGGCCATGCGCACCATTGTGGCCGCGGGCCAAAGCGATGGCGGCCATGGCGGCCATGGCGGCCATGGCGGCTCTGGCGACAGCGCGGACGCGGCAGTGGCCGCAGCCAAAGCGCTCTTCTGCGCATATTGGCGCGACGGCGCCGACGTATCCCAGCCCGAGGTGGTGCGCGCGGCCCTCGACCGCGCCGAGACCGGCGATGGCTCGGGCCTCGACGGAGCCGCCTTGCTGGCCGCCGCCGACACCGCGCCGGTGAAAGAGCGCCTGCGCGCCCTGACCGACGAAGCCGCCGCCGCGGGCGCCTTTGGCGCGCCGAGCTTTGTCGTCCGCCGAGCGGGGCATGAGGCCGACCCCGTACTCATTTGGGGGCAAGATCGACTTGCCTTTGTCGCCGCCGCCATCGACGGTGAGCTAACGGCCTAAACCAGCCCTGGCCCAAAGAGCTCTAACGCAAGGAGATAGACACGGTGAAACTGACCTACTTTTTCGATTATTCCAGTCCCTACGCCTATATCGGCGCCCGCGCCATCGAAGCGTTGGCGACCGAAGCAGGCGTGAGCCTCAAGTGGCATCCCTTTTTACTCGGCGGCCTATTCAAGACCATCGGCACCCCCATGGTGCCCCTTGACGCCATGGCGCCGGCCAAGCGGGCCTATAACGTCAAGGAGATGCACCGCTGGGCGGCCTTTCGCGAATTGACCTTTGCCTTTCCGAGCCGATTTCCCATGAACACGGTCACCGCTTTGCGCATGACTCTGCAGCTGAGCCAGGAAGAGATGCCCCGGCTGGCCCACGCGATCTTCCGCGCCTATTGGGCCGACGACCGGGATATCAACGACAAGGCGGTGCTCGGGAACATTGCCGACGAAGCCGGCTTCGACGGTGCTGGGCTGCTGGCGGGCACGCAAAATCCCGAGATCAAGGACCAGCTCAAGCAGCACACCCAAGCCGCCGTGGATGCCGGCCTGTGCGGGGCGCCGTCGGTCTTGGTGCAAGAGGGGGCCGACGACGCCGGCATGCTGTTCTGGGGCCAGGATCGCTACGACATGGTGAAAAAAGCCCTGAGCGGTTGGCGGCCGGCGTGTGGTTGAGAGACCGTTCCTTTGGTGAAGTGCTGTCTCAAACATTGGTGAGGCGCGGAGCCGCAGCAGCAGGTGGGGCTTCCGGGACTCAAACAGTCCTCGCCGGTCACGGTTGGGCACTAACTTCGCAAGATGCCTTAACTGCGCGAATGGTAGCGCCCGGCTGCGGAACTCGCCCGGAACCCCACCTGCAGCAGCGTCTCCTTGGGTGGTGTTCTGCGCAGTCATATGATTGTTCTGGTGAAACTCGCGTGCATTAAGGGGCTATCTAGAAATCGATTGAGGCGACGATGATAGATGTACCGCCGAGCTGGACGCGGTCCCAGACCTGGGGGGTGGATTGGGCATTGAGCAGGTGCCATAGCTCGCCCTCGGCGGTGACTTTATAGCCCGGTGCCAGTGCGGCGTTGGGATGGACAAGGACTTGGTAATGTTCGATGCGGGTGGCAATGCTCTTGGGCGCATAACGGGCGATGTGGGTGAAGGCGGCCAGGGCTGGGTCGCTGGTGCTGGGAAAGTGTTGCTGGGCTGTGGGGATTACGGCAGTTGGCACGAGCCGGCCACGGTCGTCTTCGACCACGAGGTCAACCATGGGACGCTCTGCGTCGCCGGTTTTGTCGGCCATGCCCAGCCTATGGGCCGCTTGCTCGGGGCCAACATCGACGTGGGTGATGTGTTCGTCGCCGTCTTGGAGAAGTTCGGCGCAGAGTTCGAGCGCCGAGAGCTGGGAGCGTTCGAGCAGATGCAGCATGTGCCAATAGAAATATTCGCCGTAGTCGCGGAGAAAGGGCCGGCAGACAAAGCCAAAGCCCTGCTTGGTATCCATGGGCTCGGTGCGATGGGTTTGCAAGAGTGCGGTTTCGACAATGTCGTCGGGGACGGGCAGGCCATGGGCGAGCTGCTTGAGAAGGTCGCGCCGGTCGCTGAGTTCGTATTTTAAGTCGTCCAGACGCATGCCGGCGCGGCGGCAAAAGAGCATAGATTCGTCGTGGATGTCGAGGAGGGGTTGGTAGTGGTCGCGCCGGTCGTTGTAGCCGCGACCACCGTATAGAGCCAGGCGGGCGATTTCGCGCAGGTCGTCGACATGGCCTTGGCAGGTATTGTGGTAGACGAGGTGGTAGTTGAACGGGATGCTGACGCTTTCTTCGTTGACCACGTAGAGGGACTTGGGCTGCGCCAGGTCGCAAATGGCGGTGAGCCAGCGGATGATGAAATCCTCGTCGGCGGGTTCTCCGGTGATCAAGTTGTCTCGACCCTTCTTCCAGCGCTGGCGGTTATCGAAGTCGATGACCATGGGGTAGCGGCGCCGGTATTGCGCAAAGCCGACGTGGGCAGAGCCGAAAATATAGACGTAGACGGGCCGAAAAAAGGGCTCGGTATCGTCAATGGTGACGCGCAAATGCATGGCAATAAAGCCGTCGTTATTGCGCAGACGGGCAATCCGATCTTGGAAGAATCCCTCCTGATCCTGCTTGGGATCGAGTTTCCTTTCGAACAATACCGGATTGTCGTATTCGAAGCCTGGACCGTATTCTTCATAGTCCAACATGCCCATAAAAGGCCGACCGGTACGGAGCATCGCTGCGGCCAGTCGCGCGGCATCTGCTAAATCATCGAGGTCGGTATCTACTTTCAAATTCCAACTCATTGCACATCTCCAAGTCGATTTAGCGGGAGATTTTGCCCAAATCCCCTCGGCGTAAGATGACGGGCTTGCCTCCGAATTCCCAGCGCTGCCAAACTTGGGGGCTTACGGTGCCGTCGACTAGGTGCCAAACTTCGCCCCCTGTCGTGACCTTGAAGTTTGCCGGCATCGCGGAGGTGCGATGACAAATGACCTCATAGTGATGAATACGTTCGAGGATTTCTTTGGGAGCATTGCCGGCGATTTCTTGAAATTTATGCACTGCCGCACTTCTCTGGCCCGACAATTCGGGTAATTCCTGATTCTTGACTTCCGTAGGCACCAGCCAGCCATGCCGTTCCTCGACCACTAGGTCGACCATTGGACGCTCATTTCGCGCGATTTTGTGTTTCATCCCCAATCGCGCCGCAGCCTTGGGCTCACCGGGAATGACGTCTTTGACCCGACGCTCGCCGCGGTACAGGTTCTCAGCATAGATTTCGCTGTCCGAGAGTTCATTGACGTAGTCTTTACCATGGGTGGACTCAAGCTGGCGTCGCCGGGCGCGCACGCGCTGCTTGGCCCGCACGCCATCGGAAAAGCCGCCTCCCGCACGCGAGACTTTGTGTTCGGGAATGCGATCGCTGAGCGGCGGCACCGGCTTGCCCATTGGCGTGACGGCGTCGGTGATAAGGCCGCCGTGGGCCTTGTGCAGCGCGTGCCTGACCGCCTGCTGCTCGGAGGGCGACAGGCCAACTTGGTCTAGGTGGGCGGCGGCGCGCTGCATTCGTCCTTGGGCCATGGCGTGGTCGGCGTGGGCCAGGGCGCGCACGGCATCGTCGCCGAGTCCGGCGATGCGGCTGGTGTCCATGCCGGCGTGCTCTAAAGCGGCGAGCAGGCGCACGGCTTGGTCATCGGCATTGGTGGCGGCCAAGAGGCGTGCGGCGCCTTGGACTTCGTCGATGGCACGTTCGAGGTTATGGACGTGGGCGGCGGTGGCCGCAGCAACGGCGTCGTCGGGGTTGGTTTTGACCAGTTGGTCGGCGGAGGCACGGACGCGGTCGGCGAGGGCTCGGCCAGGGCCCCATGCCAGTCGGAGAAGGCCAAAGCCTGCGATACCGAGATTGAATAGCTGCCACGCTTGCACGAACTCGCGTCCGCCCTGCAATTTAACGATTTGCTGCTGGTGATCGGCGATGTACTGGCCAGCGGCGGGCAGGACGATCTCGAAAAGGGCAGTGCCGAGTTTGCCCAGCCAGGTCTTGGAGGCGCCTAAAAGAGCAACGCCAGCGGCGATACCGATGACGGTGAACTTTGCGACATTGGCGTCGGTTTCGTGCTGATCGGCCAAGGCTTTGACTTGGGCGGCGGTGAGGATGTCGGTGCTTCCGGTGACGCGGTTGTGGACGCGAATGAGGGCGTCGGGGGGCAAATCGAGGCCGCGGGCGTGACCGTGGACGTGATACCATGCGGGATGAGTGCGCCATAGAAGGCGCACGTGGCCGTCGTCATCGTATTCGGCCTCGTGGGGATAGCTGCGCTCATCCCAGGTTTCGGGCACAGTGAGCAGCGACGGAGCATAGGAATAGGTGGGAATGCCTTGACCTTGCTGAAGAGCCGCCATGGTGGCAAAAAGGTTGTCGGGGCTGCCGGCTCTGTGGGCGATACGCTTGGCGTGATCGAGGGCGAGGTATTGTTGGAATTCTTGTCCGTGGAGGTCTTGATAGAGGCGTGCGAGATAGGTATCGGAGCCGTCTTGGCGCAGGCGCAGGTGTTCGAGGAGCTCGTGGTATTGACTGGGCGATAGGGCGGCGAGAATGTCGAGGATGCGCTGTTCTTCGGCATCGGCGGTGACTGTGTCGATGAGGGCGATGAGCTCGGCTGCAAGCTGGTCGAGGGCGGGCGGCGGTTGGCTGCTGGTTTGGCCGGGTGGCGTGGCGTTGCTTTCGTGATCGTCTTGGGATGCTTGTAGTGGCTTGCCGGTGGCTACGGGGCTGGCCGCAGGCCGAGGCGGTGCCGATGGTGACGGCGTTGGCGGCTGCGGAGTCCGATGGGGGGCGAAGATGAACTCGGTCCAGGCGTCGGTCTCGGCTTTGCGCTGGGCGTGTTCTTTGGCAGGGCGGGGCTGGAATGTCGCGGGCGGGTGGTCTGCAGCGGGCGGGGCCTTGTGGGCCAGCGATGCAGTGCGCGGTCGTTTGCCCGGGGCGATGTCGGCAGCCGTGTGCGGCTTGCGTGTGGTCTTCGGCGGTCGGGTCTTGGGCTTGTTGTCACGACGGTCGTAGGTCATGGGCGTTTGGTGCGTGTGGCGGCATCGCAGTGAAGGCAAACTGTACGCCAACTTTGGCCGTCGATGCAACTGCTGTTGCACGCCTGCTGCCACACGCTGTAGCGGGGGAGGATCCGCTGATATTTCAACCGCTTCCGACGCCGGGGAAAACTTTTTTAAAAAAGATCTCGTGCAAAAGCGCACTTCTCCGACAGCCATAGCGAGAGGCGTTTCTCATCAGCAAGGTTCGCACCGGTTGTGTCTGTCTGCTGGTGAGGCGTGTGTCGAATCATGTATTCGCGGAGGAGGAGCAGTCGATGACTGTCAAACGGATTCTATTGGAGTTTGCTCGGGCCGACAAGGCCGACGATGCCTATGCGTGCCATTTTCGCAGCCAAGAATATCTGCTGCGCACTGCAGGCGGCGGCTTCCGCCGTACCAAGTGGTCGTGGGATGATGACGTTCTCAGCGATCTCAAGGCGATTGCCGCACCCAAATGCGACCCAGTCATTTTGCAGCGCATGGGAGACCGCCTGCAGCAATTCGCGGCCCGCGCCGACTTTGCCCGCCACGAACGCGCGATTGTGCAGGCCATCGAGCGCGGACAGCGGGTTCACATCACGCTGCGCTCTGCGGCGGCCGAGTTATACGCGTTGCCGTGGGAGCTGCTCACCCTGCGCGGCTCTGGCCAGCACGTGCACGAGCTGCCGGGCATACTCATTCGCTATGCCTGGCCCGAGACCCAAACTGTGCCGCCTGGGGCCACGTCGTCTCGGAAGCCGTCTCAGTCGTCGTCTGGGCCGGCGCCTCAGTCATTAGGCGACTTACCGCCAGAGGGCGCTCGTATTCTCTTTGCCTGGTCTGCCGCAGGTGGGGCGGTTCCCGCCGCCGAGCACCAGACGGCTATACAACAAGCGTGTCGCCACGCGTTCCATCCCCTTGACGCTCATGAGGTCCATGACGCCGAGCGCGACGTCGTCGCCCACACGTCCCTGACCGCCCTCGATGAAGCGCTATCGTCGGCGTTGCGTGAAGGCCGACCCATCTCGGTGCTGCACCTCTTGGCCCATGGATGCGCCAACGGCGATACCTTTGCTATCGCCTTTAATCGCGATGGCACATCCGCCGATGTCGCCGACGATGGCGCAAAACCCGCCATCGTCGATCCCGGCCGTCTGCGCCAGATCCTCGCCCCCTATGCCGAACACCTGCGCCTGGTGGTCCTGTGCGTGTGCGATAGCGGCAATGCCGGAACCCTCGGCAATCACCTGGGCAGCTTTGCCCAAACCCTCCACCGCGCCGGCATTGAATCGGTGATCGCATCGCGTACACCGCTGTCGGCAGCGGGCTCGGTGCAATATAGCCGCGCCCTGTATCACAGGCTATTGGGCGAGCCCGCATCCCTTGAACAAGCATTCATGCACGCGCGCCGGACCTTGGCCCGCGACGCCGATAGCGCGGGCTGGGCCAGTCTGCAGCTGTACGCCCGGCCGCAGCAAGATAGCGGTGACCACGGCGATGACACCCGCCCGCTCCTCATCCGCCCGTACCGCGGTCTATTGCCGTTTCGTCACCAGCACGCGCGCTTCTTCTTTGGCCGTGCTGCTGAGAGCGCCGACATTGTCTCGCACTTGCACGCCTTGCGCACCGCAGATAAAGCGCGCTTTCTGGTCGTGGCCGGGGCCTCGGGCACGGGCAAGTCCTCGGTCGTCATGGCCGGCGCGGTGGCGCAATTGCTGGGTACTGGCAACGACCCCGACAACGACAGCGGCAGCGATAGCGATATTGGGCGGCATATCGACGACGACGTCGACATTGAGCACGCCCTGCGCACCATTGAATCGCTGCGGGCACGCACGGGCGATGACCACATGCAACAGGCCATAGCCCTCATGCGCCAGCGCATCGCTGAATCAAACGACATGGCGAACGCTACGGGCAATGGCGCCTGGGAAGTCGGCGTGATGCGGATTGGCCACGATCCCATGCGGGCCCTCAAGGCGACCTTGGCCACGCGCAAAGATCAAAAGCGCGCATTTTTGCTGGTGGTCGATCAATTCGAAGAGCTGTTCACCGCCGTTGACAATGCCGAGGTGCGGCAGAGGTTTGGGCAAATGCTGTGGTCGTTGGCCAGCGGCGATGACAACGTTTATTGCATTATCACCGTGCGCGTCGATTTCCTGGGCCAATGCGGCGACATCGTCCTCGACGACGCCGCTGACGGCAACAGCGTCCGCCTCGATCAAGTGGCCTACGATGAAGACCATCGGGTATTCGTGGCCCACATGCGGCCCGAGCAAGTGCGCGCCGCCATCGTCGAGCCTGCGCGCCTGGTGGGGCTTGAGTTTGAGCCTGGACTGGTGGATACTATCGTCGCCGAAGTGGGAGCCGAGCCCGGCATGTTGCCGCTTTTGCAATACACGCTCGACCTCCTGTGGCAGCGCCGCCGGGGCCGGGTCTTGCGTGCCGACGCCTACCACGCCCTCGGCGGCGTTACCGGGGCCCTACAGCGCAAGGCCGACGCCCTGATCGACGACTTCGATGCCACTGAAGAAGCGCAAGCCCGGCGTCTGCTGGTGCGCTTGGTCGATATCGAAGACGAAGTGGCCCTCGACACCCGGCGCCGCGCTATAGTAGACACCCTGCGCCCCACAGCGGCATCCGAGTGTGCGGCCTTTGAGCGAGTACTCGATACCTTTGTCGGCGCACGCCTATTGGTGCGGGACGAAGACGGCGGGGCCGCAACCGTGGAAGTGGCCCATGAGGCGCTGATTCGCCAATGGGCCCGATTGCGGGCGTGGCTGCACGAAGACCGCGACAAGTTGGTGGAATTGGACGAACTGCGGACCCTGATTCAGCAGTGCCTTGAATTCGGCACCGTGCTGCACGGCAAACAACTCGGCTATGCGGTGCAGGTGCAACAGAAGTACGCGCACGATCTCGACCGCGCAATGATGGACATGATCGACCGCAGCATTCGCCACGAAGGCCGCCAGCGTCGGCGGGCACGTCGCCGGGTGCGCGCGACCCTGGCCATGTCATTGGCCGTCGCCATCGCCATGACCGGGCTGGGGTCCTGGGCCGTGCATGCCGCCGGCCGTGCCAACGAAGAGCAAGAGCGGACCAAGAGCGCGCTGCAGCTGGCCGAACGCGGCGAGGCCCGGGCGGAAGCGCACGAGCGTCAGGCCATTGAATCCGCGGGCCGGGCCCGCGCCGCTGCCGAGGAAGCCCGCCGTGCCCTGAAGGAGGCCGAACGGGCCTTGGCGGAGGCTGAGCGGGCCCGAGAGCGCGAGCGCATCGCGCGAGAGGCCGCCGAGAAAGCGGCCAAGCGCGAACGACTGGCCAAGGCCGAAGCCGAGCGGCGGGCCCGGCTTGAGGCGTTGGCGCGCGCCGAAGCCGAACGGGCCCGGGAAGCCGAGCAATTGGCCCTCATGGCCGAAAAAAAGGCGAGGCAAGAGGCCGAAACCTTGGCGGCGCGGGAAAAACAACGGGCCGATGAGCTGCAGCGCATACTGGACGGCGGGATGATGCCGATACTCCCCAGAGCGGCCAAGAAGTCGGCGATGAGACAATAGCTGTTTGTATAGTTACGCAAACATTTTCAAAAATATATAAAGAAGGACGACTAAGGATGTTGCACCTGCCTGTACATCGCACTGCGATGCCGAGACGGGGAATTGTGATTCTGCTTCCCGCACTTATATCCACGCTTGTCAGCAGTAGCGCCATGGCCGAGAGCGGCCCGATGGCGTCATTTGATACCTTGAGCACCCTAAACACTGAGGACCAGCCCGTCATCTGGGACGACGACGTGAGCGACGAGCAACGACAGCGGGCCCTCGAACTGTTTTATAAAGGCAATGCCCTGGCCCATGAATTTCTATTCGATGAAGCTGCAGTCAGCTATCTCGCCGCGCTCGACTACTGGCGCCACCCGGGCATTCACTTCAACCTGAGCAAGGCCCAAGTGGCTTTGGCCAAGCCCTTGGCGGCCTACCGCAGCACCGAAAAAGCCATGGAGCATGGCCCAGGGCCGCTCGGTGAGGATCCGCAGACCGCCGAGCAAAACTACATCCGCATGATGCGGCAAAAAGAGCGACTGCGGCAGCAGCTCGTCGAAATCGCCGTAGAACGCTGTCACAAAGGCTACACCGTGTATGTCGACGGCGAATTGCTGCCCAGAGGTTGCCAGGCCGTACATATTGTCGTGCCCGGTGAGATCCAGATCGTGGCCCAACGCACCCAACATCGGGCCCGCGTTCGCACCCTGACGCTGGCGCGCGGGGATGCGCAGCGGTATACGCTCATCAGCGAGCGCCCCATGGCGCCGTGGAAGCCGTGGGCCACGATTGGCACCGGCACTGTGTTGGCGCTGACGGGCGCCGGTCTATTCGGCCGCGCACACCTGGATAACCGGTCATTGCGCAAGCGTGTGCAAGCAGACTGCCAAGCGCCGGATAACTGTGGCGGTGAGGAGGGCGCGGACGCGCGCAGGCAATCGCGGCGGATCAAGTGGCAAGAACGACTGGGCTCTGGGGCCATGATCGCCGGCAGCACTACCCTGGCGATCGGAGTGGGATTACTGCTGTGGAACGGCAAGAGCGATATTCGCATGAAGCTCGTCGATACCAAGGCGGTATCGGTGACGCCCACGATGGGACCCGGAATGGCCGGAGTCGCAGGAAAGCTGACTTTTTGACCTTTTGGCCACGGAGTGTATGAACATGAAGAATTGGCGATATTTTACTGCACCTGGCGCCTGGATGACCCTCTTGTTGACGATGGCGGGGACCATCTCGTGCGTCGGTGAGCCGTTCACCGATTGTGAAAACGGCCTGATTTGTGAGTACAACTATATATGCGCCCTCGACGGTGAGACTTGTGTTCCGGCTGATGCCTGTGGCAACGGGCGCAAGAATCGCAACGAAGTCTGCGATGACGGCAATATATTTTCCGGCGATGGTTGCAGCAGCGATTGCCTGTCGGACGAGACCTGCGGCAACGGCATCGAAGACATCCACGAACAATGCGACGATGGTAACAGAATCCCCGGGGACGGCTGTAGTCCGTATTGCGAATGGGAACATTGCGGCAATGGCGAAGTCGATGTCTATCAAGACGGCGCTATCAGAGAAGTATGTGATGATGGTAATAACGAAAATGGCGACGGTTGTAGCGCCGACTGCAAGTCCTGGGAGGAGTGTGGCAATGCGTATCGGGATTTTGACGAGCAATGCGACGACGGCAACACCGACGATGGTGACGGCTGCGATGCAGAGTGCCGACACGAGGGCTGCGGCAATGGAGAGCGCGAGCAACACGAAGCCTGCGACGACGGCAACAACATCAGCGGCGATGGCTGCAGTGCAGACTGTCTTTCCACGGAGGTTTGTGGCAACGGGATTCGCGATGTAGACGAAGACTGTGACGACGGCAATCGAGTGTCCGGTGATGGCTGTAGATCGGATTGCAGCCTTGAGCTCTGCGGTGATGGCATCCGCGATGCCGCATTCGAGGTGTGCGACGATGGCAACCGCCTCAGCGGCGATGGCTGCAGCGCCGATTGCATGTCCAACGAGATATGCGGCAATGGTAAACGAGATGTTGAAGAAGCGTGCGACGATGGTAACGACATCGAAGGCGACGGCTGTCATGAGTGCCGATTGGACAGTTGCGGCAACGGTGTGGTAGATGAGCACGAGTTCTGCGACGACGGCAATGACATCGACGACGATGAGTGCAGCAACAACTGCGCCACCGATTGGCAGTGCGGCAACGGCATTCTAGACGCAGCAACAGGCGAGTTATGCGACGACGGGAATACCGCCGACGGCGACG
>JAAUYH010209708.1_pt1 | contig 19023 bp, 11 predicted proteins | sample 7278061 | NCBI WGS metagenome assembly JAAUYH01 (sample SAMN14350203, study PRJNA611818) | marine sediment metagenome | isolation source: surface marine sediment (0.6m) | place: French Polynesia: Moorea | collected 2018-08 | reverse complement strand
CCATCAGGCAACTGATACGCGAGGCGTTGCATACTAGGGTTCGGCGACCCGTCTACGTTTAGACAGTCGAGCTTGGTGTTCTTTCGCATAAGCCCGTAGAAATTTCTAGTCTCTGACAAGGTGGTCATTTTCGGCATGCTCTGCAACATCAATGCTGCGATGCCTGAGGCGCACGGCGCGGAGAAAGAGGTCCCAAAAATCCCGCGGAATACCCCGGTGTCATCGACCGACCACCACGGGCCGTACCCTGCCCAAGCATTGACATCGGTACCGAAGTTCGAAGAGTTCAAGGAACTTTCACCAACGTCTGCCTGACGTCGATTGATATCGATGCCTCCAACGCAGAAAGAGTTCTGGGAAATCGCTGGATACCGAAATGTCGCCAAATTCAAGTCCAGACCTTGGTTCCCGGCGGCGGCAATTACGGGCACACCACTATCAGCAAGGTCTGTCACTGTCGCGTTGTAGAGGTTGGTGGACCCAATCCAAGACGCGTTGCAAATGTATTGCTCCGGTTGGGTCTCATGCTCAGTTAGAACTGCATCCATTCCGTTGATCAGAATGCTTGTGGACCCCTGATTGTTGACGTTCAATCCGCGAGCATTGACCATCTCTGCTCCGGGCGCAATTCCGTATGAAGCTCCCGCCGCGACACAGGCGACATAGTTACCGTGGGGGTTATCCCCGTCTGACGGGTATCCGTTGTAGATCGTGGTGCCATCGAACCGCCCTGTGAATTCGGTGTGACCCGTGTTCTTCATGAGGTTGTCCACGATCCCTAGGACGATCCCGGATCCATCATTCCCACCGGTCACTCTGGTGAAGGTGGTGTCGGCATAAAGTAGGTCGTGCTTGACGCGTTCAGGATCGAGGTTCAGGGCTTGCAGGGCCATCAGGTCGCACTGCCCGTTTAGAAGGGGGCTGTCTGTCAAGACGTGCGTTTGAAGACAGGCCATGCCGCTCAACTCGTCCCCGTCTTCCACCCCTTCCACGCCTGTGATGCCCATGAGTTGAGGTATGTCTTCGACGGGCGCATCGAGCATGACAACGTGACGGACGCGCATTCGTTCCGTAACGTCCCCAAATTTGCGAAGCTCCTGAATGACTGCGGGGCGATCCGCGTCACGATGGATGCATACCTCAAGCATCGCGAGCCACCATAAACAAGGCACCGTAGAGATCGGTGAAGTCTTCGGACCCGTCGCTTTCAAGGATGATCACGTCTCCCTTAGTGATGTTGGTCGTCGCCGTGATGTTGACAGTACAGTCACCCGTTGTGATGGCCACGGTGATCGTGCCTATGGTGCTACCATTCTGCTTGATGTTGATGGTCGCCGCCGTGGTGGGTGCTGTGTCAACCGAGAACGCTCCGGAGGCACCGATGGCAATCTGCATGTCTATGGGTGCGACGTACCGGGAAAGCGTCTCGACCGCCGCCGGAGAACCGGAGTAGTCAAATTGCACGGACATGGGCTGGATGTTCGCCTTGTACCCAATGACCATGAGTTTTCCTGCGGTCACGTTGCCGCTCGCTAGAACCTCAAGACGAATGTGGTTGATGTTCTGGACATCGATCACATCTTGGCTCCAGTTTACGACATCGCTGTCCGCGTTGTTCCACCGTTGAACGGACATCATTTTGCCGCCGAGACCCATGCCTTCGAACCGCAGGGTCCCCATGCAATCTACGTTATTGTTGATCCCAGCGAGGTTGTTTGCAGAGCCGTCAGCTTTGACGATTGTCGGCCCGTTGGCGACCACACCCCGTGAATAGTTGAAGGTCTCGACCGTTCCACCACTGTCATCTGAGACGTAGTACCTGAGGTCTCCAGTAAGTTCCAACCCGCGGGCAATCACATAGATACCGCCCGGATACTTGTCCGCGTTGGGGATGTCGAAGGTACCTTGGTTCCCGTCGATCGAATGGTCATAATCGATTATGAGTTCGGCACCGCCGCCAAGTGGGTTGACTGAGAAATTTGTGTCCAGAACCCCGAATATAGCCCCGCCACCACCATCGCTTTTGACACCAAGAAGTCGCCCAATGTCGGTCGGGTTTGCCATCAGATCGATGTCAGTGTCGAAGTCTGATAGGTCAGACAGACGAGATGGCAAACCGATGGTCGGATCATAGACGTTGCTGAAGAAGTCAGCGATCCTGAAGTCCGTCTCTTGTAGATACGGCGTTGTGCTCGTGGTTCCGGAGACACCGAGCAACCTGAAGTAGGTATAGCCGACGTTGTTGTCGAACAGGTCGAATGCCTGAGCCTGCGACACGCCTCCAAGCGTGAATTCAGAGGACAGGTCCGTCCAGTCAGCGTCGTTGTTCGAACCCTGCCACTTCCATACGCCGTGCGTGTCGGTCGTGTCCTGACGCCACGTTGCCTCATCAATGCGTTTTGCGGTCAGGAATTGAAACTTGATCTCAAGCCCCGCCACAGACTGCGAGTTCACCCACCAACTATCGGTCGAGTTGTTTCCAGTTCCGCCGTCCACGGCGTTAGATATCGGGCCACTGGTACCTGCCAAAGCCAGAGTTGTGCTTGCCGTGATAGACGCCTGACGGTCTCCAGTACCGCCCTCATTGGCATAGCTGGTGTCCGGTTGTGCAGTTGGGCGGAACTCCAGATTGTCTCCTGCCGAGTTGACGAAGACGATGTTGTTCTCCGCGTCCGTGAAGTTGGCTGGTGTGTCAGTCAACCCGAGGAAATCGGAAGAGCCTCCGCCACCGCCTGATCCACCACCTGCGGCCCCGCCATGGACGCGACCAGAGAACCACGTATTTGTGGCCTCGAAGCTCTCGGTACCAGTGCCGAACCAGCGAAGGCTATAGGTCTCACCGGTTGAGACTTGGATCGGTTTTGACACCACGTTGTTTCGGTCGTTACCGGAACCACCTGACTGGGAGATCGACGCCCCATCCTTGTAGATATACAAGGTACCGTTGGTATTGTTTCGACGGACGCCGCCAGCGAAAGACATCCATTCTCCGTTGAGGGAGGCGGGGACCGTAAAGATACCGGTCACCGGATCGTAGGCGTTATCGCTGTCGAACTCTTCTGTTTGGCACGTGATCGTCTGTATGCTGGCATTGAGTGCCGCCTGAGTTCCGTCCGCCACTGCGGAGAAACCCTTGAAGCCGGGAGCGTTTGCAAATGCCGTACCTTCCAGACGCCGCAAGCTAGCGAAGCCGCAGTATGCGTTGATAAAGGAACCGGAAACGCCACGGCTGAAATCGATGGTAACTCGTATCTTCGTGGCTTCTGGAATGCGGGTGATCAATTGGTCGATCAACTGGACGCTTCCGTTTTGCCCCTCAGACCACGAGTTGGTTCCAAGAACATTGTTGCTCGCATCGCGTTGCTCCACCGTCACCGTGATCGTGTCGTTGACGCTTGGATCGTCGGCTTCTATCACAGACTGGAAGCTGAACATCACGTCGTTCTGTGTGAACGTGTATTCCTGATACAGGCTGCAAGATGCCTGACTGCCGCCGTCGATAATGTAAAGACCACCCCTGTTTTGCTCAGAGGTGATTGAAGGAGTACCAGCGGACCCCCCGCTCAAGAGCACCACACTGGCCGTGCCGGTATCAACCGTCCATCCAGACGCGTCTCCCGTCTCGAAGTCCCAGTTGGTCAAGGTCTCCGTCCAAATCGCATTGTCTCCGCCGATGGAAACTTCTTCCTCCACAGTCAGGAAGAGTTCTGTCACGTCTGGTCCTACCCCGCCGGTTAGGATCAGGGTGTTATCTGCGCATCGGTACAGTACCCGGACCACATCCCCGGTAGAAACTTTGATCGGCGTGGAAAGAGCGGTCTTGTCCCCAAAAGACACTGAGGTGTAGTCCTCGTCAGAAGACCAAGTGCTGAAGCCACCTCCTGTGTCGATCTGGAAGTACGTGTTATGGTAGTCACTGCCGTCGCTGTTCGTGCGAACATAGGACATGAGCGTCAGCAGTTTGCCGTTCATCTCTGGGGGAATTGTAAACTCTCCGCCCGTCACAGTGAAGCCCTGATCCGCAAAACCAGCGTCTAGGGTATCGAATGCGACAACCACCCCGGAGTTGAAACCGGTGGTGTTTTGGTCTGCGGACAAGGTGTACTTGGACCGTGTCAGGTAGGTAGCGGTTTGCACGCCATTGCTGCCGCCTCCGCCGCCCGGTGCCACACCGAACTCCAATCCGTTCTCCGTTGCGTTGACGATCACCGCGTTTCCAGCCTCTCCAGTAAAGGCACCGGGAGTGTCTGTCAGCGCTAAGAAGGTGGATGCACCCCCGCTGGTACGCCAATCGGTGTTCCCGAAGTAGGCGTCTAGAAGTGCCTCTATCTCAGCCGCCGTCTGGTCGTCCTTGGCGTTGGTTTCGATGTTGGTCAGTTTGGTGAGCAACGCGTCCGTGAAGGCGTTTGTGTCAGCGTTGCTCTCGTACTTGGACTTGATCGAGGCTGGGGTCTCGGTACCAGTACCTCCGCCCTGAACATACTGGCTGTCAGTATCGTCCCAAATCCAAAGCTCGATGTCCGTAGCGGCTCCGGCGTCGATGTATGCAAACGACCCGGCCACAGGAGACGGGTGGGCCGTCTGAAGTGCGGTAAGGTCGGCGTAGATGCCGAGATACAGGTTGTCATTCAAACCGGCCAGCTTAGACTTCTCTGCATCAGTGAACGCGTTGGTGTTGGTCTCCGCTTCGTAGCGGGCCTTGATCGTTGCACCGTCTAGACCATCCCGCCAAGTCGTGCTCCCGAAGTAAGTGTCGAGCGTGCTTTCGATCGTCGCACCGTCTGTCGAAGGCAGGTCGATTGCTTCCCAATTCCCGCTCGTGTTATTGAACGAAAGGATCTGGCCGTCAGTCGCGCCGGACACGTCTAGGTCGGATAAGTCATCCAATGCAACTGGTTGCACGGTCCAAGTGTCTGTTCCGTTCCAGCGAAGGATAGAACCGGCGACGGCTCCCGCGGTGTCCACATCCGGCAGGGAGTTGATGCTGGTGATCGTCAGGGCATTCTGGACCCAAGTCCCGCCGACACTGTCGTACCGATAAGTGTTCGAGACGTCGTCAATCCAAACGAACAGGCCTTCGACAGGATCGATGAAGCGCCATGTCCCAGTCCAGATCGTGATCTTCTGGTCTTGGCCTGCCCAGTCGCCCGTCGCGCCCGCCGGGACGATGTAGATGTCACCAACGGTCGGTGATCCCGGAGGGGCCGTAGTGGTATAGGAAAGGACGAAAGGGTTGCTCAAGGCTTCAAGGATCACAACCGCTTCGTTGAAAAGGGTTTCCTTGTTGAGCGCCGAAGTTGCCATCAAGGTGATCGCATAACGAGAGGTCGTCGGCATGGCCTGTATCCTTATAGGGTCACGTACCTCGGAAAGCCTGCTCGTGCATCAACACCACTCGTCTGGGTGATTAGGAAGTCGATGCTGCTTTGTGTGGACCCGAAGTCTGTTGTCTGCTCAGCGGCAGTATAGGTGAAGTCTCGCGTTCCATCAAGAGTGACAGTTCTCAGGAGAGTGGCCCCGCCTTGATAGGCTGGCATGTCGTAGATCAACACCACGAATTGCTCGTCTGCCGGGTCTCCCTCGGTCGATGATGTGCCTGAGCCGTTCAACCATTCGCCTGTATATCGGGCGCGGGGTTCCAGTGTGAAGGTCAGATCTCCAGCGGTATTCCGGTTCACGTTTGCCACACTTGGGGCGAAGGCCCGCAGATATGCCGCGTCATACGTGAAGCTCTCGGTGGCGACGGACAGTACGTCGTTCCCGTCAGTGACCCCACGATATTCGATCAATTGCTCTTTGAGTTCGAGGGAAAGGTCCCATCGTGCAACAGCGTCTTCATCGATCGCGACGACACGTTCACCGGCCACGTGGCTGTAAGCGGCCCAGTCCGTGCCCCGCAGGCCTCGGATAAGGTCGGTGAAGATGTAGTTCTGTGTATCCAACTGCTGGACGGTCAACGCCTGCACAAGCTCGTCTCCGACGAGGAATACATTGTCCGTGCTCGACGCGGCCTGTGCGAGGGTTTGGCTTGTGAAGATCGGGTTCGGTGTTTGGAACTCAACGTACAGGGTGCTTGCGCTATCAACTATGAAGCTCTCCGCCGCCTCAAGTGCACCGATCGAGAAGCCCGCTGCGGACGGTTCGTCGCCCACCAGTTCCAGCAGCCAGTTGGTCCCAGAGTTGTCAGATAGGTCTTCACCGAATACTGGAGTGCTCTCGGAGGCGTCAGTATCCCGGAACACGCCTGCCCCCGGCCAGTTCGTAGTGGTGGGGCCGAAGGCGACGTAAACGCCACTCTCTACCTCCGTGTCGTCCAGAGACGGGGTATCAAGCACGTAGGTTTGGGTGGTGGCCGCAGCCGTCAGGGCCGCAGCCGTGAAAACGCTGTCGTCCGCCACTGACATGATCCCCACCTCAGACGAGACGTGATCAACCAGCTTCATGTCGAGGATGAAGTTCTTGCCTATGTCCCGCGTCGAGACACGCACGGTCTTGTAGTCGCCCTGAGCAGACGTGGGCAGTCTGATGATGTCTCCCGGCTTGAAGCTCAGGTACTTCAGGGGAAGCTTGACCTCGTAGCCATTGCGTCCGGCAATGACCTGAGCCATTGCAGTCTCAGCCGCCTTCTTCATTGTGATCGGGTCGGATGACACGGGTATGTCTCTCGTGTCCACCTGATTGGACTGGGACACTTGACGTGTCGATTTTGCGGAGTTCTTCGAGTAATCCCGGTTCACATCCTGATACGACATCCTGATCGATCGGGGCAGTTGGAGATCGTCCACCCGAGTTCTTTTGATACGGCTCTCGGTCTGTGCGTTGTCAGAGGGGCGCGTGCGCAAGTCATTCCAGTCGATCACCCCGATCGGGCTTCGGTCGCGACCAAGGAATTCAATCTTGTCGCCCACCTCTCGACCGTCGAACGGAAAGATACGGGTCAGAAGCTCGATCGCACTACGGGCCGAGGTAAGCTGGGTCAGGGCAAAACCCTGAACCTCCATGATCCGGAGTTCGTCCGTGATGCTGAACGTGTCATCAAGAACCAGACCGGCTTCAGTGCAGAGGTCGTTCACGATGTCATACATAGAGACATTACCCTCGCGATCCCGGACCTGAACAGTGAACTGCGGTATGGCTCGTCCGAAGTCTGCAAGCTGTAAGTCTTCGATCACGAAGTACGCTGTGCCTCGATAGGCCGGAACATTCCCAACACCGAGTTCGGCTTCGAGAACGCTGTCCGCGGTCTGAGTTTCAGACCCGGTGTAGACCGTCATACTGGCGAACTCTGGGCGCTCCGTGGCGGGGTCGTTTAGGGAAGCGTAGTTCGCGACGTCCTGATCCACTTTGTTCTGGACCAAGTCGGCACGTTGGGCCGGTGAGTAGAAGTTCAACCAGAACCCGGTGCCGTAGTAGGTGGTCCAGAACGCTGTTCGTTCGACGGTGTAATTCGCCACTGCCGTGGCATAATCCACTTCATCAAATTCAGGTGCTTGCCAGATCAGTTTCGAGTTTCCCCAGACACGCTCGATGGTCAGTTCGCCCTCGCCACACGCTACGGCTGCGGTAGTCGAGTAGGTATAGGTGATCTGGGTCTGCTTCTTGGAACCACCTTTACCGCCCTTCACTTTCTTCGTGTGCTTGGTCTGTTTGAGGCCGGGGCAATAGATTACCTGTCCGGGAACCTTCATGGCTCCCCAAGCTCGCACGACCGGGTTGCCGGGCGACACTGCCGGGATGTTCAGATCGGCCAGTCGGCTACCTTCCAACGTCGGAGGCTTGGGTGCGAACAGGCTGAAGAGAAGTTGCCCACCAACTGCGATTGCGAGGTTTGCTGCTACGGTCGCCATGGCTCACCCTTTCACGTTGGGCAGGCGATAGGTTTTAACGAGGCGGCGCTTCCAGAACAAGTCAACGGACTGCTCCACGCACTTATTGTACCTTGAGTGTGCGTGTATCATAGTCGGCTGCTCGGGGCCATAATGGGGATGTACCCCGAAGATGCCAAAGTGCTGTGGCTCGCTTCGCATGGAGAACCAGAATAGACCCACGTCTCCGGGCTGGGTTGCAACGGGTTGCACTTGATCCGCGTCCCATACGGGATCATCAGGCCAGCCGGGGCGCTCCCAGACTATCTCTCCCATGTGGATATCTGCCATCCACTCGGCGTGGCGTTTCTTGGGTGTGGGTGAGTACTTGTCGAAGTCACCCGTGAACAGGCCAAGCTCCTGCCCCACGAGAATAGGCAGGCCAATGCAGTCGAGCGCGTACCCTTTTGTGCGACCGTAGTCTACATACGGAGTTTCCAGATACGTCTGTGCGCACTTGAACACTTCGTATCCAGAGACCGTCTTGTCGGAGTGGGTCAGGTTGTTCGAAACCATGGGTCACCTCGCGCTAGGCGTTTCGAGGATCTGGTCCTCGGTCGGCATGTGCGGATACCCACGGAAGTTTGGGGTGTTCCCGATAGATTGGCAGAACTGGAAAGTGCGGGGACACCCACGAGTGATCGTGACTGCATCTCCAATCTCGATAGCGAATGGCATCTTCTCCAGCATGGTTATCCAGACACCATCTCCAGCACTGGTGCTCCCCAGTATCTCAACGGCCCTGCCCGCGTTCTTCCCGGAGGTGAACTGGGCTAAACCGTATTGGTAGTATCCATCGGCCTGCACGATGTCAGCCTTGAACGTTCTGAAGTCCCCGATCCCGGAGACAAGCTGGGCATCAACGAAACCGGCACCTACGATATCAAAACCGCACCGGCTGTCGCCGAAGTTCACGACGTCGCATTCGAGAGTATAGGTCCTACCCTGAGGTCTCTGAAGGAACTCGGCCAGACCCCGGACTTCGGCCTCGAACCCAGCCTCGGTAGCAGTGATCTCGCCTAGGCGGCCACGCTTCAGAACCTTCAATCCCAGAGCAGTGTTGTCCCAGTGCCCAAGATACAGGTAAATCTCTGCGTCATCGTAGACACCTGCTGTCAGGTCTTGCTCTGTGATCTCATCAGACGTGATGCCGATGATCGAAAGATTGTCCACAGACAAACCCTCACGACCTGTCACGGCGGAACCACCAAACGACGAACTAGCCGTGAAGACGCCAAGTCCCACGCCAGTGTAATCCACGTCTTGATCATGGCTGGTGAAGCGTAGAGGACCGCCTGTAGGCGGGATGATTTCCCAGAAAAGGGCCAGACCAAGGTCCCGCTTTCTTAGGGCCTGAAGGAACGCGTCATCGTTGAGGCTCACTGGTCATCCCTCCGAATTTCCCGAAGAGTGATTTGCTGTCCAGAACCGATGCCATAATGCTCCAGCCTGATCGGCAACCGGTCGGTGTCAAACCGAACAGGGACATCGAACTCGTACCCTGCGGTCACCGACCATCCAGTCAGCGGCGTCAGAACGGTCGTGATGTTAACGGACCCAGCAACAGTCTCGTTTTGGCCGAGCGTCGTGTTTCCTCCAGAGGGTACGACCATGCGGATCAGCTTTCCGGCGTTGTCCACTTGAACGACTTCCCACGCCTCGACCTCTGGTACCGCGTTGTCTCCGTTCGCAAAGCCGGAGATGAATACATACTCTCCGACCTCTATGGTCAGAGAGCTTGCATCGGTCCACTCGATTGTCCTCTCGGTCGTGGTAACGCGGGTCATGGTAACAGATCCACCCACGGTAGCCTCGACGCGCCTGTCAAGCGTGACCATGCCTGTTGTGGTGTCCACTGTGAAGCGATCGCTTGGATACTCGATACCGTTGGACGCGATCCGCACAGTTCCCGGAACCGGCTTGGTGATCTTCCTCTCCGCGGGGGCGTTCTCGTAGTCGTAGGCTTTCACAAGTTGGAACTCGAAAGTCAGGCCATCTCCAGTTCCAATGACTTGGTCGAAAGCCGTCACCGGGTCGGGGGATCGGGCTTCCTCACCGGTCGCATAGCTGGACGTATAGTCCACCGGATCACGGAACCTGAAGCCGTGGCGTGGACCTTGGACGGAACGGTAGAAACGCTTCAGGTCATGAAGCTGGTCCATCGTCCTCACGCCATAGGCGATGTTGTATTCCATAAGCGGCTGTTCCCAATGCGCGATGCGTTGCTCGCCGCCGTCGTCGCCGCTGTTGATCTCCGTCGAGAAGGTTTCGGCCCCATCAGAGTTGTAGGATATGTTGTGCGGGAAGGTCAGGTTTTCCATGAACATCGTATCGTCGTCCCATGATAGGTCCACATAATTGCGACGGATGATCCTCATCTGTACGCTCGATATAGCGACAGGAACCTGCCCGGTATAGGGGCTTCTCTCCTGCTTCGCGGCACGCACATACAGGGCTGCTATGCCCTGCTCTCCGTGACCTGCACTGTCCGGTATATCCCGGCCCGGCGCATAGGTCACGCGTACCTTTTGGTCTTGGATGACGGTGTAGTCGGGCATTTAGCTCACCACCTCGTATCCAACCGTGATGGAATTGAAGTCGGTGATGTTCCAGATCCCTCCGTCCGGTGCGGTCGAGAAGATTTCAAACTGGGTCACGAAGTCCAAGTCTGGGCTGAAGGGTGTCCCTAGAGTGTCGCTCACACCGTCGTTGAGGATAGATCGTGCGGTTACGGCTCCGGCCCCTATCTTCGCATGCCGGGTCGCGACCATGACGGCGAATATCTCATCGGCCTGAACATCGAGATCAGCAACTTGGAACATATCCCGGTCCCCGACCGTGGCCGAAACGTTGTACTTGGTGTCGTCTGCCGGGCCTGTCTCGTTGATGTTAGAATAGTTGGTGACCGATCCCACCGGGATGAAATCGATCGGACTGGCACTGCCGGAAAGTTGGATGTTCTCAACGAAGACGTCGCCGAGAAAGCTTACGTTCGCGGTGCCCGCCGTGTTGACTACGTAGAGGTCGTCAATCAAGTGGTCTCCGTTCTGGCTCTTGTCGAAGGTCAGACGATCTACCTGCCAGCCGGTCGTATCGATCAACGTGTCAAGCAGCACTTGGTTGTTGATCCGGATCGTCAAAGCGGAACTAGCGCCGTTCAGTTGCAAGCGGATCTCGATGTAGGCCCAAACTTCCTGCATGATGACCGAGCCTACGGTCGAGGCCAAGATCGTGTCTGCACCATCGACCACCTGCAACCCGTTGCTCAGATTTCTCTGGAGCTTCATGTACGTATCTAGGCTGGTACCATTGTCGTGCACAAAGTTCAGGATCTCATCGACTACCAACGTGTCTTGGTACTTGAAACCGAAGCCGATATACATGTCGGTCTGGGCACCGATATAGAGGTGGCATTCAGCCGCGTCGTCCAGCAATTCCAGACAGCGCCCGCCTGAGCTTCGACCCGTATTGAAGGTCACGTCTGTGGCAAACAGGTACCCCGCCGAAGCGAGGTATGCTGCCTGATTGCTGTCTGGGATTTCATCGAACCCGTCAAACCAAATTGCTGCCATGGTCTTGCCCTTACTGGTTTCGTGCGCCTTGACGCGTGAGTTCTGTTTGCAGATCGGAGATGATCTGAGGCCGGGACTTCTGGAAGCTGTCCGCGTCAGTGGCCTGAACGTTCATATTGACCACGACCGTCATGCCTTGTGCTGTGTCACCACGGACCTCCACCGGGATACGACCAGACGGCACGGGTACGTAGGCTTCCGGCACGCTGCCTTCCCCAAATAGCGCAAGTTGAGGTGATCGCGCAATACCACCGTCCTGATACTGACGAAGAGGTACCCGTCCTTGGCTAGACATGATGCCGCCGTCAGCGAAGATGCCCCCGAGGAAGGAACCGATCCCCCCAAAGAAGCCACCGCCCCCGCCGCCAAAGAGGTTACTCAGGAAGCCACCTCCGCCTCCACCGCCTCCCCCAAAGCTCAGGAACGGCAGTTGTTCGAAGAGGACATTGACGAAGTTGTCGATCGCAGTCTGGCGAAGCTGCTGTCCGAGGCTTGAGATGAACGAACCGAAGTTCAGTTCACCCTGATCGAGTGCGTCGTTTATGCCCTGAGAGAAGTTGTCACGGAACAGTTCGCGATAGCCATTGATGCGTTCCCGTGCCTCTTGCGCATTCAAAGCCTCGTTGGTGCTCTCGCGGATTACACGAAGCTCCGCCTCTGACAGGGTTACGCCTTCCTGCTTGGCCCTGTTGACGGCTTCAAGGGTCGCTTCCTGTAGCTTGAGTTCACGGCCCGAGAATTGCGACAAGCGAACAAGGTCGCGGTTCTGTTCCACGATGTCCTTCACAATGTTCAAGCTCGCGGCTGTGGCCCCGCCACCCCCGCCACCAGTACGGCTTCTGGTAGGAGTTGTCACGTCGGTCTCCGTGTCCGTTTGACCCGGAAGCGTGGGGATGGTTGTCTGGTTACGGGCAGCGTTGTTCCGTGCTGCCGCCGCAGCCTGTTCAGCGGCCCCAAGCCCTTGCTCAGCCCGTGCCGACTGTATCTCGGCCACGATACCATCAATGGCACCTGTTGCAGCCTGTGTGGCCACCTCCTGTCCCTGCTGGGCTAGGTTCCCGAGTTGGCCGACATAGTCTTGCTCGCCACGGTTGAAGGCTTCTGTGATCTTACCGGCGAGGTCTGTCCCGCCTTCTTGGATGGCGAGCTTAAGCCCCTCTCCAGAAACCGTACCAATACGGCCTGCCAAATTGCTTTCCCGTCCCAATGCCCCAGAAGCGCTGTCGATAAAACTCAGCAGAGACCGGAACTGATCGAGTACGAAGTTGATGCCCTGCACCACGATATCTATGGCTGCGTTCAACGCAGTCGCGAAAGCGTTGGAGATCGCAGGACCAAGCCCAGTCAGGACAGCGGCAATGGCATCTACCATCCCAGCGAAAAGCTGCACCGAGCCGTTGACGAATTGAGCGATGAAATCACGCACAGCGGACACAGCACTGAAAATCGGTTGCAGGAACACAGAGAACCGGCCAGCGATTTCAGCGACCCGTTGGGCGAACTGAACGAAGCTATCGATGGCTGGTTCGATGAAGTCGCCGATACGGCTGAAGCTTTCGCCAATGATGAAGCCCAGCGTCCGGAATATATCGGCCACGAAAGCCACCACAGCCCGCACAGCTTGGAAGGTATTGGACAGACCAGTGACAAATGCCCGAGCCACTACGAGGATAGCGTTGAACGTGCCAACGTAGATGCTGACGATCCCGTTTACCACGTTGCCTATGGCTGGAAGAGATGCACGGATCAGACCGACCACCCGGCCCACTACGCCAGCGACTGAACTGAGGATGCTGTTCAGTGCCGTGTTTCCAGTCTGGAATGCCTCGAAAAATGCACGAACGCCCTCTCGGGCGCTGTCGAATGCACCACGAATTGTCCCAACGATCCGGGACCAGATCACGCTGACGATCTCGCCAACACTCGTGACCACGCCTCCCCATTCTACGGTGACATCCCGCAGACGGCTGATACCCTCAATCGCGAGGATGACCCAGCCGAGAATAGGTACCGCACGAATGGCCAATCCCAGTGCAACAAGGGAGCCTCGCAGGACCCCCAAAGTTCCGATGGTCGATGCCACGGCACTCCCCAACGACAAGAAGGCACCACCGGCTCGGGCCAAGAACCCAATGGTTCGTGTTGCGGTCAAGAATAACAGAGCCTTCCCAACTAGGGTCAAGGCTTCGGCGGTGGCCACTGCTGCGGCCTCGAAGCGTTCGAACGTGACGTCAGCACCTTGCAGGGCTTGGATCACCGAGGTGGCGAACTGGACGGTGGTACGAAGCGCCGGGCCTATGGTCTCACCAATCGCGATGAATGCACCTTCGATAGCCGACCGTAGGGCACGCCAGTCCCCGAGAAGGGTGTCACGCGTAACCGCGGCCTGACGGGCGGCCTCTCCCACATTTTCTCCAGTCTTGGCCGTCAACTCTTCCAGCTTATCGAAGCCATTGATCAGTGTCAGCACGGCAGGTGCTGCCCGCGCCCCGAATAGAGTGGTCAATTCTTGGGTGCCCACATTGGCATCACGCAGCGCTTCAATGAAGCCAGAGATACCTACACGCTCGGGATCAAACTGCTCGGGCGCAATCCCAAGTTGGTCGAATAGCTCCTGTGCGTTGCCCGCTGCGTTCCCGGCGGAGAGCAAGCTAGCATCAATCAAGGCCATACGAATACCGGTACCGGCCAGCGAACCTTGCAAACCGCTGTCACCGAGCACACCGATCGCAGCGGCTGTTTCGTTCAAGGATACCCCGAAGCCGTTGGCAATGGGACCGGCCAACTTGATGGCCTCTGCCAACTGGCTGATGTTGGTGTTCGCGTTTGAGTTCACCGTTGCCAGAATGTCGGTCGCTTCGGATGTTTTCGCGACTTCAAGCTGGAAGGTACTCATGATGTTCGATACGATGTCAGCCGATCGACCCAGTTCGAGACCGGACGCGGTGGCGAGGTCGAGGGTGGCCGGTAGTGAAGCGATGGCCTGATCAGCCGTGAAGCCAGCCCGGACAAGAAACTCAAGACCGGCACCGGCCTGACGTCCTGTGAATTCTGTGGTGGAGCCAAGCTGCTTGGCAGTCTCCGTGAGACGCATGAACTCGTCGTCGGTGGCGTTGGCCACGGCTCGGACGTTGGCAAGTTGCTGCTCGAACCCGGCATAGGTGGACAAGAGATCGCGGATTGCGAGTGCTGCGGCCACGCCCCCAGTGAAGCCGAAGGCGGAGCGAAGACCTGTGGCCGAGATACCTGCACGGTTGGTGGCCGCGGTCAGTGCGTTAATCTCAGCCCGAAGTGCAGCTACGCGGGCGCGGGCCGCACGAAGTCTTTCGATCTCTTGGCGTACCCGGCGCTGGCGCTGCTCAAGCTCTGCGGCCCTGCGGGCGGCCTGCTGAGTGTCGCGGCCAAGGCCCCGCATGCTGTTACTAAGACCCGCCACTGCACGGCGAGCCTGATCACGGGCCTTGAAAATGAATGTAATATCGCGCTGCATAGCGGATCACCTACGCCTTGGTTTTGGTCGTGGTCGCCCGCCAGTGCCCGTCTTCCCGCCTTTGGTCGCCTGAGCCTTGGCTTTACGCTCTCGCTCTTTGCGTTCCTCGGCATCGACGTGTGCGTTGGCCCCTTCGACTGCCTTGATCTGCTCCATGAGCTTGCAAGGTTGGTCTTCGAGACCGCCGCTCTCCGGCAATAAGCCCTCTTTGTACCGCCCATAATACCAAAAGATTTGGTTTACACCAGCGATATTTCCCTCGTCGGGATGCAGGACGCGCCGGGGACACCGGGTGGTTTCCTCACCGTCAAACGATATGGGAACGGGAGTGTCACTGGTACACCCCCGTTCTATCTTCTGCCGTGCCGTGCAGGTTGCGCAGTCGTATTCCGGCAGTAGACGAAGCGCCAGTACCGCCTGCCTTAGGATTTTCCCTCTTCGGACTTCGAAGAGTTCATCTCGTTGATCTTCCCGGCCAGCCACTGGATGATGTCACCGGGGATCCGGGACACAACATCCGAGTGCATGACGTCGTAGCGTTTGGAGCCGAGAACTTTCTGCTCGCTACGCGGCGCGACGTCCCCCTCATCATCAACGAAGTTGGAGAACGACTTCAGGCCGAACTGGACCAGCAGGAAGTTGACCTCATTCTGGGCCACGTCCACGCCGGTATCTGCCTCGGGGTCGTTGGGGTCCACGCTCAGCTTGGTGGCCTTGTCCATGATCATACCGGCCACGCGACTGTCTAGGACGCCAATGGTCCACAGTGTTGGTGCTCCGTCAAGATCATCGGGGTGTTTGATGTCCTTGGTGTTGGACAGGTTCAGTGCTCGAATTGCCATCTCTCTTCTCCGTCAGGCTACTCTGTTACTTTGTCGCGATGCGTTTCTCCACCCACGCTCCGGCTATGCCATCGGCAATATCCTGAGCCGCACCTGCTGTGAGCTTCACGTCAAGAATTTTGACGTTTGGCTTTCCACGCGAGGAAAGGTTGTCCTTCAACAAGACGATGTACGTCTTGATCCGGACCTCCCTTTTTTCGCCTCGCGTGGACATGTCTTTGCAACCCGTTGCACTTAGCAGAAGACGAAGATGATCTCGTCGTCGCCGCTGTTGCCACGCTTGAAGTTCACCGACTTGTCGAGGGCGATTACCCCGTTCCGGTCAGTGTACGGCTGCTCCGACGTCTGGGCATTCGGTGCGAAGATGCACACCATGTTGCCGCGCTCGGTGCCGACACGAACAGAGAACGTCTTTGCACGACCTGCGAGGAAGTCGGCCCAGAAGGACGCGTCTGCTTCAAGCTGCATCTCGGGAGTGAAGCCGCCGGACGGGGCACGGTCGGTGATCCGGGTGCCGAGATAGCCCTGCGGTGCATTCACGTCGAGACGCGGGTTCAGTTCGTTGCCCTGATCGAAAGACCAGCTTTCTGCGAACAGGTCCGTCTTGCCACCCCACGACAGGTACGAGATTTCCACCTGCGGGGGCAGGGTCGTCTCGTAGACCGGGTTCGACGGAAGCGGGGTGTCCACAGCGTCGATGAATGTGGTGGTGAACTGGAACGAAGCCGTGGCGTATTCGCCTGCGGTTGCGTCGATGGTGAAGGTCCCCATCCCGGCTAGACCACGGTGCTCGATGCCGTCACGATACTGGACCAGCGTCAGCGCGTCGAACGCGTCGGACGTCGGGCGAGCCTTGACGCCTGTCGGCCATACCTGAGCTTGCCACTTGTCTCCGAGGGAGAGGTTGCCGGTCCAAGTCGGGGTCAGGGTCGCGCCGGATCCGCCGAGGTTCAGCGGGGTTGCGGTCGTGATCACTTCACTCACAGCGGCGGACAGGTCGTCCTCGTCGGTGTTGTTGTTCGTGATCGTCACCTCGGCCACACCGGAAGCGCCTGCGGTGGTCACTTCGATGGTATAGAGGACGGGGTTGTTGACGGTGACCACGGAGCCGGTTGCGTCCCAAGCAACAGCCGGGGCCGCCGGATCGTTCAGCTTGTTGGCGATGACGTCGGAGACGTTCGAGACGCCACCGTCCATCGGTTCCAGAACATAGCCGCAGCCCTGAAGAACGGTGGCCAGCTTGGGTGCGTCAGCGACAAGGCCCGAGTTCTGGATGCCGTTGCCGCGAACGTCCATGGTAAAGGTGAAGCCCGCGACCACCCGACCGATGATGTCCTCGAACTTCGACAGGTCGTTCGAGACAAAGTCCCGTTCGAGAACCTGAGGGTCCGTGGTATAGTCCGGTTCGGACACGAGAATTGCATCGTCCGTGGGTGTCGGATTTGCATCGACCCCACACGTCGTCTCCACTTTTGCGAGCATGAGTGCACGCTTGGTCAGAAGACCGCCGCTTCCTGTGTTACAAGGCATGATACTGCTCCTATCGCCTTAGCATTGTGTGTATGGGTCATTCGACCTTGTTCTGTACTGCACATCGAAGACGATGATGCCAGAAACATAGTGATCGAACGGCCCGTCGATGTCAAGTTCGGAACCGTTTTCACGGCAGTTGAGGGCCAGCCCACCGAGGTGGATGTCCTCTCCAATCCTGTCGGAGATACTGCCGAGGCAGTGGTTCAGGAAGGAAGACGGATCGTCCCCCTCCGCGATGTGAACATGGAACTCGATGACCACGTTCAGGTTCCGGTATTCCACGGCTGCGGCTTCCCGGATAACTTCGGATGTGTCGTACAGGCCCAGAGCGTAGTCGTGGTCCTGTGTCATTGCCTTGGTGAGTGGTCGCCGAGTGACGACGCCCCAGACAGGACGAAGCTCGTTGGTGTCGTTTTCGAACCGCTCAACGAGGTGGCACATAATCTTGTCACGTACTGTCTGTCTCTTTGGAAGCTCTGCGACCATGTCAAATCACCTTTTCCAGTTCCCTGACGATCACGTCAAATGCTTTGCGCTCGAAGAAAGGTAGTGCGTCCTTCTGGATGACACGCTGCATACCTAGGCGAGCCGGGATCGTTACTGATGGCTTCAAGACGTACAGAGGCGTTATCTCCCGCCGACCTAGCTTCCTGAAGATGAGAAGGTTGCCTCGCTTGGAACGGGCCACGAAGGTGTTCTGCCAGTCTCGTGCACGTCGTTGCAGGGGCACACCCCGACCGTCGAGAGCCGCCGGAAGAGGGATGGTCAAGTACTTGGCGCTCTTCGCGCGGATCGTACCGCCTTCCTCATGGATACGAGGCCCACTAATGCGACCGACCAAGCTGGCCACTGAACTGGCACCCTCGACCTGAATGGACTTCTGGATGTCCCGGAGCATGTTACCGGAACGACGTCTGAGGTTGGGGCCGGAAGGGCCGCCGCTGTACGGGGTGCCATGCAATTGTCGCATCTTGTTTGCAACCAGTTGCAGAGTGGCGCGAAGTTCACGAGACCACGGGACAGACGCTCCATCGAACACCTGATCCAAGCTGTTGGTCAGGTTCGCGAACGCAAGTGTGGCGTTGTCGAATGCCTTCCCACCAAACTCTACGTTGACCTCGTACATCAGCCCCTCCCAATGATGACCGGTTTGTAGGGCCGAAGCTGGCCCAAGGCTTCCTTGCAGAGACCCATGTTGGTGTTCCAGATCGCGCCTTGGATAGAGGTCCGGTCAGATACCAAGCTGCGATCGACACCTAGGCCGACATTGTCTGAGCGTGCCCGGCGGTGCAGGAAGGCGGTCTGGTACAGACACGCAAGTACCAGCGGCGGATCGGCCACCGTCTCCAGCGTGTCGTCTCCGCTGCCCGGCGGGGTCCATCCAGCGGTGTATTCCACTTTCAGGGCTTTTGGTTTGGCGATGGTGGCCGCAAATAGGTACAGCTTACCCTCGGCCCAATCCATGTAGTAGTGATCGTTCTCAGTCAGAAGATCACCATCATCGAACGCATAGTTCTGGGGATCGTACCAAACAGTGATACCGTCACTCTCGCTGAGGTTCAGACCGGGAATGTCGTAGGCAGGGGCGGAGCCGGACACACGAACCGTTCCATCGTCGGAGTACCCGTACAGGTCCAGCTTCGTGCGAAGGCGACGGATCGTATTGAATTGCTCGGAACGGACAGAGGCAGTGAGTTCCGTGCGGATCTCTTTTTCGATCT